>JACCDG010817248.1_pt1 | contig 11537 bp, 13 predicted proteins | sample 7442471 | NCBI WGS metagenome assembly JACCDG01 (sample SAMN15323444, study PRJNA562643) | freshwater metagenome | isolation source: river surface water | place: USA:Blue River Watershed | collected 2017-08-17
TACACCAGCCTTCTCTGAGTTTAGAAGGTGCGCTTGATCTTCATTGAGTTCAATAAATGGATTTGTCATAGAATCCTCGTACGCTACAGGGTTCGCTGGCGGATTTGGGTCATACTTTGGGATCTGATCGTAAAACTCAACTTCACTACTGTGAATGGGAAGATGCGCAATAAGAGGGCGGCGCAACTCAGGTGTAAACATTCCCTGAATACCGTCTTGCGTTACAACAGCGACAACTTGGTGCTTCCCTGACTTGCGCTCCCTCTTTTTTGGCACTACTTCCTCAACCACTTCCTGTACATCCTTCTTTTTGCGTGGAGGCATTTTCCTTCTTTCTAAAGCATGGGCGCAGAACCTTCTTTAGGCTTTGAGGTCTAAAGAAGGAGTCCAGCACTGAAGCAGATGGATGGTATTCCTAATACACGAGTAAAACGAATTTTGTCTGCACTTCGTGAAGATCGATCTCGTCTTCAACACTTGTTATTCTATGGTCCTCCTGGAAGTGGCAAAACATCCACGGCAAAAATCTTTATTGAAAGTTGGTATCCTAACGGAAAACCTCCCCCTGGCGCAACCCTCTTTCTAAATGCCAGCGATGAAAGAGGTCTTGAATCAATGCGAGAACGAGTGTTTCCATTCTTACAAAGTAGAATCATCCTTCCAGACTCACAAGAATGCCCACGATTCCTTGTCTTTGATGAAGCTGAGACATTGACTGCAAGTGCACAACTTGCTCTCCGTGCAGTCCTACAGGAATCTGCACAGACATGTTGTATCCTCTTTCTTGTGAATACACTCTCTGGCATTGAAGCAAGTCTCCATCATCGATTCTTGCGAATTCGGTTTGATCCATTGCCGAGTGAAACACTTGGACAACGAGTGAAGCTTTACAAACCTGATTTCAAATCACCTACTCCCCTTGATGCGCTTCGATTGCGTGGAGATCTTCGCATCTTTCTTCACACTCCAACTGCTGCACAGCGCCTTGCAACAGTTCTATACTCTTGGTTAAATGGAAAAGAGTTAGAGCCTATTCAGCCAAATCGAGGAACTCTGGAAGACCTCTTTTGGATTGGTGTTGTATTTAATTGCCTATCTGTGAATGATGTTCGCGCCATTACAGAGGCATCTCAAGCAGGAACATTAAAAGCAATGCCCTATCCCAACCAAGTTCAGCAGATGGAATCGTTTCGCAAAACGATGCTACAAAAATTGGATCCAAATCGGTTCACCTAAAGCGGTACAGGTCAAAATGGACTACGTAAAGCCAACCCCTTTGCGGATTAGTACAAAGGTCATTACAGCCCATGTTGGAACTTCAATGAATCTTGGTGTTCTATTTGAGCACTGTAAACACATCATGATCCCTCTTTGGTATCCTGGAGAAGGTCTTCTCAAGATGGAGCATGAGAAGGAGGTCATTGGTAGTTGCGCACGCGACGCGTTTAGTAAGCGTCGTGTGAGTGATAAGACATTCTTTAACCAGTCAACGATTGTAATTCGCAAGGCAACGAATCTTGCAAAGCTTGAATTCAAGGAAGTCAATATCAAGCTCTTTGCGAATGGCGGAATTCAGATGACAGGAGTTCCAATGGAAGAGTTTGCAAAGACAACCCTTGAATGGCTTCTAGGTGAGCTTCGAAAAGTTCCTGTGAACTTCTTTGGCGGAACTCCTGCTCTTGATCGGTTCAAAGTCCAACTAATCAACAGTGACTACAGTATTGCGCACCAAGTTAAGCGATCTGAACTTCACAACATTCTAACGCGCCATTATGGTCTCTTTAGTACATTCGAGGGAACGATTTATCAAGGGGTGAATACCAAGTACTACTATAATGATAAGCATCCAGATCCAAGCCGACCAGGTATCTGTCTTTGTAACAAGCGATGCCGTGGTCAAGGAACAGGAAGTGGCCCCGGTCAATGTAAACGTATTACAATGAGCATCTTTCAAACAGGAAATATTATCATCACAGGTGCCCGCTTCCTCTATCAGATCGAAGAGGCTTACAACTTTCTCAATCGTGTTCTGCAAACGCACGCAAAGGAAGTTCTGAGGATTCCTACCGACACTGTTCCACCGCCAGTTACAGAGGCTCCCAAGCCAGCCAAGGCTCCGCGTAAAAAGAAAGTGTCGAATGTTGCAAAGTAGTTTAGAATTTGACAATGGCATCTCAACCACCTGCATCAAATACCCAGCAACCAGTCGCAGCAGTTGCGCAGGCTCCCCTCCCTGCCGCGCAGACACTTCTTCAGGCAGCAAAGCTTGCAATCGACCAGGATAAGCCTATCCAGCTAGATTACTATGTTGACACAGCCCAGGGCAAGGCTTTTTTGGGTGAGGACGAGGTCACGACTGAGAAGATGCTCGTAAAGTCTGCAGAGGAGTACACGAGCCTTGTTCAAAAGGTCTATAAGGTTGCAACTGATTTTATTGTTGTGACAGAGAACAGCCTCTACCTTGTCTCTGGAAAGCTCCAGAAGCGTAAGATTCAAGCCAGCAACTATTTGCAGGGCGAGTAAAATTGGCTCATTCAATCGACCTTCCTCATAGACAACACAAATGGATAAATTTGTAGCAAAGTCCCATACTAAGGAGCGTAGTTTGAGTCCTCTTCGAACTCAAACTCCTATTTATCTCGGTGTGCTTGGATACAGAAATGATATGAATTTGGAAGAACTATGTGAAAAGGTTCTTCATCCGCTTGTAAAGTCACTAACACGACTTCCAGAGAAAGTAATTCTTCCTGTGGAAGGCACAAGTTCAATCTATATTTCAGATTGGGCAGAGCGATCTTCCATTCCATTTCAAGAGTTTATCTCAGACTGGAAACGTGATGGACGTCGTGCACGAATTCTTCGAGATAGTCGAATTCTCAAAGAGGCAACGCATTTGCTATGTATCAATGGCCCTCGTTCCATGTATTACGAAACACTTGGAACGAAGAATATGAAAAAGAAAGAGGGTGTCTATGTTCTAGATTATAAGTCAAAAGAGGTTTCTGAACTAACTACATAGTGCAACCTTTGACCGAATGACTGACATCCAGTACTTTAAAAATAATTTTTCGGAAGCAAACTCGGCCAGGCGAGAGGAAAACTCTTCTTTTTTCTGTAAAACAGCTTCTGCGGTGACCTCAGACCAATCGTTTACGATCCAAACTGGGAGACCATCAAAGAGGGTATCGGTATCTTTCACAATAGGGACACAACCTAATAAGATCGCCTCCCAGGTTCTGTGACAATCAAACCCATTTCCCTGTGGGCTTGAGACAAAACATACTTTACTTTGCATTTTCCAAGTCTGGTCACGATCAATATATTTTTCTACTTTAAAGTGAATCGTAGAATCTATCTTACTTAGTGCCTCTGCACGATCACCACGATCTCCAAAGAAGTGCCAATTGCAAAATACAAGAGGTGCGCGATCCTTCCAAGGAACTGCATTCTTTTGTATATTTCGTAAGCCCTCTTCTTGTTGGAAAGCTGTTTTTCCAGATCCCCAATAATGAAGAAGACCCATGTGTCCAGCCAACGTATGATAATCAAGGCCAATAGGAATACGTGTACACTTTGGATGAGAAAAGCCAATCAAATTCTGACAAAACCAATGAACAAGCCGAGAATCCTCTAAAAAGGACTCGAACATTCCTGGTTCGGTTTGGAGACAATTAGGAAATAAATCATCTGCATTTCCAGTTACAACTACAATTGGCTCCTGCACATACTTCCAAATGTTTTTCAAAAAAGCTTTCATTGTAAACCCTGTTACATATAACACATCACCCTTTTTGAGAGACATGCAGCGAAATGCAACATTCGGTTCGTGAATTGACAGTATTTGTTCATCACAGGATTTTAAAATGCCGTGTGTGGATACGAACTCACACTCTAGTTCACTCATGACTCAATGTTAGGAACTATGTTTAGGTTTCTTTGAAAGAATCAAATTTAACCAGTAGTTCATAAAGAGTTTTTCAGAGGAAAATTCACCCAGCCGCTGAGCAAATTCTTCTTTTTTCAGTTGTACTGCTGCCGAAGTGATATCAGACCAGTCATTTACAGACCACACAGGAAGTCCATCATAGAGTGAAGATGAATCTTTGACAATCGGTACACAGCCCAATAGTAATGCCTCCCATGTTCTATGACAATCAAGGCCATTTCCTTGAGGACTTGACACAAAACAATACTTCGTCTGTCGTTTGAATGTCTCTTCTCGAGAGATGCTACTTGGTTCAACTACATGAATATCTGCATCAATACAACAAAGTGCCTCTTGACGATCACCACGATCAATATTCGTTGTCCAGTTACAATATACAAGTGGCTGCCTACTCTTCCAATCTGGTGCAGAGCCGCGAATTGTTTGAATCAATACCTCTTCATCCATATGTGCTTTGCCCAAACTATGATAGTCAAGGCCAATTGGAATTCTTGTACATTTTGGATGATCATAGGTCATATTCTGGCTAAACCAGTGAAGTAGATTAGGATCTTCTATACACTTTTGAAAGATAGGTCTAAGTTCCATTGGAAAAGAATCAGGAATTCCAACATCAGAATGATTTGTGATAAGTATAATAGGATTTCTTATATACTTCCAAAAATTAGTAATAAAAATATCAATAAAATGAGGGGCGATCCAAAGTACAGATCCTGGCAAAAGTGACTCAAGCCTTGCCTTGTTTGATGGATCCTCTGGTAAACGAAAGAACTCATCAACAACTTTATTAAATCCTTCTGTATACAAGAATATACAATCACTTTTACTCATACTAGAGTTATGTGATTAAATTTACTTTTATGTAACCGCCTATGCCCTTGCAAAGAATCCCTCTTTCTTTGCTAGCAATGCACGATCACAGAGGATGTACATAAAGAAATAAAAGGTCAAAATAACCATGAAAAAGAATGCGTAGAAAAGCAAGCCAAAGAGTTTGATTGAAACGGGAAGCTTTGCAGAAGCCCCGAAAACGAAATTTAAGAGACCAAGTCCTCCCAGGACTGCGTAGGCAACGGCAAGGACATAGAAGTAATTGCAGATTGTCGCGCTCTCAATTTGCTTGCTCCACTCGGGTTCCATATTCTACTACTACTTTGAAAAAAACGCACCTATAAATAGAATGCCTCGTCGTCATCGCCGCGGAGGAGCCTCTGTTCTGAACCCTCAGCCACTTGATTATACAGATGGTGATGCCCCTGCTGCACAATCTCTCGCTCAAGGTAGACAGTTCGGTGACATGACTGCTGCGTTTCATGGTGGAGCTGCTGCATATCCTGATTCCTTCGAGAGTATACTTCCAGCAGATCTCCAAGAGAGTGCGCGCGTTGCACCCACGTTTGCTGCGTTTGATGAGATCAAGGGAATGACAGACCAAGCTGGTGGTCGTCGTCGTCGCCGCGGCCGCAAGGGAACACGCAAGGGTCGTAAGGGAACGCGCAAGGGGGGGCGTCGTCGCAATCGTAAGGCGAGTCGTAAGGCGAATCGCAAGTCTCGCAAGGCCAACCGCAAGGGTGGTGCGTGGAAGAAGAGTCGCAAGAACAATCGCAAGAACAATCGCAAGTCCCGGGTCTCACACCGTCGCAGACGCGGTGGAGGTAGTCTTCTACCCAATGTCGACTATGCGGGTGTAAATGATCCTGGCATGCTCTTAAGCAAGAATATGTATCAAGAGGCTGGCCTCAATCCTGAGTGGAAACTTGCAGCAGATCCAAATGCATTTGCCCCAGTGCAACCCCGCGCTTAACCGACCACATGATCCTTGTCACTTTGGATCTTTGATTCACGTGACATTGTAGTTCGTAATTGATCGAGAGTTCCTTTTTCAAGGATGTCTCGTTCTGCCACAGATGGCTTGGTACTTTGAATCACAAGAATTGCATCTCCAGTTCCTTTTCCACCCCTTCTTGGCATGCCATATCCCTTGTATCGCAATTGTTCTGTATGAAGAACGCCTGCAGGAATTCGAAACACAACTCCAGCGTCAAATCCAGGATGGCTACTAATGCGAACTGTCGTACCACAGATACTTTCACTATACGAAAGTGTAATACGCGTCTGTAAATCATCTCCGAGGCGTTGCCACGGCGATTCTTCATCTGCTTCTTGCAGTTCAAGGACTACATCTCCTGGCTCAGTATAATCGGGCGAGTCACTGCTTTCACCCGAAAACACAATGGTCATTCCTGGCGCCATTCCTGGTTCAACACGAATCTCAAGAGTCTTTTCTTCCTTGCTCAGTCCCCCACCCTTACAAGTCCAGCATTGATCCCCCTTCTGGCGACCTGCACCGTTACATTTATCACATGGACCTTGGTTTTGTAATACCATAGGACCAATTTGAACCATCGATACTTTAGTACCTGAACCATGACAATCTTCACATTGTTTCATGGAAGTTGAACCATCCCCCTTGCAGTCCTTACAAAATCGCTGTCTCTCAAGTTGCATTCGAAAGGAACGTCCGTGATAAAAGTCACGAAGATTCAGGGCAATGTGAGATACTCTTGGAGGCGCCTTTCCTTGTTTCTTCTTTTTGGGACCCACACCTCCTCCACGCCCTCCGCCAAACATTCCAAACAGATTATGAATATCAACTGGAATACCACCCCCAGGGAATGGAAACTGCATTCCAGCACTCATGCCACCACCACCGCCACCATCTCCACTCTCTCCAGGAACTTCACCAGTCATATCATAGTATTGACGCTTTGAGTCATCTCGTAATACATCATATGCCTTTTGGATTTTCTTGAATTGCTCAGCATTACCACCCTTGTCTGGATGAGCTGTCCTCACAAGGGTTTTATAGGCATCGCGAATTTGTTGTGCGTTTGCGCCTCGCGGTAGATTGAGTGTTTCATACAAATTCATAACCTAAACTGTTCTGCATCTAAGTATTTAAGTGAATGATCGAGACTGAATTGATTGGTCTAAATGATCCAATTGAAATATGTAACCGTGCTCTTGAGGTTCCAACTCATCTCTTTTTCTTTGGTGCGCATGGAATTGGTAAAACTACGCTTGCTCGAGACTTTATCCGAGCCTATGCGAAACAGCATAATGTAGACCCAAATGATTCTGAACTTTTTCTATGGCTTCAAAGTGATGTTGACCGCGGAATTCACACAATTCGAGCAAAACTTGCAGACTTTACGCGTGGTGCACAAAAGGCGCGTGGCGTACTTCGTTGGGTAATTGTAGACGATGCAGATACACTTCCAGAAGTCTCTCAACAGGCTCTTCGTAGACCTATGGAACAGTATGCGCATTTAACATGCTTTTTGTTTATTGCAAAAAATTCCGAATGTTTGATTCATGCTCTTCAAAGTCGGTGTCAACCAGTTCGATTCTCACCCATTCCATTACAGTTGTACCTTGATCCACTCCTGGACAGAATTGGCTACCAAATTTCCGATGAAAAAGTACGAAATTGGCTTATTGCAAGTAGTTTTTCATCTATTGCGGAACTGAAACGATTTATTCAAAATCTAAAGTATATCTGTCCATCGGAACCAACCCTTCAAGATGCAAAAGATGTATGTGCTGCACATAACTATAGTCATATTGTGCCCATTTTAAAAGCAATCAGTGAGCAAAAAACAAATGAAGTCTATTGGCGACTTATGAAGCTATGGCAAGATGGAATGAGTTTTGAAGACATTTTGCATGCAATCCAAATGACTATGGAGATTTATTTTATGCTTAGTAGCACAATTCAACAGAAACTCTATACATTTTTAGTTACTGGCTGGGCGTATCATGCAAAATCACAATGCAGTTTTCTAGACCTACTTTCCTGTGCCTATGATTCAGGGCTTTTAGACACAACACCTTCTAAAACTAGAGATGAAGTCGACTGTGTTTCGAACACTTCCTCCGAAAGAAATTCTGGAACGAATCCTTCATAAACTCCATCGACCCCTTTCAAGCCTTCCATGTCAGGTCTCCAAAGAAGAATTACAAGCCTATCAATGGGGCGATGAACTTGTCGAACTTGTACCTTTTTATATTCCATCCATCCTTCATCGATTCTTTGACAAAGATACTATGCTACCATTTCAAACAAGTACTATCTTGCGACATCTTCTTCGCGTACATGGATATAGCCTTGTAAGCAAAGAAACAATGACAAACTATACGAAGACAATCACTTACACAGTCTGCACAGAGGCTCCTACCCCTGTCCTCGATGAGGAAGTCGTTGTATCCTTTCCATAGCCTAGACGCATTGAGAATCTGACAGATCAAAGAGCCAACGAATGACGAGATCTGAATCCAGAATCTGAGACTCGCTCATGCGTAAGAACCATGCAGTCTTACTACGACGATCGAGTTCAAAATAGGGAATCGGTACCATAAATGCAGTCTTTGGAATAGGAAATGGAAAATGACCTTCAGTTCCAGCCATCAATAGATCAGTGAGTTCTATACGACGACCATCACGCTTTCGTTGAACTGTTGCTCCAGGATCAATACGAATATTTGTGCCACTTCCAGTGATTACATACGTCCAATCCCACTGGGGATCACGACGGACTCGTTGTCCGCCTTGATACCCATTTTGACGCTCATACAGGATCGCAGCCCATTTCATAAAGATAGGAGAGTTTGGCTGTCCAGACCACATGTACATCGTATTTGGTGTGCTTGTTCCCTCCTTGGATGCGTAGGATTCAACATCTGAAGTACCGAACCCAATGACTACATCTCTTGGGAACACTGGAACAGGCTTAATGCAGATCGTACTTGGGCTCATCCACAAGCCGCCAAACTTTGCTAAAAATGCGCATGCAAGGAACTGGATTTCCTCTTCCAGTAAAAATGCCTTTGGCTTACGAAGATTCTGTGGCACAAACTCTGCACCTCCTAGGCGATGAATTGCATCCTCTTGACCACGAATAATCTCTATACGATAGTTTTTCGCAGCCGCTCGAACGATTGTCTCATAGCAAAGATTCAAATAAGGCTTGTGAATCACGCGACTTGACCGAGCTCCAAAATCTGCCCAAGAACGACTATTGACATCTCCAGTATTATAAAAGAGCCATAGTACAGGAGCTTCTTCCTTTCGATCCATTAATTCTTTTGTTGTAACATCTTGGAAGGGAGAAGGTGCAGGTGCAGTTGCTGCAAATGCCGGTGATACAGGGACGCGATCTTTTGGAAATGCCTTTATTAGAACTCCAGCCGCAACTACAAGTCCAGCCACAGCAACGGGTAGTACCCACTGTCTGTTCATCCTGTCAAGTACCAAGTCTTTTGTTTTTGATTATTTTTCTGTCAACACAAGGCGTTTCATTCGTTCATGATATTCATTTGCAGTTATATGTTCTTGTGCAGCACGAAGTTGACGCTGCTTTTCACGAGCATCTTGTTGAGCTTGCCATGCAGCAATGGCTTGAGCCTCTTCAACAGAATAGGCTGTAGGTTGCTTCTCATACTGCTGTTTATACTGCTCGAACCCACGATTCTCTACACGAACTCCAGCGACTTGGCCACTAAATGTATTTTCCTTGGTATATGCATTTCGCAAGTCAGTGAATCCAGTCTTAGAATTAAATGGTGCTGTATAATCCGGGGGTCTGTCGCGACCCAGTTCAACAGCATGTGTAGCAAGGATAGCCTCTGGTTGTCGTAACGTCAGTTGTGATCCAGTCTCTCGCCGTGCCTCAGATTCAAACATCTTGTTAAAGACATCACGATTGAACTCTTTGCCGAATTTCTTGGACTTTCCCTCTTCAAGTGCCTCGCCACCTTTTAGCCAATCTCCATATCCATCTTCATCAGGATCAGGAACTCGTGTTTGCTCAAACATTTGATTGAATGCATTCATATTGAGATTTTTTGGATTGAGTCGAACAGGTTCTACATGTGCAACTTGTTGGCTTTGCGTAGCTCGCTGCTGCACAACTGTATCGAGTTCAGGAACAGGTGCCGTAGAACGACCCTTTTGTCCCTGAATTAAGTGTAAAATCTCAGTTAAATATGCATAGGCTCGCGTAACAGCCTCGAAATGCTCCTCAGAACCACCACGATCAGGGTGCGCACGAATGACTGCCTTTTTATAGGCCGCCTTCAAGATCTCATCTGTTAATGCAACTTCCTCTTCGATTCCAAGTACTTTCAAGCTACTCTGAAAGAACCCCATTGCTTTTTCACTCGCCTTCTTCTTTGCCAGCACTTGCACTGGATTACGTTGTTGAGCTTGATGTACAGCAACCTGTTGCTGTTGTGCTGCAACTCTCAGGTGAGGAACAGTTCCTCCACCCTGAGCTTGGTGAGGGGCATATTCCCCAGGAAGCGGTGGAAGATCTAGACCTCGTTCAACAGCATTAATGTAGGCCAGCATATGGGCATAAATTCCAGCCCGCCGCGCAGTCGCAACATACTCGGGACTCTGCAAAACGGTTGTCATCATTTGATACCGCGTTCTTGCATCGCGTAACTTTAAGAGATTTGTATAGATTCGGACATGTGCTGGATCAAATCCTTGAGACTGACCTTGCCCCATCTAGTCTTTGTTTCGGCAGCCTTCTTTTGAAGAAAACGCATTCTCTCTACGGGAATCAATGGGACAGATGGATCACATTCCCACATCATTCGTTTTCCAGCCGTACAAAACCCAAGTTCAAACTTCCACAAGTGAGGAAATACTGCTGGTGCCATTCGTAATACTGGATCACGAACAAGCCACCAACTTTCTAAAGGAAGTACCATCGCCAATTGCTCTTGTGGCCTGACTTCCAAATTTACTGGATCAGGTCTAGGAACCCCAAGTTGCGACAGCCCTTTTACAACATCTGTCCAAAGTGGTGGGTATGACCATGGATACATCCAAGTCCAAGAAACTTCTGACCACCCTGTTGCATATTGTAAGGACCAATCCAGTCCTTCAAGGTAGGTTCGAACTCGTACCTCAAGATCCTGCGGCGAATAAGAAGCCAAATATGCTTCATTATAAGTCTTCATCCAGTCCCTTGACAGGACACCCTGTGAATTAAGAAGGCGTTTCTCATCCTTTTCAATGAGCGGAGTGTAATTCCATCTTTCAATTTCCTGTTCCCATGCCTCATGCAAGTCTTGTGATCGCCGTGGCTGAAGTTTCTGTTTCTTCATAATCATTGCACTCATTCCAGCCTCTTCAGAAGCAGCCAGACGCAGAAGGAGGGCTCCCAGTGGTTCAGGATTCCATCGTTTCTCATGAATCAGGGATCCTGTAACCTTTCGCACAGCACTCAACAAATGAACAAGTTCTCCGTGGCCACCATCACGAATTGTAAACCAAAGGCTGTGAGGTAAAAAATCATTGCCAAGAAGCATCATGACTGCACAATAATCAGTAATATAGCCTTTCACATTTGAATCTCCATTAGCCAGAACCGAGACAAGTTTTGGAATACACAGAAACCGGTATTCTTCTACACCATCTTGATATACAACCCCACCCCCAAGTTCCGTGTGCTCGCGAAACAGCCAAAGTTCATTCGATTGGTTCACTTGTTGCAGTAAGCTGAGTACAATCAAATCCGCA
>JACCDG010893480.1_pt1 | contig 11535 bp, 17 predicted proteins | sample 7442471 | NCBI WGS metagenome assembly JACCDG01 (sample SAMN15323444, study PRJNA562643) | freshwater metagenome | isolation source: river surface water | place: USA:Blue River Watershed | collected 2017-08-17
CGGCGTCAGCGGGGGCCGCCGACCCGGACGCCGGGGTTGTCGACGACTCGGGCGCCCCGCCCGCCGAGATGACCCCGACCCCGGCCGCCGGCCTCCAGGCCGCCCAGGGCATCAAAGACCTGGTGGCGATGGTCCGGGACGCCCTGGCGAAGGCCGAGCACCCGGAGGGCAAGGCCCGCGTCACCCAGACCCTCGACCTGATCGCCGACGAGGCCGACGACCTGCTGTCCGCCCTCCACGGCATGTTCCCGGACGCCGGCCTCGACGCCGCGGCCCCGGACGCGGCCGAGCCGCCGGCCGACGACGCCGACCCGGACGCCTACCCGACGACCGACGACGGGGCCCTGATGGTCAAGGCATACCCCCGGGGCGTCCCCAGCACCTACCGGTGGCGGGTCGCCGACGCCCGGCCGGTGGGCGTCACGAACAAGGCGGCCGAGAGCCCGGCCGGCCTGACCCCTCGGCAGCAGCGACTGTTCGACCGCGAGGTCGCCGCCATCCGCCGGATGCTCGGCTCCCGGGCCGGCTAACACCCCGCACACCCAACCCACCCCCGGCCGGGAGGCCACCATGTCCGCGACGAGCTTCGATAAGGTGATGGCCGAACTCGGCCAGGTGAAGACCGAGCTGAAGGCCCTCGCCAAGCCCCGCGACCCGGAGATGATCCTCCCGGCCGAGGCGAAGGATAATGCCGCCCACGGCCGGTTCGGTTGGCGGGACATGGGCGAGCAGCTCAAGGCGATCGCCGACACGACGATCAGCAAGGGGCAGCGGATCGACCCCCGGCTCAAGACCGACCACTACGTCAAGGCGATCACCTCCCACCCGGTCTACAACAAGGCCGCGACCGGGCTCGGGGAGTTCATCGGGTCGGACGGCGGGTTCCTGCTCGCCCCGACGTTCATGGACGAAATCTGGCGGATCGCCCACGCCGAGTTCAACCTGCTCGACGAGTGCGAGGTCCGGCAGATCAGCGGGCCGAGCATCAAGTACCGGGCCGTGGCCGAGACGAGCCGGGCGACCGGCTCCCGGCGGGGCGGGCTGACCGGGTACTGGGTCGACGAGGCCGAGACGTTCACCGCGTCCAAGCCGACGTTCCGCACGTCCGAGCTGAAGCCGCACAAGCTCCAGGTGCTCTACTACGCCACCGAGGAACTGCTCGCCGACGGGGGGCAGTTCCTGGCGCAGGAGACCAGCGCCTTCGCGGCCGACGAAATCAACTTCCTGACCGGGGCCGCGATCGTCGACGGGAGCGGGGCCGGTCAGCCCTCGGGCGTCCTCCGGTCGGCCGCCCTGGTGACGGTCGACAAGGAGACGGGCCAGGGGGCCGGGACCGTCCTGTACGAGAACGTGGTCAAGATGTGGAGCCGCCTCCACGCCAGCAGCATGACCCGGGCCAAGTGGTACGTCAACCAGGCCGTCTTCCCGCAACTCCAGACGATGACCCTGGCGGTCGGGACGGGCGGTCTGCCGGTGTACCTGCCGCCGGCCGGGGCCAGTCAGGCCCCCTACGGCACCCTGTTCGGCCGCCCGGTCGTCCCGGTCGAGCAGTGCAAGGCCCTGGGCACCGTCGGCGACATCATCCTGGCCGACATGAGCCAGTACCTCGTCGCCACCCGCGGCGGGCTGAACTCGGCCGTCAGCACCCACGTCGAGTTCCTGACGGACCAACAGGTGTTCAAGTTTACGTTCCGCGTAGACGGACAGTCTCGATGGCATTCGACTCTCACCCCGTTCAACGACCCGACCAAGACGCAGAGCCCCTTTGTGGCCCTTGCGACGCGGTCGTAAGTGACACCGCCGGCCGCCCGGGAATCACCCCGGGCGGCCTTCACCGTACCCCCAACCGCCCCGGGCGAGGACTCCCGGGCGGTCTTCACCCCCGTACACCCGACAGACCCCCGAGGGCCGAACGATGTGGACCGAAGGTTTGCTTCTGGAGCGGATGCAGATCGCGTCCCTCGCCCCGCCCGTCGACCTGTCCGGCTCGGCCAACAGCGCGACCGTCGGGGACTGGATCAACGCCGGCAAGGGCCAGCGGTTCGCCTTCATCTTCACGAAGGCGGTGGGGACCGCGGGCGACGACCCGACCATCACGGTGCAGCAGGCCACCGATGCGGCCGGCACGGGCGCCAAGGCCCTGACGTTCACGACCGTCTACCGCAAGGAAACGACCACCTCCGGCGGGCTCAAGTCGGAGAGCGGGACCGGGCAGTGGACGAAGACCACTCAGGCGGCGGCGAACACGTACACGAACCTGACCAGCGCCGAGTCGGAGCTGATCTGGGTCATCGACTTCGCCGGGGCGCAACTGGACGCCGACAACGGCTTCAAGTTCGTGAACGCGACCGTCGCCGACGTCGGGGGCAACGCCCAACTCGGCTCCCTGCTGTGCGTGGTCTACGACATGCGGGACGCCTCCAGCCCCGCGACGATGACCGACATCCGCAGCTAAAGGTGTGACCGATGCCCGACGACCGCAAGCCCGACCCGAAGACCGCCGCCCGGGACCGCCGGCCCGACGCCGAGGCCATGGGGGCGGTCATCTTCGCCCGCCTGGTCGCCGCGACCGGCGGGAAGTTCGCGTCCGACGCCCTGGCCCGGACCGCCCTGGCGGCCGCCCGGGAATACTACCGGGTCTGCGACGACCCCACCCCGCCGGGTTGATCGCCCCGGCGGGTGGCGGACCCACCCCACCACCCGTTGCGATCCGAGGTGACCGAGACATGGCCAAGACGCACTTTAGCCGCACGGGCGGCCAGCAGTGGGTAGATTCTTTCTATCGTGCGCCCGTCCAGACGACCGGCAACGTGTTTTACGTGTCCTCGGCGACCGGGACCGCCACCGGCCCGGGGTACAGCCCCGAAACCGCGTTCTCGACGATCGATGCTGCCATCGGCGCCTGTACGGCCGGGAACGGCGATGTCGTGTACGTGTTGCCCGGGCATACCGAGACCATCGTCGCCGCGTCCGGGATCGACCTGGACGTGGCCGGGGTGAGCGTGATCGGGCTCGGCCAGGGGACGAACCGGCCGACCGTGACGTTCGGCACGTCGACCGCGGCCACCATCGACTTCAGCGCCGCGAACTGCACGCTGAATAACATCCGGTGCGTGAACAACATCGACAGCCTGGCCGCGTTCATCGAGGGCGGGGCGTCCGGGGCGACCATCGAGGACTGCGACTTCATCGGCAGTTCCACGAAGGAGTACCTGTGCGGGGTGTCGATCCCGACCACCTACGACGACTGGACGATCCGCCGGTGCCGGTTCGTCCAACCGACTGACCCGGCCGGCACCAACGGCGCGGCCGGGACCGGGGCCGTCTACCTCGTCGACAGCGAGAACGTGCTGGTCGAGGACTGCGAGTTCCGCGGGTGCTTCGAGACGGCCGCGATTCACAACAAGACGACCGCCGCCGCGAACCTGTGGGTCAAGCGGTGCTGGGGGCTGGGCAGCACCAGCACGGCCGACTCCGTCCCGTTCGTGCTGGTGTCGACGGCCACCGGTGGGGCGGCCGAGTGCTACATCGTCAACCCGAACGAGGCGGCCACCACCGAGGCCACCCTGTCCGGGGCGTTCGGGGCCGGATTCTTCAACTTCCAGAGCTACTTCGGGAACGACGGCGGTGGCGGCCAGCTCGCCATCGCCAGTCAGGCCGCTGCGACCTGATTCGGTCGCCCCGACAGTCACCGACCGACCGCCGGGACAACCACCCCGGCGGTCGGTTTCGTTTTGGCGACCGCGGGCGTCGTCAGGGCCCGATCCACCGCCCACCCCCTTGCCAACCGGCCGGCCAGTGCGATCCGGCTCAGGCCGACCTCCCGGGCCCACGCGGTCAGGCTCATCGTCCGCCCGCCGTGGGTCAGGTTCACGTTGTTCCGCTGGTTGTTGCTCTGCTCGGTCCGGGTCGCCCACCGGACGTTGCCCGGTTCGTACCCGCGGTCGTTGTCGACCCGGTCGAGCGAGTGGGCCGGGGACGGCGGCAGCCCCACGTCGGCCACGAACGCCTCGAACGACTCCCGCCACCGCTCGCACACCGTGATCCCGCGGGCCCCGTACCGGGCGAAGCTCGCCGCCTTCGGGTTGCCGCACCGCGTCTTGATCCCGCAGTAGATGCGGTAGAGCCGCCGCCGCGGGGGTTGCTCAACCCGGTCAGCCCGCGTGCTCATCGGCGTCGTGAGGGTGCGGGCGGGCTCCCACCCGATCGCCAGTCGGCCGCGGATGGTCGTCTCCTTCAACCCCGTCTCCCTGGCCCACTCGGCGGCGGTGAGAGTCCGCCCGGCGTATTCGATGCGGACATTGTTCCGCCGGTTACTCGTCTGCTTTGCCTGCGGCAGCCAGACGCAGTTCTCGGGCGAGTACGGGCCGTCGTTGTCGACCCGCTCCAGGGTGTGGTTGGGGGTCGGTGCCGGTCCCAGGTCGGCGAGGAAGTGGGCGAACCCGTCGGCCCCCTGCCACCGGTCGCAGACCGTGATGCCCCGCCCGCCGTAGTCCGCGTAGGCGTGGTTTGTCGGGTCGAGGCACCGCCGCTTCATGCCGGACCACGCCCGGTATTCCTTCGTAGCGTCGTGGCCGGACGTGTGCCCGTGCCTCAGCCGGCGGGCCCGACTGGCGTCACGGCGGAGACACCCGCAGGACTTGGCGTGCCCGGTCTTGACCTTCTGGGCGCCGACTTCAACCCGGGCGCCGCACTCGCAGTCCCAGAGCCACACGGACTGGCCGTCGACAGGGGCGACTTCGCGGACCGCAGTAAGTCGGGCGTACACCGCCCCGGGTCGGATGCCCGTCCGCTCGCGGTTCGTTTCCCGCGTCCGCAAAGCGTGATGGCACCCGCATGAGACGATCCGCCCGGCGACGACGTGAGCGACGCGGGCCGTCTTCGGGTTGCCGCACTCGCACACAAACTCCCACTGCCGGTGTCCAGACGGTGACGGGTCGGCGGGTCGAACGGCGGTCAGTTTGCCGAACGGTTGGTTGGGTACGACGGCGTGGCGCATGGCGATTCCCCCTGTCGGTATGTTCGCCCGGCCGGCGGCGACATTCCATCCCCGTTGCCGCCCTCGCGGGTTCCCCCGGGGTCTGGCACACTACCGCCACCCCCGGAGGCTCCGTCATGGCCGGCAGCAGCACCGACTTCTTGTATGACAACGGCAACGACCGCGAGGGGCAGCACTGCAACGTCAAGAAGGTCGTCGCGGCCTGGGTGAGCGACGACGCCACCGGGGCCGTGACCGGCACCACCGGCAAGCTCGTCGGCTACCTGCTCCGGGCCGTGACGGTGCCGAGCGGGACGGTGGCCCCGACCGCCAACTACGACATCGCCCTGACCGACGAGTACGGGGCGAACGTGCTGGCCGGGTGCCTGGACTCGCTCCAGAACCGGAGTGCCACGTTGACCGAGGAAGTGCACCTGAACCTGTCGGACGACGGGGCCAGCCCGCTCCGCCTGGGGGCGTACCCGCCGGTGTGCGGGCCGCTCACCGTGGCCGTGACCAACGCGGGGAACGCGAAGGCGGGAACCCTCGTCCTGTACTACCGGCCGGTGTAGCGGGGCGTGGTACGATGCGGCGGCCCGGGGTGATCGCCCCGGGCCGTGTCGTTTCCACCGGGGGAGTCCGGCCGATGACCGACCGCGAGGCCATGCTGGCCGCGATCCGGGCCAGCATGGCCGACGACCTCCCCCGGTTGGCGTTCGCCGACTGGCTGGACGAGCACGGCGACCCGGCCCGGGCCGAGTACATCCGGGTGCAGGTCGCGTTGGCGGGACTCGCCGGGCACCACCACGGCCCGGACCGGCCGACCGACTGGCGGTGCCCGGTCTGCGAGCGGCGGACCGCCCTGCGGCACCGGGAGGGCGCACTGGAGTTGATGCACGGCCGGGAGTGGCACCCGACCTACGAGGACCGGCGGGACAGCGGGCAGGGGTGGACGGCGGTCGTCGCCCGGTGGGTGCCGGTCGGGGTGGGGTTCCGCCGCGGGTTCGTCGCCCGCGTGGCCTGCGCCGCCGGCCGGTGGCTGGAGTACGGCGACGCCCTCGCGGCCGCCCACCCGGTCGAGTCCGTCGCCCTGGCGACCGCCCCGGACTGGATGCACCGCGACGGCCGGGTCTGGCTCCACGACGGGGCGTTCGAGCGGGGGAGCCGCCGGTTGTGCCGCAACGTCGGCGTGGACGGCCGGGTCGGCGACATCGCCACCCGCACGACGTACATCGCCGGCCTACTGGCGGCCGAGTGGCCGGGGGTGGCGTTCGAGCTGCCCCGGGCCGGGGGGTGGGGACTGCTCACGGGCGAACTGCTCGGCGACATCGGCCCCGTCGCCCGGGTCGGCCCCCACTTCCGGGCCGAGTGACGGGCCGGTTAGCATTCACCAGCGGGTTCGGCGTTCGTTGCTCCGGCCGCCGCGTCGGCGTCGAAGTCGACCGGCCCCGCCCACCCGGGTTTCTCGGCCACCCCGTGGGCGTCCACCACCCACACCCGCCCGCCGTGCCGGACCAGGGCCGCCCCGGGGCACACGGCCCCCAGCAGTCGCAACCGGGCGACCGCCGCGCCGACCACCGCCACGTCCCGGGCCCGGGCGGCGTCGGCCAGTGCTTCCGTCGTCCAGGTCACGGCCCACTCCGCGGCCGTCACGGCCCGGTACAGGGCCAACTTCTCGCCGTCGTCGTGGTGCCGCATCGGTCCGCCTTCCGCCGAATTGTTATCGGCATGAATAGTTTTATCGACGGCAATGGTTGGCAATGATTTCGTCAGGCGTACCACTTGGCGGCCGCCTCGAACACGTCGACCCCATCGCCGTACCCGAGCGACCGTAGCACCTCACCCATCAGGCGGTCCCCCTCGGTGTGAGAGTCTTCATCCCCCTGATCCGCCTCGGTTCCGGCGTGGGGGAAGATCGCCCGCATCCGGGCCGCGAACTCGGCCGGGGGCATGGCGGCCCCGGGCGGTAGGATGCGGACCCACGGGCCGCGGAACCGGTCGGGCGACGCGGCGTCCTCAACCCCGGCCTCGAAGCACTGGGGGGTGGTCGTCGGGCCTATGCACTGAACCACCGTCAACCTCGGCGGCGGCTCCGTGACGTGCCCCATCGTCCAGTAGTACCCCGGCTCCGTCGGCCCGTCGGTCGCCATCGTCTCGCCCTCCCCGTGGTGGTTCAATCGCCCGCCCCCGAGTGTACCACCGCTCGCCGGTTCCGCTCCCGCCGGGCACCATGCCGGCACCCCCGGCGGGGGCGGTGCCCGGGTTGTGTCCCCCGCGGCCCGGCCCGTCCCCGCGTGAACAGGAGACGACGAGTGAGTGACGAAGCGAAGGCGACGGCGGCCGAACAACTCGGCCTTAGTCGCCCCCTGCCGGCCCCGGCCGAGTTCGTCCTACCGGCCGCCAGCGGCCGGTCCCTCCGCGTTACCGCCCGGGTCGGTCTGGGGGAGGTCGAGATGTTCGTCCAGGAGCCGGACGGGACGAAGGTCGGGTGGGGGATGAGCGACGACACCGCCGACCAACTGGCCGACGCCCTCCGCCTGATGGTCCGCCACGCCCGGGGGTGAGTCGACCCGGGGTACGATGGGGCGGCCGCCCGACCCCGCACGAGGTAACGCCCGATGGCCGAACTGTCCGCCCTCCACCCCGCCGCCCAGGTGGCCGCCGTCGTCATGACCGGGGTGGTCGTGGCCATCTTCGCGTGGCACCTGGGCCGGTCACTCCGCGAGATGTGAGGGACGCCCGTGGCCACTCAGTGGTTAGATTTGACTTCGTTCAAGACCCGTCTCGGGGTGACCGGGTCGGGAAGCGATGCGTTGTACACGGCAGTTTTGGAAGCCGTTGAGTCCGGCATAGAGCGGTTCGTCGGCGGCCCCATCCTCAACGCCAGCGCGACCGAGGTGTATCTGGGCAACTGGCAGCGGGTTTTGGTCTTGAGGCGTCGCCCGGTCGTGTCGGTCGCCTCGGTCCACGAATCCTTCGCCACGCCCCCGGCGTTCGACGCGACCACGCTCCTCACCGCCGGCACCCACTACCGGCTCCGGACGGACGTGGGGACCACCTCCCGGGCGGGCCTGCTCGACCGGTTGAACGGCGTCTGGGGCGGGGCCTGGGAGCGGTATCCCACGCGGCTGAGTAGCCACCTGGCACCGGCGAGGCAAGGAAGCGTGCAAGTCGTGTACGTCGCCGGCTGGGGGGCCACGGCGGACGACCTGCCGGCGGAGTTCCTGGAGGCGGGATATCTGGAGGGAATGGTACGTGTCCAAGCCATCAACACCCGGACCGGAATGACGGCCACCAGCGAGGGCCTGAACGGGTACTCGGTCAGCTACGGCACGCCCCAGACCGGGACGTTCGGTTCCCGCCTCCCGGCCGTCCTGCTGAACCCCGGGGCCGCCGCCATGCTCTGGGCCTACCGCGACCTGGCCGGGGTCGGCGACGGGCTCGCGTGAGGGACCGATGCCGTTCGATAACCTGCTTCAGCACACGATGACGGTCTACACCGGGACCGTCGCCGTCGACTCGGTCAGCGGCGGGAACGCCAAGACGTACACCGTCCTGGCGACCGGCGTCCCGTGCCTCATCAACACCACGTCGTCGGCCGTGGCCGAGCGGTACGACCGCCACCAGCTCACGGTGTCCCACACCGTCGCCTACCGCCAGGCCGTGGCGATCCGCGTCCAGGACAAGGTCATCGGGTACGACCGGGACGGGGGCGTCGTCGGGACGTTCGTCGTTCACGGCGTCCGGGCCGTCCCCGGGGTCGGCGGGATCGCGTCGTTCGCCTACGCCGACGTCGAACAACTGGTGGAATGACATGAGCACCCCCGCCTGCGTCGCGTCCACCATCGTCAAGGCCGTCCAGGACCGCTACACCGCGTTCGCGTTCGCGGGCAAGCCGGTAATTCTCTACGCGGATGAAGTCCCGACCCGGACGGCCAGCGGCGCCGTCACCCTCCCCTTCATCGTCGTAACGACCCGCGGCGAGGGCCGGGTCGAGCCGATGAGCGAGCTGGACCGGGTCGAGACGGTGCGTCTCGTGGTGCGGGCCTACGCGGCCAGCAAGACCGACGCGGCCGCGATCGCCAAGGGGGTCATGTACGACACCATGAACCCGGCCGACCGGGACGGGTTGGACGACGCGGCGGCCCTGACCCTCCCGTCCGGGTGGTCGCTGAACAAGGTCGAGCGGGCCACCCCCGGGGCGGTCACTCAGGAACGGGACAAGTTCACCGGGGCCGAGTTCGTGTACAAAGCCGAACTCAGCTACGACGTGGAGGTCTGCATCAACGGCACCTGACCGCCCCGGCCTTACCCTTCTCGCCGGTTCCCGTGGTAACTGCCACCATCCTCGCGTCACCTGACCCGAGGGCCGAACCGTGGCATCGACTACCGGCAAGTACGCCATCATCCGGATCGACGCGACCGGCTCCGGGGCGCTGCCCGGGACGCCCTTGTATGGAGTTCAGAACTGGACAGTCTCGCTTCAGAGCGACCGTCTCGATTCGACCGATTCCGAGTCCGGCGGGATCGAGGAAATCGACGCCGGGGTAACCGGGATCAGCGTGTCCGTCAGCGGGGTCCACAAGTTGACCCAGGGGCCGTTCCCGGACTTCGAGCCGGGGGCGTTCGCCGAGGACTGCGCGTTCTACCTGAACTCGACCGACACGAGTTCCAAGCACACGTTCACGAAACTGGTCGTCCTGTCGTGCCGGTCGTCGGCCGAAATCCGCGGCCAGATTCGCTACGAGATCGAGATGGCCAACGCCGTCGGCGGTACTTGGACGACCTCGACGTCGTGACCCCTGGAACGGGTGCCCGGTGTTCACCGGGCACCCCGGCCGCCACTTCGCCGAATCCAGCCGACTACCACGACTGCCACGTCACATGCCGGCCCCCGGGGTGGGGGTACAATCGGGCCGCCCCTTCATCCGTGAGGACCGCCCCGATGACCTACGACCGCCTCGCCGAACTCGAACGCCTGGTCGACCGCCCCGACGCCCACGGGTTCCGGGCCGAGTGCCGGGAACTCCTCCGGGCCCTCCGCCCGGCCCTGGACGACACCCGCCGGATGCGGGAGTTCCGCCCGCCCGGGGACGCGAACCCCCGGGCCGTGGCCGACGCCTGCGACCGGGTCGCGGGTGCGGTCGGGAGCCCGCTCCACGAGGCCGCCGCCCTGATGCTCCGCCGGCTGATGGGGGAAATGGCGGCCGCCCAGGACGCCGCCGCCGATGCCGGGCAGGCGGTCGCCCTGCTGCGGCGGCTCGTAGCGAATCAGGACACCCGCTGCCAACTCGACCACCACGGGTACTGTCAGGAACACGACTTCGCCGCCCCGTGCCCCGTCCCGGAGGCCCAGAAGTTGACTGGGAGCGGGACCGAGTACGTGCCGACCGTCGGACGGTGACCCGGACAGACCCGGACAGAACCGGACACGTCGAATCTGTCCGGAACTGTCCGGTTGTCCGGTGGCACCCACGCCGTGGCCGCTCGCCGGTTCCGCCGGGGGTCGTCATCATCGGGGGCGTCCCACCTTCGCCCCGCGAGGTCCGCACTGTGCCCGACGAGCCCGAAGTCTTGCCCGACCCGGCCGCCTTCGACCCGGCCCCGCCGAGTGTCGAGCAGGTGATCCTCAACATCGGGACCGCATTCACCTTCGGCGGGAAGGTCTACGAACTCCGCGAGTTGACCCTGGAGCAGAAGTTCCGATTCACGACCTGGCTGCGGAACCGGGCCCTCGCGGCGGTATCCGGCGGGGCCGCCGCCGACGCCCCCGAGCACCTGCGGAAAGAACTCCTCGCCGAGTACGTCCGGGCGGCCGTGGCCGGGTCGTTCGACGTCGGCGGGGACGCCTTCAAGGCCGCCATGCTGACGCCCGCCGGGCAGAGTCACCTCGTCTACGTCGCCCTGAACGGCGACCACCCGGAGGTCACCGAAGAGGTCGCCGAGCGGATGGTGACCGAGAAGCACAACGAGATCGCGGTCCAGTTGATGAGGGCCGCCCTCCCAAAATTCTCGGGCCCGGCGGCTACCGGGCCGGCACCCTCCTCGCGTGGCTCTGGGAAGAAAAAAACGTCCCGCTCCAAGAAGCCCTCTCGCTCACGGAAGGGCAAATAGTCGAGCTGTTCTTCCGCCCGCCTCGGGACGAGCACGGGCGGGTCGCGCTGGACCCGGAGGACGACGCCGACCCGCTGTCCCCGGCCGACGCCTACCGGTTGTTCTGCTGGGAGAACGGCATCGTCGACCGTGCGACGGCCGACGCCATGTTCGCCGCCCGGCAGGCCAAGCACCAGGCCGCCCGGGCCGCCGCGAAGGCCGCCCGCAACCCGTTCACGAAACCCGGCCGAGCCACCTGACCCGCCGGAGTTCTGTCCATGTCGCCCGACGCCGCCGCCATCATCGCGTCCGTCGACGCCCTCGGGGCAACGATCCTCAACATCCAGAACGTGATCGCCTCGGCCGTCGCCGGCGGGTCGTTCGGGGGCGGTGCCGCCGCCCGCGGCACGGGTGGCGCCGGCGGCATGGCCCCAGCGGCGACCACCGCGATGGCGGCCGCGGCC
>JACCDG010590700.1_pt1 | contig 11534 bp, 7 predicted proteins | sample 7442471 | NCBI WGS metagenome assembly JACCDG01 (sample SAMN15323444, study PRJNA562643) | freshwater metagenome | isolation source: river surface water | place: USA:Blue River Watershed | collected 2017-08-17
CCGGCATCACGCGTGATGATGCCCATGCTTGGCTGATCAGCCGCTTTCATTTGCAGTCGCTGGTTTTCCTGCTGCAGCGCATGCAGGCGGAAAGCACGGTCAACCACCAATTGCAGCGTGTCCGGCTCGAACGGCTTCAGATAGAAGTCGTAAGCACCGCTGGCAATAGCCCGCACGGCATTTTCCCGATCCTGGTTACCGGTCACGACGATCACCTTGGTATCCGGAGCCAGCGCCAGAATCTGCTCCAGCGTGGCGTGGCCTTCGGTGGCACCATCGGCATCCGGCGGCAAACCCAGGTCCAAGGTCACCACCGGAGGTTCAAAACGGCGTATTTGCGCCAGTGCGGTTTCCCGATCGCCGGCAACAATCACTTCATAGCCATCAAAACTCCAGCGCATCTGCTTCTGCAGCCCCGGGTCATCCTCTACCACCAGCAAGGTTCCCTTGTTTTGCGTCACGGATTATTCCTCTTGTCCTCGCCTGAAGCAGGCGATATCGATTTGCTGTTCTGTTGCAAGGGCAATCTGACTACAAAAGACGTACCCACACCCTCGCGGCTCTCCACCAGAATTTCACCGCCAAGCTGTCGCACATATTCCCGGCTCTCGTAGGTGCCAATCCCCATGCCCATGTTCTTGGTTGATTCAAACGGACGGAACAGACGCTCACGGATAAACTGCTCGCTCATGCCAACTCCGTCGTCAACAACACGAATCTCTGCAGCGCCTCCAGTTCGCGAGAGCGCCAATGTCACATGGCCACTACTGCTACAGGCATCAACGGCATTTTGCACCAGATGCCCGACAACCCGTTCCAGACGGTCGCTATCAGCATGCACCAGCAAGTCTTTTTCACATTCGCCCAGCACCGGGCGCGGCATGGCCAGTTCTTTTGCTTCCAGCACCCTTGCCAGAATGACATCCAGCGCCACGCCCTGCGGAGCATCAATCGGCTGAGCACCTTTGCGTAACTGCATCAACAAACGGTTCATCTTGTCGATGGCATGGCCAATCGTTTCCAGCATGTCCTCCTGGAATGCCGGATTGTTTTTGTGTCTGGCTGCGTTTGCCAGCAATAGCGAAAGCTGTGCCACGACATTTTTCAGATCGTGGATGACAAATGCCGACATGCGGTTGAAGGATTCGAACTGCCGTGCAACCAGTAAGGCCTCAGCCGCTTCCAGCTGTGCCAGGTATCCGGCAGCCTGGCGGCCCGCGGTTTTAAGCAAATCGTTGACCTCCCAGTTCAGTTGCAGATTGGCACGCGAACTGGACAACAGCACCCAGCCAATCAATCGATCATGCAGCACCAAGGGCACCACATAACGTGCGGCAGGGATCGCCAGCAGCCATTCAGGCAGGGCTGGCAGCCCGCCATAGGATTCCGGCAGGCGGTCAAACTCCTCGATATCGATCACCCATTCCTTTTTCTCCAGAAACAGGCAAAACAGACTATCAAGCGCTTCGACTCCTGATGCCGAGCTCATGTTCCAGTGCGCAACACACTCATAGGCCTGCTTTTCACCGCGCAGCCACAAGGCGCCGGCAGGGCACTCAACCAGCGTGGCGATGGCACGGATGGTGTGCTCACGCAAATGCACGCCCGGCTCTCCTTCCGACAGGCTACGGGTAAAGCGCAACCACTCTTCACGATAGTCGTAGCGGTAAGCAAAGAAATGCTTGCTCAGAAACACCCGCATATAGGCCCGCATGGTGCCTGAAAACATCACCAGTACCAGTATCAGCGCAGCCCCGAACAGGAAAACGGTCTGAAAGATGCCACCCCAGTCACCGCCAAAATAGCGGATGTAGTATCCGGCAGCAGCCATCAGCAACAAGTAAATGCCGGCAGCCAACAGGCTTGCCGAGTGGAACAGGGCGCGGCGCGACATGGACAGACGCACCACCAGCCCCGGATTACGTGAGACAGACCAGGCAATCAAAGGCACGGCCAGGGCGTTGATCAAGCCTCTGGCCTGAAACAGGGCAGGGTCGACGGAATTGAACAATACCGCCTCGGCAAACATGTAGAAATCAAAAACAAACAGGCCCAACAAGCCCAGGCACATGAATTTGATTCCCCAGCGCTGATCAGGCTGGGTGTTGCGATAGAGTTGCTCCAGCAACAACATCGCCAGCACCATCTGCATCAGCGCCGCTGGCGGGCCAAGCAGCAGCAACAGCACACCGGAAGGTCTGATCCAGCCCAGCACCAGCAATAAATGCAGTGCCAGCACCACCAAGCAATAGGCAAAGATGTATACCGGCCAGCGACCGCCGTCACGACGCACCAGATTCAGCAAGGTCAACAGGAAGAAAAACCAGCCGGCATTCCGCTGCAATTCGATCATGCCGAACGGCAGTCCGGCATGCCCGGACGCATACGCCAACGCCCAGATCATTGTAGTGATACAGGCAACAATCAATGCAGGACTGGATTTGACACTGCCCCTGCGGCGCCACAACCATAGTCCGAGCAGCCCGTAGGCAGACGCCGCAATGCCGTAGCTGATGCCGACAGTTGTCATGATGCTAACGGGCGCCTTTGCCCAGCAGCACAACCTGTACGGTTTGAAACAGGATCAGCACATCCAGAAACAGGGAGTGATTTTTTACGTAGTACAGATCGTATTGCAGTTTTTCTACCGCATCGTCAACCGAGGAGCCGTAGTCGTACTGCACTTGTGCCCAGCCGGTTATGCCTGGCTTCATGCAATGCCGGACCGAATAATACGGAATTTCTGAAGTCAACTTCTGTACAAAAAACGGGCGTTCCGGACGAGGGCCAACAAAACTCATGTCCCCACGTAAAACGTTGATGATTTGCGGCAACTCATCCACACGAATCTTGCGTATCACTCGCCCTACCCGCGTAATCCGGTCGTCATTGGCGGCAGCCCAGCGTGGCTTGCCATCCTTCTCCGAATCGATACGCATGCTGCGGAATTTGTGAATGGTGAAAACCTGATCGTTTTCTCCCACCCGCTCCTGGCTGTAAAAAGCCGGGCCACGATCCTCCAGCTTGATCAGCAATATGGTCAGCAGCATCACGGGGGCAGTCAACAGCAGCAACACGGTGCTGACCAGAATATCGAAAATCCGCTTGACGGCATCACCCGCCACCGACTGGTTAAAACCATCGTTGAACACCATCCAGCTGGCGTTGAGCGAATCCAGCTTGACCTGGCCACACTCCCGTTCAAAAAAACTCGACAGCTCGGTCACCTGCACGCCGCGCATGCGACATTCGAGCAACTCGTGCATCGGCAGATTACCGCCACGCCGATCACGCACCGCAATCACGATTTCATTGATGTTGTGCTTGTCCACCGCATCCAGCAGGCTGGGCTCCTGCGGCAGAATACGCGAAGCCGCCACGGCAGCAGGCTGCAAATTTGCATTCATATAGCCGACAACATCAATGCCCGAGCCAAAACGCGACTGGCTGACTTCATCCACCTTGACTGCACGGCTGCCGGTGCCAAGCACCAGAATTCTCGGCTTGAACACCCCCAGCTGTGTCCAGCGGAAAAACAGCAGGCGCGTAAACATCAACATCAGCCAGGCAGCGGCCAGCGACCAGAGCATTTCCCTTGCGCCAAACCGCATCGATGCCAGCCAGTACACGACAGCTACCAGCGCCAGGCCGCCAACCACAAAAGCCATCGTCAGGCGGATGCCAATTTCTGACATGCCGCCACGAAACTCGGCGTGATACAGGCCACTCGCGGCCATCACGCTCAGCATCACCAGGGTAACAAACAATGCCTTCGGCCATACCGGTGGCAACAGGCTCTGCATTCCGACCACACCAAGCTCCAACCATGGCAACGCGTTGACAGCGTAAATCGAGGCCACCAGCACCAGCGCCTCCACCAACAACAACCAGATGGTTGTTACTGGAACATAGTGATTAAATATGCGGATCATTGAATTTATTTCAGAAATGCATCAGAAACAGGTGGCAAAACAGAGAAGCACACAGCCCTCTGCCTTACAAAACCAAACAATGTGCCTTTTAATGACAAGCACATACCCATGCCATTCTACCAAAAGCAATGTACATCACAATGCAAATGCAGCGTAATCAAGCAAGAATCAGAATATTGTTTTTTATTAATTTTCTTAAAAACTAAATATTTATGTAAAAGCACTTCCAGTTACAATTATTCTCCATGTCCGAAACAATTCCACTATTACACATAGCCACAGCCGCATTTTCTGTGAGTTTTGTTGTAAATCTACTACTTGGCAGTAAATGGCTACGTCATCTGGCCACCGATCAGCCCGGTCATCGCTCGCTGCATCAGCAGGCCACGCCGCGCACCGGCGGCCTGGGCATCATTGCCGGCCTCTGCTGCGCCTCGCTACCCTGGCTCAACTGGCCAAACCAATGGCTCGCGGGACTGGGCCTGCTGGCGATCATCTCCATTGCCGATGACTTTGCCTCCCTGCCAGCCATTTTGCGCCTGCTAGCCCAGGCGGCGAGCAGCGCAATTGCCACTTTCTGGCTGCTTGGGGCTGACAGCGACTGGGTGTTACTGCCCGCACTGATCCTGACCACCGTCTGGGCAACCAATCTGTATAACTTCATGGACGGTGCCAATGGACTGGCCGGGGGCATGGGAATGATAGGTTTTGCCTGGCTGGCAGTGGCAAGCTGGCCGCAAGCACCGGATCTGGCTGGTATCTGTGTAGCGCTGACTGCAGCCAGCTCCGGGTTCTGGGCAGTCAACTTCTGGTCTGGCCGCATCTTCATGGGTGACGCGGGCTCAACCCTGCTGGGCATGAGTGCCGCGCTGATCGGCATCGCCGGAACAATCCGCCAGACATGGCCATTCTGGGTACCGCTCATGGTGTTTTCGCCATTCATCGCCGACGCCAGCCTGACCCTGGCAAAACGCATCTGGCACAAACAGCGCTTCTGGGAAGCCCATCGCGATCACTACTATCAACGATTGATCCGCTCCGGCTGGTCACACCGGCAACTATCACTGTCTGCCTACGCACTGATGCTGTCGTGCGGGCTGCTGGCGATCCTGCTTAGCCACGCACGAAATGCCATAGTCATATCATTCTGGTTGGCATTGCTGCTTATCTATCGGATAATCTTCCACCTGATAGACAAGCGCTGGAATCATTTTGCTGACAAGCCTTAAGCATCAATTGCGCAAAGCCAATTATCTTGCCTTTGCCGCATTTGCACACGATGTGGCAGCAGCGCTGGCAGCGTGGCTATGCGCCTTCTGGTTGCGCTTCAATCTGGATGTCCCCCCGTATTTCATGTTTTCTGCCTGGGAGTCGGCACTGGTGGCGCTACCGATTCAGGCCACCTTCTTCTGGCTGTTCGGTCTTTACCGGGGCATCTGGCGTTTTGCCAGCCTGCCGGATCTGCGCAATATCGTTATTACCGTCGTCGTCGCCACACTCGCAATTTTCACTGCATTGAACATGATCGGCGTGGTTGGCGTACCACGCTCGGTAGGCTTGCTCTATCCCCTGCTACTGATCATCTTCATGGGGGGCAACCGCGCACTGTACCGCGGCTGGAAAGATCGGGATCATTACGATCTGCGCCGCGAACCGGTGATTGTACTCGGTGCTGGCGCGGCTGCCGCCAAACTGATCGGAGACATCCAGCGCCACCCCAAATGGCGCATTGTCGGCCTGCTGGACGACGACGCACGCAAACACAATCGCTCGCTCTATGCCCACCGGGTATTGGGAGGCATTGCATCGCTGCCGCGCTGGGCAAAAAGCCTGGATGTAAAGCTGGTTATCATTGCCATTCCCTCGATGACACCAGAACAACGTTATCGCGCCATCCGGATCTGTGAAGAGGCTCAGGTCAAGGCACTGTCGGTGCCGGCCCTCGACGATCTGATCAACGGCGAAACCCAGATTGCCGCACTGAAGGAAGTACAGATAGACGACCTGCTTGGCCGCAACCCGGTCGAACTGGATATCGCAGCCCTCAAGCACTTGCTGACCGATCAAGTCGTACTGATCAGCGGAGCGGGAGGATCGATTGGCTCGGAACTGTGCCGGCAGATACTGCATTTCCAGCCCAGGCGCCTGGTATTGATTGAATCCAGCGAATATGCACTGTATCGCGTGGAAGAAGAGTTCCGCCAGACCAATCCTGAAGCGCTTATCGACTACCTGCTGGCTGATGTACGCAACAAGCAACGACTGGACGAAATTCTCGGAAAATTCCAGCCCAACCTGGTATTTCATGCGGCAGCCTACAAACATGTACCACTGATGGAAGGGGCCAACGCCTGGGAAGGGGTGCAGAACAATGTACTGGGCACCTACTGCCTGGCGATGGCAAGTCTGGAATACGGCGTGCAGAAATTTGTACTGATTTCCACCGACAAGGCAGTCAACCCAACCAACGTCATGGGCGCCAGCAAACGTATGGCAGAACTGGTTTGCCAAAGCCTGCAAGGACATCACGACACCGAATTCGTGATTGTTCGTTTTGGCAACGTATTAGGCAGCAATGGCAGCGTTGTCCCCAAATTTCGCGAGCAGATTGCCCGTGGCGGGCCGATTACCGTTACCCATGCAGAGATCACCCGCTATTTCATGTCCATCCCCGAAGCAGCGCAACTGGTGTTGCAAGCCGGACAAATGGGCAAACATGGCGAAATCTTCGTGCTCGACATGGGCAAGCCGGTAAAAATCGTTGAACTGGCACGCGAAATGATTCGTCTGTCGGGCTTCACCGAAGAACAGATTCCAATTCAGATCACCGGTCTGCGGCCAGGTGAAAAACTTTATGAAGAACTGCTGGCCGACAGCGAACAAACCCAGCCTACGCCACATCCGAAGCTGCGCATCGCGCGCTCGCTAACCAAGGTAGACGAACAATGGCTGCCACTGGTGGCGCAATGGTTGCGCCAGGAGCGCCGCCCCTCGGCGAACGAAGTCAAATCGTCGCTACAGGCACTGATCGCTGAATACAAACCAGCCAAGCATGACAGCAGGCAAGCCGACTGAGGTTGCACAATCCCGGGGCAAGCCATAGAATGGCAGCCTTCGCGGGCGTCGTATAATGGTAATACCCTAGCTTCCCAAGCTAGAGCCGTGGGTTCGATTCCCATCGCCCGCTCCAGATTCAAGGCATTTGCCTGGCGCAATCAAAAGCCCCGTTACAGACGGGGCTTTTTGCTGTCTGCAGCAGAATGACAGCGACAAAAAAGCCGGCATCGTTGATGCCGGCTTTTTTCAGTTGCAGTATGACGTGCTTATGCCAGCCTGCCGTGACACTGCTTGTATTTCTTGCCGGAACCACACGGGCATGGGTCATTACGCCCAATGCGCTGGTCCGCGTAAGGGTTGGTTGCTGCCTGCGGCTGGGTTGCGGCTGCGGCAATTTCTTCCGGCGAAGCATCGGAGTCGATCGGCGCATTAAACTCGGCATGCTGATAATTGACGTTTTCCGGTGCATGCTGTGCTTCCACTGCGTCGATATCTTCCTGGCCACGGATCTGCACAGTCAGGACAATCTTTGTCACGTCATATTTGATGCGTTCCAGCATGGCTGCAAACAGGTCGAAAGCTTCACGCTTGTATTCCTGTTTCGGGTTTTTCTGTGCATAGCCGCGCAGATGAATCCCCTGACGCAAATGGTCGAGCGACGCCAAATGTTCGCGCCATTGATGATCCAGATTCTGCAGCATCACCGCACGTTCGAACTGGTGCATGTTTTCTGCGCCCACCAATTCGACCTTGGCGTCATAAATTTTCTTGGCCTCATCACAAATGCGCTGCAACAAAGCATCCGGGTCGAGATTGTTATCGGCCGCCAGCCATTCCTGCAATGGCAACTCCAGCAGGAATTCAGCCGCCAGCGCCTTCTCCAGCCCGGCCACATCCCACTGCTCCTCAATACTCTGCGGAGGAATGTAGATTTCAAACTGGGTCTGCAACACACCTTCACGCATCGCCTGAATGGTTTCGGAAATATCCTCGGCCTCCAGCAATTCGTTACGCTGAGCGTAGATCACCTTGCGCTGGTCATTTGCCACATCATCGTATTCCAGCAATTGTTTGCGGATGTCGAAGTTGCGGCCTTCCACCTTGCGCTGTGCGTTTTCGATGGCACGGGTTACCCAGGTGTGCTCGATGGCTTCACCTTCCGGCATTTTCAGGCGATCCATGATTGCGGCAACGCGGTCACCGGCAAAAATGCGCAGCAACGGGTCTTCCAGCGACAGGTAGAAGCGGCTGGAACCCGCATCACCCTGACGGCCGGAACGGCCACGCAGCTGGTTGTCGATACGCCGCGATTCGTGGCGCTCGGTACCAATGATGTGCAGGCCACCTGCCGCCAGCACCTGATCGTGCAATTGTTGCCATTCGCCCTGAAGCTGCGCGATACGCGCCTGCTTTTCGGCATCCGTCAGCTTCTCGTCCAGCTCGGTGAAAGCAACCTGCTTTTCCAGATTGCCCCCCAGAACGATATCGGTACCACGGCCCGCCATATTGGTTGCCAGCGTGATCTGCCCCGGACGGCCGGCTTCGGCAACGATCTGTGCTTCACGTTCATGCTGCTTGGCGTTCAGCACCTGATGCGGCAGGTTTTCCTTCTTCAGCAAAGCCGACAGGTATTCCGAGGTTTCGATCGAGGTGGTGCCTACCAGCACCGGCTGGCCGCGCTTGTGGCAATCGCGGATGTCATTGATGACGGCAGCGAATTTCTCGGTGGACGAACGGTAAACCTGATCCAGTGCATCCTTACGGGCGACCGGGCGATGCGTCGGGATCACCACGGTCTCCAGGCCATAAATCTGCTGGAATTCGTAAGCTTCGGTATCGGCAGTACCGGTCATGCCCGCCAGTTTGGCGTACATGCGGAAATAGTTCTGGAAGGTGATCGACGCCAGCGTCTGGCTTTCTTTCTGGATCGATACACCCTCTTTGGCTTCCACAGCCTGATGCAAGCCATCCGACCAGCGGCGGCCCGGCATCATGCGGCCAGTGAATTCATCAACGATAACGATTTCGCCATCCTGCACCACATAGTGCTGATCCTTGTGGAACAGCGAATGTGCACGCAGCGAGGCATACAGGTGATGCATCAGCGAAATGTTGACCGCCGAATACAGCGTGTCACCCTCTGCCAGCAGGCCGGCCTGCACCAGCAGCTTCTCGGCGTTTTCGTGGCCTTGCTCGGACAGCATCACCTGATGCGCCTTTTCATCGACCCAGTAATCACCTTCGCCTTCTTCGGTTTCCTGACGCGTCAGTTTCGGTGCGACCGCATTCATCTGGTAATACAGATCGGTATTGTCGTCGGCCTGGCCGGAAATGATCAGCGGCGTACGCGCTTCGTCGATCAGGATCGAATCCACCTCATCGACCACGGCAAATGTCAGCTCGCGCTGCACCCGCTCGCCCGGCGTGTAGACCATATTGTCGCGCAGGTAGTCGAAGCCGAATTCGTTGTTGGTGCCGTAAGTGATGTCGGCAGCGTAGGCGGCCTGCTTGCTGTCGTGATCCATCTGGCTCAGGTTGATGCCAACGCTGAGGCCGAGGAAGTTGTACAGGCGCGCCATCCATTCGGCGTCGCGGCGGGCCAGATAGTCGTTGACGGTGATCACGTGCACGCCCTTGCCGGCCAGTGCATTCAGGTATACCGGCAGCGTGCCCACCAGGGTTTTACCTTCACCGGTGCGCATCTCGGCGATTTTGCCGTAATGCAGCACCATGCCGCCGATCATCTGCACGTCGAAGTGGCGCATTTTCAGCACCCGTTTGGACGCTTCGCGGCACACGGCAAATGCTTCCGGCAGCAGCTGATCCAGCGTCTCGCCTTTTTCCACACGCTGTTTGAATTCTGTGGTCTTGGCTTGCAGCGCCTCATCCGTCAGCTTGCTCAGGCCCTCTTCCAGCGCATTGATGCGGACAACAGTCTGACGATATTGCTTGACCAGTCGGTCGTTGCGGCTGCCGAAAATCTTTTTCAGGACATTGGATATCATGTTTACTTCTTATTTGCTGGCAACCGCAAAACGGCTGCTCTCCTCACGTTGTAGCCAGATGGCGGAGCCATCCGGGCCGGGAATACTGTTGCTTGCCGGTCTGCCGCATAGTCATTTGGCATATCGGCACCAAGCAAAACTTTCAGATGTTACCACAATCGAAGCGGCCGCCGCTGGCGGCACGAAAATCATGCGCGCAGCAATGTGAAGCGCCACGAAACAGCTTAAACTGGCAGCGTTAACCGGCAATTTCAATCCCCCGTGGCACATTTATCCAACTTTTTTAGAGGCCAGGATGGCCAGAGCCTGCGCAAGGCGCTCGGCGTGTTATCGCAGCAGCAAACGCTGGACAGCGTACTGCCATCAGAATTGCGGGGAAAAGTGCGCCTGGTGAGCATGGAAAACGGCAGCTGGCTGGTTTATGTGGATACCGGCGCCATTGCCGCCAAACTGCGACAAATGACCATGACACTGGTTACGCGCCTGCAGGGCAAGGGGCAAAACATCAGCAATCTGCGCATCAAGACCGCTGTCAACCCGGCACCGCTGAAGCGCCCGAAACAGGCGCACATCAGCAGCGAAACCCTGCAACACCTGCGCGACACGGTTGCCGACATGCCGGATTCGCCGATCCGCCAGGCTTTCATCAGGCTGATCCGTCATCACGGCTTCGATTAAACGATCCTGCAGCAGTTGGCACCTGGCAGCCTGTTGTCGGTCAGCCAATAAACAGAGCGGTCCAGCGCGCAATGCTTGCGCCGAAAAAACCGGTGATCACCAGCGCCAGTGGCGCAAATGCGATAAACACCGCCACCAGTCGGCGGATAAACGGCGTGGCAAGCTGGGTCTCAATGAAATAGCGACTCACCAGCCAGCCCTTGACCCAGACAATCGCCGCCACCAGCAAGGGCAGCCAGTTGGCAGAATGAAACCCCTGCCCCAGCGCCACACTGAGCAGCGTCAGGCCACTCAGCAGCAGCCAGACGACGTACAACGGTTTCATCCCGCTCGAAGTTTGGGTTTGCGCGTTCATGATTTATGCCAGCACGTAGAAAAACGGAAAAATCGTCAGCCAGATGATGTCGGTGGCGTGCCAGTAACACGCCAGCGCCTCCAGGCCGCTATAGTCCTCGGCCGAATAAGCGCCGAAATAATGCCGCACCAGCACCCAGCCAATGCCGAGAATGCCCCAGAAGGCATGCACCAGATGGTTGATGGTGAGGTAGTAATACACGGTAAAGAAAATGCCGGAATCGCCGTGGATGCCATGCGCCATGTTCCAGCGGAATTCCAGATACTTGGCCAGCGGATACCCCAGCGCGACCACAAGCCCGGCAAGCAGCCAGTAAAAGGATACGCGCCGCCGGCCGGCGCGAATGCTGGCAACCGATGCCGCAATACACAGGCTGCTGCTGATCATCACCAGCGTGATGACAGTGCCCGCCCATGGCGACAGATGTGTCGAACCCTGGCGAAATTCTTCGGGGAAGTGTGATCGGGCGACAAAATAGACGATGAACAGCACCAGGAATTCGATGAA
>JACCDG011174279.1_pt1 | contig 11534 bp, 3 predicted proteins | sample 7442471 | NCBI WGS metagenome assembly JACCDG01 (sample SAMN15323444, study PRJNA562643) | freshwater metagenome | isolation source: river surface water | place: USA:Blue River Watershed | collected 2017-08-17
AATGAAGAGAGCATGCTCAGCCAAATCACCATCGGGGATGCAACACAGATCTCGGAGTTTGAGTTTGGTCGACGAATGGATTGCCTAGGCTACTTGGGCTCTCAATACAAATCCGTGGGCGGTTTTGACGCGAGCTGCACTTTCTGGGGCTTCTATCCAGAACGCTTGATCCCAGGAGACGAAGTCAAGTTGACTCAACTCTTTGAAGCTGCCGACGTTTGGGGGCAGGCGTTAGTTGAAGCGGCAAAGCATCTGTCTCAAGTGCTTGGTGGACGAGTACACAACCTCTCACTTGCCTTCTGCAGCGAGCAGCTAACCGTATTGAAACGGTTACTGGAGACGGCTAACCAGCAGCTCCCGCTTCATCTGATCCCCGGATTCTTCGAAGATGATGAGACGGGAGCCAGGGCGGCGAAAGTGATCGACGAGTTCTCCAAGCAAGTCGAACAGTTTCACAGCCTAGAGAGTGCTGTCAAAACAGCACTCAAGCTTGAATCTAGCGTCACCAAGTCTGGTACCGACGATCTCAAGGGCTTACAACGTCTCGGCGATAGTCTGGGAGCAGAACTAGGGACCCTGAATGAACTAAGAGCCCTGCACCAGTACCTTACAGAAACATCAGGCAAGCTGTCGACTGCGCATGCAGCGTTGGTGAGTTTCTTAGGTGGGAAAAACATCCCCTACGACGGCTCCCGCCAGAAGCTTGAGCAATTGGGAAGTTTCACCGACCTGGTGCTAGATGCGCCTGAGGAGCACTTCCATCTGCAAACACCCGGCCTAACTCGGGATGGCGCTGTGCAAGCGCTTGAGCAGCTAGTTGCATTGCAGAATGAGTGGACAGTTCTTGAGAAGAACTTGGGTGAATCACTCTACGTGGACACCCTGCCGCATGAAGGCGACATCAAACAAGCCATTCTTACCCTCAGAGAGGGAGATGCCTGGTACCGGATTTTCCAAAGCCACTGGCGCAAGGCAGTGGGGCTGCACAAGGCGCTGCAACGTACAAAGCAGAAGATGCCTAGCCACAAGAGGTTGGAGCAACTCGAGCAAATCATCAAGCTACTGGCGCTAAAAGAGCAGTGGAAAGCTTCGCCGACGTGGGTTCAGTTCCTCGGATCACCGGCCCCAGTTACTCCAACGCCCCTGGAAGGTTATCTGGCCCTGGCACGTTGGAATCGCGCCATCAAAGTTGCTTCTGAAGACATTCAGGCTGTACTGATTGACCCAATCACCTTCACGGCAGACCAAGCGCGGGCACTGCGGCGTGAGTTCTCATCCGTCAAACTTGAAATCACTGCGGCAATTACCGCCTTCAAGAGCATCAACGATAAGCTCAAACGACTCGCCGAGTTCAGTGGAAGTCATCTGATCGACAAGGTTCTGGAGAAGACTGAAGAATTCACTGAGGCGCTCGAAGATCGCTTTGAATGGTTGGAGCTAGAGGCGAGGAGCCAAGCAACGTTCAGTCAAGTGATCGCTGGCTGCAATGCCGCCTTAGAGCGTTCGGGGCTCAAGTCGCAGATTCAATCCAATACCCGGATCAAATTGCTGCTTGGCGACCTGTATCTGGGTGTGGACACAGATTGCTCCACTGCTATTGAGGCCCTGTCCTTTGGTCAGAGCATCGATGGATTGAACCTATCTCCGCAAGTCAAATACAAGCTCCGAGCCGGACATCCAATTGAGGCGTGTCGCGCTGTCACAGATGCACTTGAAGGCGTTCACACTGGACTTCAGCAGATCGAGTCACTGACCAGCAACCTGACGCAGTTTGGAAAATTTGAGCTGGACACATGGACAGGAGCTGCAGCCGATGAAGATCTGGAGCTGTTCGTTGGAGCACTGCATGGTGCCGTTCAGAAGGCGGTCCAAGACAAGGATCTCCTGATTCCTTGGTCTCTGTATTTGACGCGCAGGAAGGAAGCCACCGAACTGACGTTGACTGAGTTCGTGGACCTCCTCGAGAAAAAGCGCATCAAGCCTGATGAACTTGTCGACGCTTACGCCTATTGCACATACAGCACGATCACCCGTGAAGCGTTCCGCAATATCCCTGAGCTAGGACGCTTTACTGGTCTCAAGCACAACCAAATTCGCGACGAATTCAAGCGGTTAGACAAAGAGATCATTGCCCTGCGAGGCAAGGCGATCGCCTACGAATGCTCACGCAAGGCATCGCCACCGCCCGGAAGAAGTGGTGCCCGTGTTGACGACCGAACAGAGATGGTTCTTCTGAACTACCTCATGCCACAGCAACGCCCGCGCATGCCTGTACGAAAGATTCTGACCCGTGCAGGCGGATCGATTCAGGCGCTGAAGCCTTGCTTCATGATGGGGCCGCAAGCCGTAGCGCAATACCTCGCACCTGGCGTCATCAAGTTTGACTTGGTGATCATGGATGAAGCATCACAGCTGAAGCCAGAGGAGGCCATTGGCTCCGTGGCTCGCGGTGGGCAACTTGTCGTAGTGGGAGATCCGAAACAGTTGCCACCGACCGCGTTCTTCTCTCGTATGAATCAGGATGGCGATGGTAGTGACGATCACTTCACCACGACGGACGCAGAAAGCATTCTGGACGTTTGCTCATCGCATTTCAGACCCACAAGGTCGTTGCGCTGGCACTACCGTTCACAGCACCACTCACTGATCGCGTTCTCGAACCACAGTTTCTATCGTGGGAATCTGATCATCTTCCCTTCCCCATATGGTCAAGGTGGAAAGCTGGGTGTGCGGGCGGTTTATTTGGCCGACGCCATCTACGAAAACCAAACCAACCTGCGTGAAGCCAAACGGGTCGTAGATGCGGTTGTCGAGCACATCGCAACCAGGCCCAACGAGTCATTGGGAGTTGTGACACTCAATATCAAGCAGCGAGACTTGATCGCCGAGCTATTGGAGGAACGTCTTAAGTCTGCTCGTGGGGCCGACTCATATCGTGACCACTGGGCAGTCGAGGGGCAGCCGCTTTTCATCAAAAACCTTGAGAACGTACAAGGTGATGAGCGTGATGCCATCATTATTTCGACCACCTTTGGCAAACCTGCTGGCTCAAGCGCCGTACGTCAAAACTTTGGTCCAATTAGCCGTCAGGGTGGCTGGCGACGACTGAACGTCTTGTTCACACGCGCCAAGAAATCGATTGCAATTTACACATCCCTTCGACCCGAAGACATCGTAATGGATGGGACCACTCCGGATGGCACTAAAGCACTTCGAAATTACCTTGAGTACGCACGTACTGGCTCACTGACCACCTACGAAGAGACTAACCGCGAGCCAGACAGCGACTTTGAGATCTCCGTCATGGACATGCTCAAGTTGCGAGGCTACGAAGTCACCCCTCAGCTAGGGGTCGCGGGTTACCGCATCGACATCGCAGTTAAGCACCCTGATGCACCTGGCTCGTATTTGGCTGCAATTGAATGCGACGGAGCCTCCTATCACTCAGCCTTGTCTGTACGAGATCGTGATCGGATTCGTCAAGAGATCCTGGAGTCTCTAGGTTGGCGTGGCCGCATCTGGCGCATCTGGTCTACGGACTGGTTCCGCACTCCAAGGCAAGAAACAGAGAAGCTCATCAGTTTCCTTGAGGATCTGCGAGAAAGCTGGAAGCCTGAACATGCCTCTGGTGAAGCATGGATCGAGGAAGGCCAGCCAGCGGGACAACCTGCAACCCGAGTTACTCAGGACGTAGAACAGGTTGAGAGCGCAGCTCAAGCGCAAATTGAGCGCGAAGCGGTCAACTCCGTGCTAATTGAAACAGAGGACGATCTGGAGATTGAGGTAGGTGACGTTGTTCGCTATGTTGACTTAGCTAATCCGAACGATGTCCTGACAGTCCAAATTACCTACGGCAAAGACGACTTCGCAAACGGAATCGTCAACGAAAGTCGCCCTCTAGCTCAAGCTCTACTTGGGGCCGTTGTCGGGGATGAAGTTGCACTACACCTAGCTGGTAGCGTATCCAAGACATTCCAAGTCGTAGAAATCAAAAGAACAGAATAATGAATACAAAGCGCCAAACTCAAGATCAAAGCCAGATCAAATGGATTTCAGACTTCATCTGGAATATTGCTGACAACCGTCTCCGCGACGTATACGTACGCGGCAAATACCGCGACGTGATCCTGCCATTCACCGTACTGCGGCGACTTGACGCCGTACTTGAAGAAACCAAGGAAGCGGTGCTAGAACGCAAGAATTTCCTAGACACCCACAAAGTTGCCGAGCAGGATGGGGCTCTTCGCATGGCAGCAGGACAGGCGTTCTACAACGTCTCGGAATTCACCCTGGCCAAGCTGAAGTCCAGCGCGGCAGGGCAGCGCCTGCGCGATGACTTCATTGCGTATCTAGATGGCTTCTCGCCGAACGTACAGGAAATTCTCACCAAGTTCAATTTCCACAACCAGATCCAGAAGTTAGTGGACTCCCATGTGCTTGGCTATTTGGTCGACGATTTTCTCGACCCTGAAGTTAATCTTGCGCCGATGCCGGTAAAGGACGCTGATGGCCGCATCAAGCTCCCCGCGCTGGACAACCACGGCATGGGCACAGTGTTCGAGGAGCTGATTCGCCGCTTCAACGAAGAAAACAACGAAGAGGCTGGCGAGCACTTCACCCCGCGCGACGTGGTGCAGCTCATGGCCAAGCTGCTGTTCCTGCCAGTGGCCGAACGAATCGAGTCCAGTACTTATTCGCTGTACGACGGTTCTTGCGGCACCGGCGGCATGCTCACAGTAGCCGAGGACTCACTGCACGAACTTGCGGAACAACACGGCAAAGAAGTGTCGATCCACCTGTTCGGGCAGGAAATCAGCGACGAAACATACGCCATTTGCAAAGCTGACCTTCTACTGAAAGGCGAAGGGGCTGAGGCAGAGAACATCCTCGGCGGAGCGGACAAATCTACCCTGTCCGCCGACCAGTTCCGAAGTCGTGAATTCGATTTCATGATCTCCAACCCGCCATACGGCAAGAGTTGGAAGACAGATCTGGAGCGCATGGGCGGAAAAAAGGAATTCAACGACCCTCGCTTCATCGTCAGCCATTCGGGCAACGCCGAGTTCAAACTCATCACCCGTTCAAGCGACGGACAGCTCATGTTCCTAGTGAACAAGCTGCAAAAGATGAAGCACAGCACTCCCCTGGGCAGCCGCATTGCACTAGTGCATAACGGCTCGGCACTTTTCACCGGCGACGCAGGCCAGGGCGAGAGCAACATCCGGCGCTGGGTGCTTGAAAACGACTGGCTCGAAGCCATCATCGCCCTGCCACTCAACATCTTCTACAACACTGGTATCGCCACCTACATCTGGGTACTGGCCAACAAGAAGGCCGCACACCGCAAAGGCAAAGTGCAGTTGATCGACGCATCGCAGTGGTACGAACCGCTGCGCCGCAATCTCGGAAAGAAGAACTGCGAACTTTCAGAAGAAGACATCCAGCGAATCATGGGCCTCTATCTTGGCGAGGCACAGGAAACCGCCCAGTCCAAATGGTTCGACACACAAGACTTCGGCTACTGGAAAATCACCGTCGAGCGCCCGCTGCGCCTTAAAAGCCAGCTCTCCGACGAACGCATCGAGCCACTGCGTTTTTCCACTGGTGAAGAGGCACTGCGCGCCGAAATATACGCCACTCACGGCGAATCACTTTATACCGAGTTCGCCAAGCGCAAACCGGCTATCGAAGCATGGCTGAAAGGCGAGGAAGAAAACGAAGATGATGACAGCGAAGACAGCGACAGCGGGGATGACAGCGAGGCACCCGCCGCGCGCAAGGCCGTGCCCGCCAAGCGCCGCAAGAAGTTGCTCGACGCATCGACATGGCTTCGAGACAAGGGTCTAATGGAGACAGCGAGACGGGTGCAACAGGCACTTGGCAGCGCCGTTTTCGACGATCACAATGAGTTCCGCGCCCGCTTCGATGCCGCCCTGAAGGCCCAGGGCGACAAGCTCGGAACTCCTGAGAAGAAGGCCATTTACAAGGCGGTCAGCTGGCGACATGAAGCTGCTCCCCCCGTAATAGCTAAGCGCAGTAAGCTTAAGGTGGGCGAAAACTTTGAGTCCAGCTTCGATGGCGCTCACCTGGAAACTTTGGGCAAGGATCGTTTCATCGTTGAGTACGAGCCCGACAGTGAGCTGCGCGATACCGAGCAGGTGCCGTTGAAAGAATCGGGTGGAATCGACGCCTTCTTTGCCCGCGAAGTATTGCCGCACGCCTCGGACGCTTGGATCGCCAAGGACAAGACCCAAATCGGCTATGAGATTTCGTTCGCACGCTACTTCTACAAGCCCGCACCGCTACGAACACTGTCTGAGATCCGCGCGGACATCCTCGCGCTGGAGCAGCAAAGCGAAGGGTTGCTTCACAAAATTGTGGGAGGCGCGTAATGACGGTGGCAAGTGCTTACCCGAACTACCGGCAGCCGAAGATGCGCTGGTTGCCAGCAGTGCCGGAACACTGGAACGAGCAACGCGCTAAGACCTTTTTTCGTGAGGTGGATGAGCGTTCGAAGACCGGACAGGAAGAACTGCTGTCAGTGTCTCACCTGACCGGCGTTACTCCTCGCAGCCAGAAGAATGTCACGATGTTCAAGGCAGCGAGCTATGTTGGCTCCAAGCTGTGCCGCCCCGGCGACATCGTCATCAACACGCTGTGGGCGTGGATGGCGGCCCTTGGTGCCAGCAGGCACGTGGGCATCGTCAGCCCCGCCTACGGCGTGTACCGCCCACATCACTCCGACAGCTTCAACCCAGCGTATCTCGATTACCTGTTGCGCACCCGCGCCTACGTGACTGAATACATCGGGCGCTCGACCGGCATCCGGTCCTCTCGCCTGCGCCTGTACCCGAACCAGTTTCTCGACATTGCTCTGATCCAACCCCCGCGCCGTGAGCAAGACCAGATCGTTGCCTATCTCCGCGCGCAAGATGCCCACATCGCCCGCTTCATCAGGGCTAAACGCGATCTCATCAAGCTACTTGTCGAGCAGAAGCTTCGTATCGTCGATCACGCGGTCACATGCGGCCTTGACCCATCAGTGGCGCTGAAACCGTCCGATATCGAATGGTTAGACGAGTTGCCGGAGCATTGGAAAGTGAAGCCTTTAAAACGTTGGGTACGGCTAAATGACTGCACTCTGGGAGAAAAGACTAATCCGGAGTTTGAGTTCCGATACGTGGATATCGGCTCGGTTCAAACCGGGCGTTTGACAAAGGAACTTGAGCGTATCCGTTTCGATACAGCTCCGTCTCGAGCACGTCGCGTTATTCGCCAGGGTGACACCATCATCTCTACTGTAAGGACTTACCTGAAGGCCATCTGGTATGTCAGTGAAGATGCGGATGACTTGATCGCATCTACCGGATTTGCGGTGCTCACGCCTGGCAAGAGTGTGGAGCCCGAATACCTCGGTTACGTCATCCAGAGCAGCGCCTTCGTAAACCAAGTGGCGTCCAACTCCATAGGCATCGCATATCCCGCCATTGCAGAAACTGTACTCGGGCGCTTCCCTGTGGCGCTGCCACCGACCTTGGATGAGCAGAAAGCGATCGTCGCACACATCAAGACCGAGAGCGCGCCACTTGATGACGCCATCATCCGCACTGAAGAAGAAATCAAGTTAATACGCGAATACCGCGACCGTCTGATTGCAGATGCGGTCACCGGTCAAGTGGACTTGCGTGGCTGGCGTCCTGGCCCGGACGACGTGGTAGACGACGCCGCACTGGCCGCGCTGGGCGATGATCAAGTGGATATGAACGTAGAGGAGGATGGCGATGGCGAAGACTGACACCAGCGAGCGCTGGTTCGAGGCCCGCGTGGTGCGAGGCCTGACCGGTGTGCCGCAGCCTGAGTACAGTCATGATCTGGCACCCACGGATTTCGCTGCTACCCACAACGGCTATGTGCAAGGCAAGCCTACCGCGTACAACCGCGATGTCGCACTGGATGTGGTGCAGTTACTGGCTTTCTTGCAGGCCACCCAGCCTAAGACAGTGGAGACACTAGAGCTAGCTGAGGACGGCATTAAACGCACCCAGTTTCTGCACCGCCTCCAGGGCGAAATAACCAAGCGCGGCGTTGTGGACGTATTGCGCAAAGGCGTAAGCCACGGGCCGGTACACGTCGATCTCTACAAGCTACTGCCCACGCCGGGCAATACCGCCGCCGCCGATGCTTTCGGAAAGAACATATTCAGCGTCACCCGGCAGGTTCGATACAGCAACGACTCCGGCAACGAACTGGACTTGGCGATCTTCATCAATGGGCTGCCGGTGCTGACTTTCGAGTTAAAGAACTCGCTGACCAAACAGACCCTGGCCGACGCCATCGTCCAGTACCAGACCACGCGTAGCCCGCAGGAGTTGCTATTCCAATTAGGCCGTTGCGTGGCGCACGTTGCGGTCGATGATGCTGAAGCGGCTTTCTGCACCGAACTGAAGGGCAAGGCATCATGGTTCCTGCCATTCAATCAGGGCTGGAATAGCGGTGCGGGCAACCCGCCCAACCCGGATGGATTGAAGACGGATTACCTTTGGAAGCAGGTGCTGACCCGCGAGTCTCTGGCCAACATCATCGAGAGCTACTCGCAGGTTGTGGAAGAGGAAATTGCAGATGTCAGCGGCAAGAAACGAAAGAAGCGCAATCAGATCTTCCCTCGCTTCCATCAGTTGCGCACGGTGCGTGCACTACTGCACCGCGCCCATACAGACGGAGTGGGTCAGCGTTATCTGATCCAGCATTCGGCGGGCAGCGGCAAGAGCAACACAATCGCCTGGCTGGCGCACCAATTGGTGGAGCTCCGCAGCAAGGATGATCCGATGACGGCGCAATTCGACTCCATCATCGTCATTACCGACCGGCGTGCGCTGGACACTCAGATCGCCCGCACTATAAAAGGTTACGACCACGTGGCCGCGATTTTCGGCCACTCCGATAACGCACAGGAGCTGCGCGAGTACCTGCGCCGAGGCAAGAAGATCATCGTCACTACGGTGCAGAAATTCCCGTTCATCCTCGATGAGCTGGGTGACTTGAGCGACCGGAAGTTTGCGCTGCTGATCGACGAGGCGCATTCCAGCCAAGGCGGCAAGACCACGGCGCGGATGCATGAAGCCCTTGGCGGCAAGGTTGCCGAGAATGAATTCGAGGAGGACAACACGCAGGATACCGTCAACGCAGAAATTGAGAAGCGCATTGCCTCGCGAAAGTTACTGGCCAACGCCAGCTACTTTGCGTTCACTGCCACTCCCAAGAACAAGACGCTGGAGTTGTTCGGAGAGAAAACCCTCGTCGGCGACAAGGTGCAGTTCCGCTCGCCAGAGGAGCTGACTTACACCACCAAACAAGCAATCCAAGAAAAATTCATCCTTGACGTGGTGGAAAACTACACCACCTACGACAGCTTCTATCAAGTGGCCAAGAAGGTTGCGGACGACCCGGAATTCGACAAGGTGAAGGCGTTGAAGAAAATCCGCCACTACGTCGAGTCGCACGACAAGGCCATCCGACGTAAGGCCGAGATCATGGTTGACCACTTCATCGGTCAGGTCGCGGGCAAGCAGAAAATTGGCGGCAAAGCACGAGCGATGATCGTCTGCAACGGCATCGCGCGAGCCATCGACTACTGGCGTGAGGTTTCTGATTACCTCACGCAGATGAAGAGCCCTTACAAGGCGATCGTGGCTTACTCGGGCGACTTCGAGATCGGCGGCCAGAAAAAAACTGAGGCCGATCTCAATGGGTTTCCGAGCAAAGACATACCTGCCAACCTCAAGCAAGATCCCTATCGCTTCCTCATTGTTGCCAACAAGTTCGTCACTGGCTTTGATGAGCCCTTGCTGCACACGATGTACGTGGATAAGCCGCTTGCGGGTGTGCTGGCTGTACAGACTTTGTCACGCCTAAACAGAGCCCATCCTCAGAAGCACGACACATTTGTACTCGACTTTGCCGACAACGCAGAGGCGGTGAAGGCGGCATTCCAGGACTACTACCGCGCGACCATACAAACCGGCGAGACTGATGCAAACAAGTTGCATGACATTAAAGCGGAACTCGACGGGCAGCAGGTATATGGCTGGCAACAGGTGGAGAACTTAGTAGCGTTGTACTTGAGCGGTGCAGACAGGGACAAACTTGACCCGATTCTCGATACTTGCGTCGCTGAGTACGTGGAAAACCTCGGTGAGGACGAGCAAGTCAAGTTCAAGGGCAAAGCAAAGTCATTCGTGCGCAGCTATGGTTTTCTTGCGGCCATCTTGAGCTACGGTCATCCTAATTGGGAGAAGCTGTCAATCTTTCTGAACTTTCTTATTCCAAAGCTGCCTGCCCCCAAAGAAGAAGATCTCTCCAAAGGAGTGCTGGAGACCATCGACATGGATAGCTATCGGGTAGAAGCGAAAGCTGCATTGAAGATGGCTATGGACGACGCCGATGCAACTGTTGAGCCGATACCACCTAGCGGCGGTGGGGGCAAAGGCGAGACAGACATCGATAGGCTATCCGCGATCGTCAAAACTTTCAACGATCAGTTTGGCAACATCGATTGGAAGGACGAGGACAAGATCCGCAGGGTCATCGCAGAAGAAATCCCTGCACGAGTTGCTCAGGACAAGGCTTACCAAAATGCGCTAGCGAATTCCGACAAGCAAAATGCAAAACTTGAACACGATAAGGCACTTAACCGCGTAGTGCTCGAGCTGTTGTCAGACCACACTGAATTGTTCAAGCAATTCAGCGACAACCCCAACTTCAAGAGATGGCTGACGGACGTAGTTTTTGAATCAACTTATCACCCTGGAATGGTTTCTTCGACACCACACCAAAAGGGGATGGTTGCAAGAAATTAAGCGCAACAAGTGAGAGAACAATGAAAGCACACCTTACAACCCATGCGATATTGGATACGATTCCACTGCGAGTTGGCGCTGTTCTTTCAGATCGAAAGGTCTTGCTTGAGAATCTGATTTATGACGAGATCGGAACCGATCAACAAAACCGACGCGAACTGAACGATAAGCGATATCACGTCATTGCCAATCTTGTCACCCTATATCCAACCAGAAGAGACCTAGGTCGTTGGCGGTTGGTCATCAAAGACAGTCCAGATCCACAGAAGTTTCCGCCTGTTTTCACTGTCCTACCGACTGAAGCAGATATCCGTACCGAAGCCAACCTTACCAAGGCAATTTCAGACGCTCGCCAATCAGGCGACTCTCGCATTACGCCGGAGTACATCCGTGACGTTCTTTACCCGCTCTACAAAACTGGGCAACTTAGAAATCAGCAAGACCTATCCGACCTTCTGAACAAGGGCCAGGTCGAGGGTCTAGTCTCAGCACTTGAAGAAGCCAACGAAACTCATAAAGCACTTCTGGCACGTATCTCTGAACTCGAAGCGAAAGAGGCTGTTCAAGATCAAGAAATGTCCAAGATCAACTATGAAAACCAGGTCATTGATGTAACCGACAGGGCGATTCTTGAACACGCGGAAATTGTCACGATTCAACGCCAAAAGGGTCCGACGC
>JACCDG011480525.1_pt1 | contig 11533 bp, 2 predicted proteins | sample 7442471 | NCBI WGS metagenome assembly JACCDG01 (sample SAMN15323444, study PRJNA562643) | freshwater metagenome | isolation source: river surface water | place: USA:Blue River Watershed | collected 2017-08-17
AGGTACATATCCTATTACCTCAAATACATTAGATATAAGTTATTTTGGACAAAAACAAGCAATACAATTATCTTTAGAGGATGTAATTACAAAATTCCCAATATATGAAAATGCAGATGGAGTATATTCTACTCAAGATGTATTAGGTTGGTATGGAGTAACAACTCAAGAAAGGATTAGTTATCAAGAAATAGCAAACCAAATAAATCTTCAATGGCAAACATATAGAATTAAAGGAGATGCCCCATATAAAGGAAGTAAGAATTTTGATTTAAAAGGTTATTTTAGAGATGAAATAGTACCTTTTGAAATAGTTTTTTATTTAACAAATGGACATCAAACAGATAGATTTACAATTCCTGGAAGACCATCCACTCCATTTGATTTACAAATAGTTAATACTGAACCAAGATGGAAGCAAGAAAATACAGGTAATAGAATTAATTTCTTTCCTCAATACACTTCTTCTCCAAATCCTACTACATATGAAGGACCATATGAATATGGAAATTTTGCATATTGGGAAAGCACAGAAAATTATCCAAATAATAATATATATGGTAATTTAAGAAATACACCTATACGACATCATAAATTTCCAGATTCTCAAATAACACACATTCATGATGATAGATATATATTTCCATTAGGTATTAAAATTGATATAGACCAAATAAATAATTTAATAAATTCTTCAAATCTCTCTATTTTTCAAAAATCAAAAATAGCAGGTTTTAAAATAGTAAGAGGTAATAGAGTAGTTCATAAATCAGTTATAGCAAGAGGTATTATTAGAAATGTATTACGTTATTCAAATACAAACACACCTCCTGAAAACACTAATATTATAAATAATACTGTACCTCCTATAGTAAACATATATATACAATTAAATAGATTGGTTTCATCTGCTAAAAAATCAGATGCTAGAGATTGGGGAAATTCTATATTAAATAATGTATATACTCATTTAATAGGACAACAATATGATGTTATAACATCTTTAATTACAACATTTACAATTTCTCCTTATCCTATACCTGATGGTTTATTATATCCTACAAGAACACCCTTAGGTAATGTGGTAGACCCAACATATCCTCAAAGATTAAATGATATTAAATCAAGATTAACAAGCATATTAAATATTCCTGTAAATGGACAACCTATTCCAGAATCTTCTTATGTATATGTTGAAAATAGTATAGATATTATAAATGATTTAATTCAACAATATAATGATGCTCAATTAGGAATAAATAATCCAGTACAAGCAATTTCTTCATTTGCTAATTCTAAAGAAAATGAACTCTATTTTCCAAATTACATATTTAATGATACAAGAATAAGAACTGATGCAAATGGAGTACCTCAAGATAATTATTTATTTAATGTAACATTTGGAGATGATTGTAAACAAAGATTTACATTTCATTCTCCAGATACTTCTTTTTTTAAACCTGCTCTAGGTTCTACACTAAATGTAGATTCTATAGAATATGGTACAACAAAAGGAAGACTATATCAAGTAAAAAATCATGCAGGATATAAAATATATACAGATGGTTTATATTACATATCTATAGGAGCAGCAGGTATTGTTTCTATATTATCTAGATGGGTTGTAGTAGGTTTATCCACAGGAGGAACTATAGTGGATGGTAATGCAGCAATACAAACATATCAAATCATTTCTAATATTTTAGAAAAATGTGTACCTTTTGTAAATTATTGTTACCAATTTAATTCTATTTCTAATTTAGATAAAACTCAAAAATTTAAATTTAAAACAAATATAGAAATAGGTAATTATTTAACAAGTGGTACTCAAAATGTAGGAGATGTATGTAATATAAATAATTGGAAAAGAGAATCATCAGTATATTTAAAAACAAAGGATGCTATACCTGATTTAACAGGAACATTATTAGATACTTCTAAAAACATGGTTCCTCGATTAGAACCAACAAGTATTATATTATCAAAAGCATCTTGTTATTATGCAACTATAAAAAATGAAATACCTAATCTTTGGGGACAATTATATTCTTATGAATCTTTAGATACAGGTACTTATTTTTCAATTAAAGAAACAGGGTATAAAAATATATTTGGAGGAGATTGTTACATAAATCCTTTCTCATTCAAAATAAAACTGCCTTTTTTTACAGATGATAGAGTTGGAGCACCTGATGGAGCAGATATATTTTATAACGAATTATCAAATATAGGAGAAGCTAAATATTGGTATACATCTAGAACTAAAGCACAAACAAGAGATGGTTTTTTATCTAAGATAGCATCAACTCTATTTGGAACTAAAGACCATAGGTTATTTGATAGTAAGTCTCAAATATTATATAGAACAGGTAAAATGTTTTTATATGCTTATGGTATACCAACATTTTATTGTGAATCCACTGTAAATGTAGATAATAGACAAGCATTTAATGCACTTGAGGGTAACTATTTCCCAAATGTAGGTAATTCAATCCCTAATGAGTGGTTGCAAGAAATAAATGTTCCTATTGCGTTTGATAATACTTATTATTATAATAAAACATTTTCAAAACAAAATAAGGAAAACTTTTTTTCATATCTTCCTCAAGATTGGACATTTGATAAATGCAGACAATATTTTCCATTTAGAACAATTTTTTCAGAACAAGCAAAAGATTTAACAAATCCTTCAAATAGAAATAATTGGTTAGTTTATAAACCCACATCTTTTTTTGATTTTCCTCAAACATATGGAAAATTAACAAGTATAAATAGTATTAAAAATAATCAAGTCCTAGTAAGGTTTGATAATAGAACATTATTATACAATGCTATGTATACAATGCCTACAAATGCTTTACAAGTATATTTAGGACAATCTCTATTCTCAAAAAATACACCTCCCTTAGATTTTGGAATTTCAGAAGTAGGTTATGTAGGTTCTCAACATAGGTTTTTATTACAAACAGAATATGGACCAATAACAGTAGATGCTAAAAGAGGTCAAATATTTTTATTAGGAGAGAATGCAAAAGATATATCTCAAGGTATTTCAAAATTTCTAATTGAGAATTTAAAATTTTCAATATTAAAACAATTTCCTAATTACCCAATTGATAATGTATTTAAAGGAATAGGAATTACAGGAGTTTATGATAAAAGATATAACAGAATAATTATAACTAAAAAAGATTATTTACCTTTAGATAAAAATATTAAATGGGATGGAATAGGGTTTTATTTAGAAACTCCTAAAGCAGAATCTGCTGTATCAGCAACAAACAATCTTGATTTTGAAATAGTATCAAATTGTGAAAATGGAGGAACTATAAATGTAATAAATGTATCTGGAGGAATAGCTCCTTATACTTGGTATATTTCAGGATATGATAATACTCCAAGAGCTGTAGGACAACAAATTAATAATATTCCAAATGGAGAATATACTATTGTAGTTCAAGATTCATCAGAAATATCATCCATAGGAATAGTACAAATAACTTGTAGCAAACAACCTCCTGTACGAAATGATTATTTATCATTAGAGGATAAACAATATTTTTGTAATAAATCATTTACAATATCATATGATTTAAATAATGGAGCATGGATAAGTTTTCATTCTTACATTCCAACTTCTTACATATCAGAACAAAACTATTTTATTTCTTTTTATAATAATAAAACTTGGAATCACAATTCTCAATATATAAAATATAATAATTTTTACAATTCTATACATCCATATATAATAGAACATCCTTATCAATTTCAATTAAAAGACGAAATATTACAAAATGTAACAGACTATTCTATAGTATTAAAACATGATGATTTTGAATCATTTACAGAATCAGAGGATGAATATTTTAATAAAATGATTCTTTACACAAATCAACAATGCTCTGGTAATTTAGTTTTAACTAAAAAACCAATTTCAAATCTTAAATCATATATGGAATATCCAAAATATAATAATTCAAGTAAAGAAATATTATATACTAAAGTAGACCATTTATATAGAATAAATACTTTTTGGGATATAACTAAGAATGTAAAAAAACCAATATTCTTAAAAAATTGTGATAATCTTTCAGAATTTAAAAAATTAAATCAAGAAAATATGAATTATAACAAAAGTTCATATAATAGGTATCCTATAAGAACCAAAGATTTAAAAATAAGGATGATTTTAGATAATAGAGATGACATAAATATTCAAACACCATTACAAATAACAAACACACAATCTTCAGAAATATGAGAAAGAAATTAGATATAGGAGGAAATGTTAAACCAAAAACAAGAGAAGGTTGGTTTCAACCCTCAGATTATTTTCAAAATGATTTAACCCTGCCAAAAAAGAATAAACAAAAATCATTTGTAGATTTTGAGGATGAAGAATTACAAGAAATGGTTTCTAAAAAACCTAAATTAAAAATTGATACTTCTAATTTAGCCGAAGGGTTTCAAAAAACATTTAATACATATGCAGCATTTTTAGCAGGACAAATGGAAACTCCTATAAACCAAAACAAAATAAAACCTTCTGAAGATTTAACATTTAATAATAATCCTTATGGAGCTTATTTAACTCCAGACCAAGGAATAGGACAAACCGCTATTTCTAAATATGGTAAAACAATACCAAAACATCCAGACGGAGCATCTGTTAAAGATAATACATATGTAAAACCTTCAATAGATAAAACTTTAATTTCTAAACCTAAATCTAAAAAATTAAATACAGAAGAATACTACACTAATAAAAGAAATCAAAAACTAATAAGCGGAGCTTTAAACACAGGTAGTGCTGTTGCTCCTCCAGGTATGTCGAGTGCTTTTGATGTTGCTAGTATTTCTTATGGGATATATAACGAAGAAGGTATAAATCCTTTAGACCTTTTAAAAAATAATAAAAAAATTTTGATAAAAACAGGTTTAAAACAGTCTTATAAAACTGTACCTGGAATAGGTAGATTTGTTAGTGCCTATCAAGCAGGTCAAGATTTTTACGATGCTAAATTATATAACGATAGTATTAACCTAGTTAGAAATAAAAAGTTTAATAATGGAGGAACTCTTCAAAATGAAATGATTATAGAAAATAATAATTATAAACCCATATCTCCTACAACATTTGAAACAACAGGACCTTCACACAAAGATGGAGGTTCTTTATTACAAAATGGTAATAATTTAGTTGAAATAGAAGGTACAGAACCATTTATTCAAGAACCAAATGGAACAGCACATATATTTGGTGCTAAAAAAATATTAAACTCAGACGGCACTAGAGGAAAACAAACATATAAATCTATTGCTAGAAATATAGGAAAAGAAGAAAATAAATTAGATAAGCAATTTAATAAAATTGAAAATAGAATAGTGGATAATCCAACATCTCAATTTGATTCTATTTCAAATAATACTTCAGAAATAATGTTAAAATCCACAAATAAAAAACTAAATTCTTTAAGAGATAAACAATTAGAACTTGCTGAATTACAAGAAATAGATAATACATTATTTCCTTCTCCAAAAGCAAGAAATGGAAAAACAATACCAAAAGCTCCAGATGGTATAACCAGTATATACGAACCTAAATATGCAAATCTTACAGGTAGTGCTAATAATATTACTAAAAATTTAGATGCTATGTCTAATCCTTCTAATTATGATTACGAAATAGACCCTAGAATAGCTCCCTATTATGAAGCATATAAATCAGAAACATCTAAAAATCCTAAAGGAGGGAAAGCAACTTTAGCTTTTCAACAAAAGATAGCAGAATTATATCCAGAACAAGTATTGACATCTTTACAAAAACATGGTAATACAAATTTTGGAAAATCTAAAAAATTATCTATTGATAATGTATTATCTGGCGTAGATGGTTTAGATGGGGTTAGGACTAGAGAATGGATAAATTTTGCAGCTAATCCTAAGAAAAAACCTTTTATAGAACCTAATAAACCCTTTAGTCCCAAACTTCCTAATTTAGACCCTCAGTTAACAGGTTTTAACAACCTTGAGAAAATGTCATTTAATACAAAAAGTAATTTAAAATCAGATGATACTCCACTTTTACAAGTTCCTCCATTTACATCTAAAAAACCATTTGAAAAATATAAATATAATTCTAAGAATGATGTTTCAGAAATAGCTTCTTTTTTATATAATCCAGATGTAGTAGTAAAGAATAGACTATCTCCAATATTTACAGATAGTCCTAATATTTCATTACAAAATGAAAGAAATAGAAGACGCTCCACTCTAAATTCTTTAATACAAGCAAATTCTGATAATCCTCAAGCACAAGCATATTTAGCAGCAAATGCTTTACAAGATGAACAAGGAATTAATGAAAAAGAGTTTAATATAAACCAATCCTTACAAGACCAGAATAGAAAAGAAAATGCTAACGAATTAAAAAGAATACAAGCATATAATAATGAAGCAGATTATGAAAATACTCAAAATACAGCAATAAGAAGATTTAATAAATTTGCTGTAAATAGAGGAGCATTATCTTCAATGGCTTTAAAAAGATTACAACATGATAAAAATCAAAATGATTTAAAAGCATTTTATGATAATATGATTATTCAATATTCTCCAGATAAAGGTTTTCAATTACAATATATGGGTAATGAAAATGCTTCATTGGATGGTTTAACTCCTATACAAAGAAAAGAAGTAACAGATTATATTTATAACAAACAAGGACAAAAAGTAAGACAAGAAAAGTCTTCTCCAAAAAAAGAAAAATACGGAGCTTCCATAACTAAAATGATGAAAAATCTTAATTAGTATATCATTCATTTCACTTAAATTTGCACCATGCCTTATACAGACGATATATCAAAAGTGATGACGTTTAATCCTTATGTAGAAACTGTTCCAATTGAAACATTGAAAACAGCAGGATTATTACGTCAACAAAGATATGACGAAAATCTTCAAAGACTACAAACAACATATCAAGAAACAAAAGGATTAGAAAATCAATTTTACGATTCTCAATTTAGCTCCTATTTTAATTCTAAAATGGAAGGTATAAAAAATTCTACAAGAGAAGCTATAACAGGAGACCTTTCAAATCAATCCTTAGTGTCATCTATTGGAGGAGCTATAAAAAGTATTACAAATGACAAAGTTGTAAAACAAGGATTACAAGATAGTATAAGAATAAAACAAATAGATGAAGAAGCTGATAAATTAAGAAAAGAAGGAAAATCAGATGCTAATAATGATAATTATTGGATGAATGAAAAACAAAAATATTTATCCACTCCAATATTTGATGATGAAGGTAAAGTAAAATCCTTTAATGGAGAATATATTCCATATGTAAACATTATTAAAAAAATGGGAGAAGCCCTAGAAAAAATAGGGGAAAGAAAAGAAATATCAGAACAATTATTTATAACAGGAGAAGATGGCAAACCTTTAGAATTTAAAGAAAAAAGAAAAAATCCCAAAACAGGACTTATAGAAGAAGTAAATACAGGATGGAGATATGCTGATGTTAAGACAGTTAAAAAAATGATGAATAATGAAAATGCTGTTTTAGCTACAATAAACAATGTTTTAAGTGAAGGTAGTGTTCAAAAACAAATGAATGTAAATACTTGGGCTACATATAGAAATACTCCTGTAGAATCAATAATTAATAATTATAAATCAGAAGCAGATAAAAAGATAGCAATATTAGATTTAGAAAAACAAGAAAATACATTATTATTACAATCTACTAATCTAGATAAAGATAAAATTGAAAAAATAACAAAAAGGAATGAGTTAATAGAAGAATCTAAAAAAGAACTAAATGATGAATTTCTTAAAATTCAAGCATATTCTTTATCTAATCCTGAAGGAATGAAAAGAAGAATATACGAATCTAATTTTAGAAATTCTTTATTTAATCAATTTTATAAAAGTGATATATCCAATACTGTAGAAGACAATCCTGGTAAAAAAGCTCAATTGGAAGATGCTAAATTTAGATTTGACCAACAAAAAGAATCTACAAGAATAAATCAATGGAATCAAGAATTTAGTTTAAGACAAGATGCTAATAAAAGAGACTGGATGGAATTTGATATGAAATATCCTATAGACCCTGTTACAGGAAATAGATATACATCAGGTAAAGGTGGTAAAATAATAAACCCTAATGACAATAAAGCATTCGATGCTTCTTCATCAGGAACATTTGAAGCTATTAAAGAGGGAGAAAAATTATTAAATGATTTGAGTTCTCAAAAATATCAAACTGCTTTAAAATTTTATTTAGACATAACTAGAAAAAGCAGACCTGATTTAGCAAATAAATCTGCTTCTGAAATAGAACAAAATTTTAAAAATGTTGCTAAAAGTCAAGGTATTACTCCTGAAGCTTGGTTAGATAGATGGATGAATTTATCAATAAATGGATTAACAGCAAACGGAGCTAATCCTAATCCTGAATTATCCAGAGAAATTTCAAAATATAGGAATATTTCAAAAAGCTTCAATAATACATCTGCTGCTGTTCAAGAAATAGAAAGACAACTTAATCAAGAATTTGATACTAAAAATTATACAATAAATGGTAAACCAGTATCTTTAGCAGATATAAGATTGTTTGAAGAACAGTCTAATTCTGTAGGTAATACTTTTACATTAGGAGTAGGAGGGTTTTTAGCCGAAACAAAAGGTTTAAAAAATGAAAAAAATGAAGCATATTCCAAATTATCTAAAAAATTTGGAGAAAGTTTTAATGAAGAATTTAAAAAATTAAATTTTAAAAATAATTTTTTAAAGGAATACTCTGATAAAAAAGAAAAATTATATTCTGAATTTTTAGGTGTTGGACAATCTGCTACAGGAAGTTTAACAACAGCTTCTGGAGATAGGACATATGAAGAAAAATTAAAAGATTTAAAGGCGAAAATATTTGCATATGTAGGAGATGAATCTACTAATAGAAATTATGGTACTAACACAGATAAATCTAAAATTCTAGATAATTTAGAAAATATAACAGAAGTAAATTATAAAGTAGATAAACCAACTTCATCAAATAGACAATGGAATCCTAAACTTATTATAAAAGTAAAGGATAGTAAAGAACCTTTAATAATCAATTTAAACGAAACTGATTTCAATAACAATTTTGCAAAAGGAGAAGTAATATTACCTACATTTAGAGAACAGCCAATAACCGATTTAAGTAGATTAAGTAAAACAAGTAGTACTAATCTTGTAGCATATCCTCAAACAGATAAAAATGCTTGGAAAACTTCATATTATAAAACATTTGATGCCAATCCTTTAATTATGCAAAATGGTTGGGGATATAATGCAGACGTAGTTTATAAAAATGGAGAATACTACATGTATAATTACATAAAATCTCCAAATTCTCAAGAATTTAAAACTGTTGCTGTAAATACTCCTTTTAAATCAGAATATGAAGCTGATTTATATTTTAAACAATTAACACCTGTAGGATTACAAAAATTAATAAATAAATAAACATGCCTGAGAATTTATACGGAAGTCCTTATGTTAAACCTAAAGAATTATTATCACAACCTTCTGTAACACCATTTCAAGAATCCACTCAAAGATTACAAGAAGTTAAAAATTTAGGAGATAATCCTGAACAATTGGCATTATATTTAGCTTCTAGACCTGAGCAAAATAGCAGTATAGATATGACTAAAAGATATGCTGCTGATTATTCGAGTGATTTAACAGGTAGATATGACACAGTTGTATTAGGTGCAAATAATGAAGATGCTTGGGGTAAAGAACAATCTTGGTATAAACAAGCTGCAAATGGTATTGGTAAAGGTTTAATACTAACAGGAACTACTATTGCTGGTTCTGTAGGTATGTTATATGGTATAGGTAAATCATTAACTTCAGATGGTAAACTTTCTGATATATGGGATAATGAAATTACTCAAACCTTAGATGAAATAAATAAAGAATCTGAAAACTTATTACCAAATTATTACACAGATGAAGAAAAAAATTCAGACTTGTTTTCCGCAACAAATTTAATATCTTGGAATTTTTTAGCAGACAAATTAATAAAGAATGCAGGTTTTGCAGTTGGAGCAATAGTTTCAGGTAATATGGCAGGTAGAGCATTATCTGTATTAGGAAAAACATTAGGTGCTGGAGCAGCAGAATTAGCTAATTACACTAAACAATGGGAGTTATTTTCTAAAATAAATAGTAATGCAGCTAGATTATTTTCTCAAGGTAAAAATATTGAAGCATATGAAGCAATGGCTGGTAAAATAGATGACATTGTTAGTTTTAATAATAAAGTTAAAAATTTAGAAACTGCTGCTAAAACATTTAATACATTTGATAATATACAAGATGTTTCTAGAAGAACAATAATGTCTTTATATTCTTCAGCAGGAGAAGCTTCTTTTGAAGCAATTGGTACAGCTAATAATTTTAGAGAACAAAAAATACAAGAATTTAGACAAAAGTATGGAGAAGACCCTTCTAATGAAGATTTAAAAAATATTGATTATTATGCACAAAAAGCAGGTAAAACTTCTTTTTTAGCAAATATGGCAATATTGTCTTTAACAGAGGGAATACAAATGCCTTATTTATTAGGTAGTAATTATAAAGGTTGGAGAACTGCATCTAATACATTTAGAGAAACTTTACCTACATACATTAATGAAGCAGGAGAAGAAGTAGTAAAAAAATCAACAAGATTAGGTAAAGTAGGAAATGCTTTAAGAAAAGGATATATATATGATATTAAAGAATCAACTCAAGAAGGATTACAATTTATAACAGAAGCAGCTACCACAGATTATTATAATAAAGCATATGAAGGTAAGGATGTAGATAATTTATTGGAAATGTACAATTCTTTAGAAAAAGGCACTATAGATGCTTTTACAACTAAAGAAGGTAAAGAAAGTATGTTTTTAGGAGGACTTACAGGAGGTATAATGCAAATTAAAAACATTAATGCTGAAAATAAAGAATTACAAAAAAATACAATTGCTTACTTAGATGCGATAAAAAATACAACCACAGCAAAAGCATTACAAGATAGAATTAATAGTGCTCAAAGAGGTACTAATTTACAAAAAGAACAAGAAAGAAATATTTTAAATGGTAACAAATTAGAATATCACGATAATAAACATGATGGATTATTTAATCACTTATATACCAAAATAAAATATGGTAGATTTGAAGATGTAATGAATAACCTATCTCAATTAGAACAATTATCTCAATCTGAAGAAGGATTTAAAAATTTACAACAAACAGGACAAGCTCCAGAAAATATAAGTAGAGAAGATTTTTTAAAAAATATACAAATTGCAAAACAAGAATCTTCTTTTATTAAAGAATCATATCAAGCAGTAAATGCTACATATGGAGGTACTATTTTAAAAAATGCAAAAGGAGAACCAATATTAAGAGATGGTAAACAATTATTAAAATATAATGATACTCACATAGAACAAATTATATATACTCAATCTAAAATAGA
>JACCDG010712907.1_pt1 | contig 11532 bp, 13 predicted proteins | sample 7442471 | NCBI WGS metagenome assembly JACCDG01 (sample SAMN15323444, study PRJNA562643) | freshwater metagenome | isolation source: river surface water | place: USA:Blue River Watershed | collected 2017-08-17
CGGGGGTGGATGGGGAGGAAGACGGGGAGGGGTGAGAGGGGGAGACGCGGAGACGCGGAGGGATGGGAGTTGAGAGTGGGAACAGAAGAAACGAAAGGAATGACGTGAAAGTAATGTTGAAACGGATGTTGAAAACTGCGGAGACGTGGATGGTGGTCTATGTGCTGATTGGATTCTTCACGTATGGCTATTACTTGAACCGGCACAAAGGGCAACGGGTTAAGGATGCTGGTATGGTAATGGTGGAAGCAATGGGCATGGGAATGATGTGGCCGATGTACTGGCTTGCCGTGATTGCGATTGAATCCACCAGCTGGGCGAGCCCGCAGGAGGGGGTGGGAAATTGGAGCGGTGAAACATGGACTGGATGATATGAGCAAAATGATAACGGCGGGGGAGTGGAGGGCGTTGCCGCCGTTGGTGCGGCGCGGGGATGTGATCGCGGTGGGCATCAAGCGGGATGTGCTGGCGGAGGTGGTGGTGGTGGTGGAGAGCGAGGCGGCGCTGGATGCGATTCCGTATGGGCGCATCGCCGGCGTGCGCGTGGGCAAACAGATGCGGTTCGTGAAGGAGACGGTGAGCCGGATGCTGGCGAAGGAGTATAGGAATTGAGGGTTCAACCACGAATGGACACGAATAAACACGAATGAACAGAAGAATGCGAAAGGAATGAAGAGATGAATGGAAAGGTGTTGTTGGTGGGTGGGTGTGCGGATGGGCGATGGGTGCCGGACAATAAGATGCGCCCGATCTTAATGCTGAAACAGCCGGAAATGAGAGATGACTCGTGGGAACAGCCGTTTCCGGGGGCGCTGCTGACCTCGGAGGTGGAGACGTATCGGCCGGTTCGGTTTACGGGCTCAACGCCGGGCGTGGAGATTGTGGTTTACGCGTGGGAAGGGGTGGATGCAACGGCGATATTGCTGAAGCTGGTGGATGGGTATCGGCCGGAAACGGAAGAACAGAAGAACGCGAAGGGAACGAAGTGAGCACCTCTCCCCGGCCCTCTCCCCATGCTGCGCACGCGGAGAGAGAGATGAACGCGATGAGTATGGAACCTGAAACTTGCAACCTGGTCCCTGCAAACTTGACTCCGGCTGGTTCCGTGTGCTTGGGTGAAGACGGCCGGGCAAAGCTCAACGGTTGAATTATGCCCGCACGCGAACAGTCCGAGTCCGCCTCACGGATCGAGGAGATCAAGCAATCCCATCCCCTGCTCTTTGCCGCGGAGGAACCGCCGGTGGGCGAGATGCAGAAGGAGTTCGAGCGCGCAGGCGGGTTGTCGGGCGCGTTGATTCAACGGGAACGCAATGACCGCATCCGGTTCAATCGCTGGCCGGGGCGCACGAGCGATTATCGCAAGCATCGGTCCGCGCTGAAGAAGGATCCGGTGCCGTGGGAGGAGGCGAGTGACGCGCGGTTGTATCTCGCGGATGCGGTGATTGAGGATTTGGTGGACGTGCTCACGTCGGGCTTTGGCCGGGCGCAGCTGAAGATGAAGCCGACGGAGGCGACGGACATCGCCAAGGCGGGCGTGGCGGAGATGGTGCTGGGCAAGTATCGCGAGCGCATGGGTCAGGAGCTGACGGATGAGGCGGAGTTTCTCGCGCAGTTCGGGTTGAACGACGGGAAATCCGTGTGGCATGTGATGTGGGACCGGCAGGTGTCCATGAAGGAACAGCGGGTGACGATGGAGGAAGTGGTGGGCGCCAGCGTGCAGGCGGTGGAGGTGTTGCAATCGATGCCGGAGGCTGAGCTGGGCGAGGAGATGCTGGACAAGCTGACGCGGATGAAGATTTTCCCGGCGTTGATCGAGGATGAACAGCTGGAATCCGAGGCGGTGGAGTTGTTGCAGTTGTTTGCCCGCGATCTGGCGGCGCAAATTTTCAGCGAACAACGGTATGAGCTGGGGGAATCATTCCTGGAAACGTATTCGCTCGGGGCGAAGAAGGCGCGGACGGTGATTCGCGAGCTGCGCGAGACGGGGCAATCAAGTTTTCCGGGGCCGTATCTCTCGCGGAACCAGCCGGCGGCGGTGGCGCGGCGGGTGGGCGAGGATTACTTTTGTCCGCCGGAGATGACGGATGTGCAGTCGGCACCGTGGCATTGCGTGCGGGAATTCATTTCGCCGGAGGAAGTGATGAGCCGGCAGGTGAGTGAGGGATGGGATTACGAGTGGTGCCTGGAAGTGGTGGCGAGCGCGGGCAAAACCTCGATGTGGGGCTACGACCTCGCGCAGCGCAACGGCGTGACGGCGGACGGCGACGAGGAGCTGGACCAATACACCTACGCGCGCGAGGATTCAGGCTCAGGCTTGTGCGAGGTGCTGCATTTCTACAAGCGGTATCTCACGGAGGAAGGGTTGCCGCAGATTTATTGCACGGTGTTCAGTCCGCACTGCGCCACGCGCAAGGATAACCCGGAGGAATCATTCTTCGGGAAGCATTATCCCTACATGGAATTGCCGGACCGGTATCCGTTTGTGGGGTATCGATGGCAGAAGAAATCGCGGGCGTTCGCGCAGGGCATGGGCGTGCCGCAACTGGTGGGCAGTGACCAGGACGCGATCAAGACGAGCATCGATTTGCTGCGCGACCGGCAATCGATCGAGGTGAACCCGGAGCGGATTGTGAATTCGCGGCTGGGAATGCGTTACAAGGCGGGGCCGGGCTCGCAGAATTCTAGCAACCAGTATTACGGGAACCGGCCGCTCATCGAATACGCGCAACCTCCCACGGGCAATCCGGCGCTGGCGTTCAATCTCATGGAAGAGACGCACAAGCGGGTGGATAATTATTTCGGGCTGATGACGGAGCGGGTGTTGCCGGCGAAGTGGCAGGCGAAATTGCAACGGGCGACGGAGCGGTATCTGGCCTCGTGCTCAGAGATGTGGCGGCTGGTGTTCATGCTGATTCAGACGAACGCGGACGCGACGGAGCTGGAACGCATCACGAGCGGCGCCGGGGCGGAGAATCCGGTGACGCCCGAAGATTTGGCGGGCAGCTACGATGTGGGGCTGTACTTCGATGTGAAGGATTTGGACATGGAATTCGTGTTCAAGAAGATCGAGGCGATTTTGAAATGGGCGGTGCCGGCGGATCGCGCGGGCATGATTCCAATGGACCGACTGGTGAGCCTCATCATGACGGCGATTGACCCGACGTATGCGCAGATTCTGACGCAGGACAAGGCGAGCGCGAGCCAGAAGGTGTTCAACGAAACGAAGGACGCGATTGCGCAGATGTATCTGGGCAATGCGCCGGAGCTGGTGGAGAACGATCCGACGGCGGAGATGAAGTTGCAGTTTGCGAACCAGATTATTTTCGGGGACGAGATGGGGAATCGAGGGAATCCGAAGTATCAGGAGGCGCTGACGAATGACCCGATTTTCGCGCAGGCGATGCAGACGTGGCAGGGGAACCTACAGCAAAGTGTGACGCAGGAGAAGAACAAGGCGATTGGCAGGCTGGGGGTGGATCCGGCGGAGGGGTGATGGGGCAGCGGAATTAACAGAAGCAAACGAAGGGAACGAAGATATGTTGACGGGAAAACAGGTGGCGGAATTGGGGGAGGCGTTTCGGCAGGTGCCGATGACGGCGATGGCGGCGTTGTCGCTCTTCCTGCGGGATGTGACGGAAACGGCGACGGAGCAGGCGCTGGAGCTGGAGCTGGAACGGGACCGGCGCGATTTGATGACAGGCTACGCGAAGGGATTGCGCGATGTGCAGGCGCGGATTCATGACTTGCACAGCGGCGCGTACAAGCAATGGCCGGAGTATCGGGCGTGGGTGGAGGAGAGGAAGAAGGACGCGGAGGTGGGAGAGGGGGAGAGTGAGGAGTGAAACCGTTAATAGAATTTATTCGATTGGGCTTTCCTCACCTGGTCTGCATTGGGGCTGGGCAGTCTAATCTGAAAATCTGGAAGATTGAAGCCTTGGTCCACGAACACGGTAATGAGTTTATCGTGACGATCGGTAACAAGAAAACATCGTGCAGTTCATTGAGCGAGGCGGTGCAAGAAATAGAATCTGATAAGTAATTTAGGTTGATGTGGGTTGGTTTGGGTGGAACCCGGCAGGCTTGGCTTGCCGGGTTTCTTGCGTTTGGAGTGTGGTGCAGGGAGCACCGCTTTCCGGGTTTGGGGGTGCCGGTCCCGAAACCCCGTCCGGGTCTTGCGACCCGCCGAAACAATCGCATGTCAAAGACAACCAAAAGTCAACGGGGACCACGGAACAACCCCGCCGCACTGCCAGCCAGCACCGCTCCCACTTCCGGGAACGGCGCGGTGGCCTCTGCGAAAACAACCGCGGGTCCAGCCACGACAACGGCGGCGCGTCCGGTGCCTCAAGCACCCAAGGCGAACAATGCCATTGTCCGACTGCCAGCGACCACAGAGCCCGATGTGAATTCTGAATCCGTCCTGAAGGCGGAACTCATGGAATCGCTCGGGATCGGGTCCGAAACCAAGCCAGTCCAGCCTGCCAGGGCGGAACCGGAGGACGATCTACAGGACGGCGCGTTGCTCGATGACGAGGAACGTGACGCCACGGAGACGACCGAGGGTGCCACCACGGAAGGTGACGACGACGGCGCGGCGGCGGACGAAACGCCCGTGTCTGAAGGCGTGGCTGCGGAGGATGAAGCATCCGGCGAAGTGACCGCAGAGACGACGGAAGACGGCGGGGAAACCGAATCTCCAGAACATTCAGGCGGCGAGGAAACGCAGGCCGCGGCGGATGACGCCGTGGAAGGCGCGGACGACGAAGCCCTGGAAGCACTGGCGCGGGAACGCAAATGGCCGAAGAGCTATCTGCGTCGCATCAAGCAACTGAACGCGAAGGCGCGTTCCGAGCTGGCGGCGCGGGAGGAGCAAATCACGGCGTTGCGGGACGAGGTGGAGCAATTGCGCAAGAATCCGGCGGCCGCTGCGGCGGTGCCGACGGATGTGGAACAGCAGTTGCAAGCCGACATTGCGGCAGCGGAGCGGGTGATTGATTTCGTGGATGACAATCCCGAAGGCGCCACGACTCCAGACCAACGGCAATGGACGCGCGAGGAACTCCGGGCGGAGAAACGCAAGGCGGATCGGCTGTTGCGGGAGAAGGAGGACGAGTTGCGGCGAGTGCGTGCCCAGCGTTCGGAAGCGAACAAGCGGGTGGACGTGCTGCTGCCGACGCGGCATCCGGCGCTGAAGGATCGCACGAGCGAACAGGCTCGCGCGTACGATGCGCTGCTCAAGCAATACCCGGTCTTGAAGTCCGATCCGGTGCTGCGGCTGCTGGTGAGTGACGCGACGGCGTATGCCGTGACGTTGCAACGCCAGAAGGCCAAGGCTCCGGTGCCCACGACCAATGGCACGGCGACGAACGGGCGGGTGGTGACACCAGCACGTCCGGCGGCGGCAGTGGTGCAGCGGGCGCCCGGCAAACCAAGGGCGACGGCGCCGGCGGTGAACGGGACGCGGGCCAATGTGCGCGCCGCCGAAACGCGGTTCATGGAGAGTGGTGACCCGGCAGCAGGCAAGGAATTACTAGCACGATTTCTGACCGACTCGGAATAGAGCCGGACACTTCGCCGGTAACAACAACAACACAATGTTACTGGAACGAAACCAAATTGGTAAACGCGAGATGCTCGCAAACATCATTGCCCGCGTGGATGCAAAGTCCACCCCGGTGCAATCGATGATTCCGAAGGGTGAGGCGATTACAAACATGCTCACCGAATGGCAGATGGACGACTTCGAGGATGATGATGACCTCGCGGTGGAGGACGGAACGGACGCAGAAACCTTCAGCAACGCGACGGAAAACCGCCGCGTGGCGCAGGTGTATGCGACCAAGTTCCGGGATACGGCGCAGGTGTCTGACCTGGCGGAAAACGTCTCCGACGTGGCCGGACTCAGCAAGGGCGAACTGGCGGAAGCGGTGATGAAGAAGCTCAAGAAATTGGGCCGCTCCATCGAGGCTGCCATTTGCGGCGATCAGGAAACGCAGTCCGAATCCGCCGGCAATCCCTACAAGGTGCGCGGATTGGGCAAGTGGATTCAGGCGACGGCGCAAGCCACGTTGCCGGTCGATGCGTTGTATCTCACGCCGGCCGACAGCATCAACACCACGGCGACGGCCTCGCTGACGGAGGATGACATCCAGAACGTCATCACCAGCGTCTACAACGAAACCGGTGAGATCGGCGAATTCGACCTGCCCTGCGGGCCGACGTTGCGCCGCGCCATTTCCAAGATGGTCACCCGCGTTTCCGCGGCGACGAATACGTTCAGCCAGATCCGCACGTTCAACACGGACTTCAAAGGCACCATCGGCACGGTGGTGACGCAGTTCGATGGGGACTTCGGCAAGGTGAACATTCATCCCACGCTCTACAACGCCACGGCGCGTTTCGGCGGCAGTGACACGGTGAGCAAGTGCCGTGGTTACCTGCTCAAGATGAGCCTGCTTAGCCTGCACTATCGCCGGCAGCCCCGTGTGAAGCAGTTGGAAGATCGCGGCGGAGGTCCTCGTTTCCTCGTGGACGCCATTTGGGCCTCGCGCTGCAAGAACCCGCTGGGCCTCGGCAAGTTCGCAGCCACGTCGTAAGCCACCGGCAACCGAAACACTGAACGAACGAACGAATACGATTATGAACAAGAAACAAACTCTGATGGAGAAGGTGGCCAGCTACTTGATGCTCCACGCCATGCTGGTGATGACGGCGCTCATGCCGGTGCAACTGTCGGCGCTCGACATCCAGACGCTGCCGAACGAGGCGAAGGCCGCCACAGGTTTCACCCACGCCGCGCGCGTGACGTGGGACGACCTGAATGCGTCCGACAACTCGCTGACCACGGTCACCTTGATGACCATTCCCACGAACGCCTACATCGATCGCGTGGCGTATTACATTGAGGAACCGTTTACAAACACGGTGGCGGCCGGCACGAACCTCGCGTTGACCGTCGGCATCACCGGCACCACGAACCGGTTCTTCGGCTCGAACTGCATCGATGGCGCCAGCATCCAGGTGAACAACGGATTCACGGTGTGGTGTCTCAGCACGAACCTGCTGATTCCCTACAAGTCCACCACGGACGCGATCTCGTTGCTGGCCACGTTTGGCAGCACGGGCAGCACGGTGGACAACTACACCCGCGGCAAGGTGCGCATCTATTGGCGCGTCATTGAACCGGCCAAATACAAATTCTGACCTGCTCCGGTCTGAACCCCAGCGCGGGCAGGGTTGAACCTGCCCGGTCCCCTGCCCGCGCTTTTCACTTTCACTTATGAGCGTGCTGCAAAACCTTGAACTGGACATTGACCCGGTGATGCAAGTGGCGTTGGAAGAGATCGCCCGGCGGGAATGGATTCTGGAGCAATTGCAGGCGCAGAAGGAACAGGAAGATTTCGCGCGGGCGTGTCGCGAAACCAACGCGCTGGAAGGCATCGGCGCGGTGACGCGGATGATTCATCCGGCGCCGTACCACGATTGGGCGCTGAAGCTCGGCAGTTACGACTGTTGGAAGGACAAGGGATTCAACAAATACATCGACCGCATTGCGCCGGAAACCAAGCCGGTGAGCCGCGGCGCCAAGTGCGGCGGCGGGCTGGCGTTGCAGGTGGGCTTTACGGGCTCGGGTAATAAGCGGTTTACGAAGAATTATGGGGCACCTCTCCCCCTGCCCTTTCCCCAAGGCGGAGAGGGGGAAACAGCATGAAAACCGTCAGCGCACAACGGCTGTTTGAAGGGGTGAACGAGTTGATCTCGGGCAATTCCGAGCTGCCGGACACGAACGATTGGGCGGCGGTGCGCGGGCATTTGGACAGTGCCCTGGGCGAAATCTGGATTTACGAGTCGTGGAATGAAACGTGGTGGCCGTTCCTGATGGAATGCGAGCGCCGTTATTTCCGCGCGAACTGGCTGGCGGGCTCCACCTACAACAAGACGAACGAGGTGTTCGATGCCGCCACCCAGCAATACTTTCAATGCCTGCGCGATTCAGTGACGGGCTCGTCATTCAGCCCAACCGATTCCAATGGGGCCGAGCGCAGCGCCTATTGGGCGCTCAGCAAGTCCACGTATTCGGGGGACAATTGGGTGACCGGCACCGTTTACGCCGTCGGGGACATCGTGTTCTACCCGGTGGACAACAACTATTACCAGTGCCACACGGCGCACACGGCGAGCGGGACGTTGATTCCCACGGCCACGGGCGGGAATGAACGCTGGGGCGTGCTGACGCCGTTCCTGCGTTACGTAGACAAGGTGGCGACGAACCAGACGGAGATCGGCGACACGTTCAACGTCACCAACGCGGACCCGCGGGCGAACGCCGGCTGGCGGGGGTTGGATTGGGAGGAATTGCAGGACCGGGTGTACGTGCGCGATGCGGTGGCCTACTGCTGGATCACGTTCCGCAAGGCCAAGCCCACGTTGTCCGGGGCGATTTACTCCTCCACCAGTGCCTACGCGGTGGGGGACCAGGTGTATTTCGCGGCCACGGGCACGCCGGGTAATTTCTATGATTGCATCGCCACGGCGAGCTCGGGCGAAACGCCGGCCACGCACGCGGCCAAATGGGAGGTGGTGGAAATCCCGGCGGCGTTTGAGCAGTTCCTGATTTTCTCGGCGCTGGCGGCGCTGAAGGTGGCGGATGACGAAGCGGAGAACCGCGACGCGGCCGCGGCCACGGCGGAGGGACATCTGGTGCAGCAGGCGAACCGTTATTTCCCGTTCCGCGGCAAGGCATCGAGCGTGCCGCCGCGGGTCTATCACTCGTCGGTCAACTGAAGAATTTATGAGAATGAAAACGTGGATGCTGATGCTGGCGGTGCTGCTGGCCATGGTGATGGGCGCGGAGGCGCAGGGCATTGTGGCGGCGGCCAAGATTGACCGCAGCCTGACCTCGACCAACGCGATCACGCTGGTGACCCGGAGCACGCGGGTGTTCACCGTGTTCGTGCAGAACACGAGCGCGAGCGATTTGTGGCTGCACGTCTACGACGGCACCAGCACGCCGGCCAACGGCACGCGACCGAGCTTGAGCGCGGTGAAGGTGCTGGCGGGCGCGGGTGGTGGCTTTGATTTCGGCACCTACGGGGCGCCGTTCCAGAACGGGGTGACGGTGCTGACCAGCACGACGGACCTGACGTTGACCAACTCGACAGCGAGCTTTGACGTGACGTTGATTCATACTCCTCGATGATTCCCATGAAACGCATCCTTGGCCTATTGCTTGCGCTGCTGGCCGGCGCGTGGTCGGCAAACGCGGCGATGTTCCAGGTGCCGATCGCGGCGACGGGCTCCGGCGGGTCTGTGACGGGCACTTACTCGTTTGCCTACCCGCTGTCGCTGTCGGGAACAAGTGTTACCCTGCGCGCAGAGATTTCTAGCCTGACAAATTTCTCCGCAGGTATCAGCAATGTTGTTTACTTAAATGGCTCCTCAAACGTCGTCAGCGCGCTTTCTAATGTAGTCTCCGGCACGCGCTACGTGCTTGCGAAAGGCGCAGAATGGCAGGTGCGCGGCGACAGCGTGAAGTCAAACGGCCTCGCCGCGATTAACATCTTCAACAAAAGCAATGTCGAGATCGTGGGCTACGGAGCGACGATCTACGCGACAAACATCGGTGACGTGCTGTATCTGACGAACTGTCAAAATGTTCAGATCGAAGGTCTGACCCTGAAGGGAACCGTGGTGACGAACTACGTGGCGCTGGGACCGATCGGCGTCGTTTGGGGCGCGCTTGGTTACTTCGCGTGCAATGACCTCCGGCTTTATCACAACCGAATGATCGACCATCACGATCACGGCGTGTTGGATTACGCATCCCAAGGCGGCAACTGGAAGCCGGCCACGACCAACATCCAAGGCCGATTCAACTTCTTCTACAACGGCGGGTCCATGCGCACCAACGAAAGCAGCGTGAAGGACGGCACGGCCATCGTGCCGACGGGCGGAGACTGGACCGACAACACGATCATGTATTGGATGCGCGGCTTCGAGCCCTACGTCGAGAACCTCGGCGGGTCCGCCACCGTGCAAAACACGCTGATCGCGCGCAACCGGATCGTCAACAGCATGGACGATGCAATCCTGACCGCCGGCAGCACCAATGCCCACGGGTTGATCATCGAGGACAACGTGATCGAATGGCATCCCGGCGCGACGTGGCGGGGAAGTAACTTCATTGTCAGTGCCACCGGCATCAACATCAATGCCGGCCAGCGCGTGAAGATTCTACGCAACAAGATTTACTACGCTCCAAATTTTGACATCGACGTTCCTGGCAATCTGGAAAAGTTCGGTTTCGTCATCGAGGACAACTTCGGATACGGCTACTTCTACGGGGCGAGTGGAGGTGGTGGACTGGAGGTCACATCGTCATCGGCCAGAATGCCGAACCGTGGTTTCTCCATCAAAAACAACAAGTTCGAGTTCAAGCGCGGCTTCGGCATCGGCCTGACTGGTGTTCGTGATTCTGAGATCTCCGGCAACAAACTGATCAATACTGGCTTGGATAGCACTCGTCAGATGTGGATCTACTCGGACGCGACGACCATCTGTTCTAATCTGGTGATCTTTGGAAACCACATCACCTCCGACGAGCGAGACACACCAACGGCAAACGGGATCGACATCGAAAACCTAACGCTGGCGACGGTGCTGGCAGGAAACACGATTTACGGACAAGCAACCAGCGTGAACAATGGGGCTGGATCGCAGGTCACCCAATACAATTTCGACGCATCGAGCACCAACCGCTTTGCCGCCATTCGGGATTTGAATGTAGCAAGCAACGCGCTGTATTCAGCTATCGGCGGCGGAGCGCAAACGCCGTGGTCCTCGGACATCAACGGCGCGGGGAATGACCTTACGAATGTCGCGTCCATCGTCATCAACGGCGCGTCTACGGTGGCGGGCTACACAATTCTATCCGGCACCAATGACGTTCCTGTCGTCACGCAGGCGGCGGCGTCGAACAGCGTTCCGGTGACTAACATTGTTGGCCTAATTCATCGGGCGGCGGCGGTGTATATCGAGGTGGATTGCAACCGGGAGCAGGACATTCAAATCACGAACCGGCTGGCGGCAAACACCATTGTCAACTGGCTGAACGCAGCGCAAGGCCAGACGTATCAACTGCGATTCACGGGCGCGGCGTCGGGAGGCTCTGACTACTACGTGACCAATACGTTCCCGTCTGGCTGGCTGGTTGTGAATCAGTCCACCAATGCGGCTCCGCTGGCCGTGCAACTGCCGCTGCTGGTTGGAGACGGGACGGGCGGCGAACTAAACATGCGGGCTTACAAGCATGTCACGGGCACCAACCTTATCGGCGCGCTCATTAGCCAATACGCGGAATGACCAGGCTGATTCTCATCGCGGGACTGCTCCTGTCGTTGGTCTGCACGGCCAGCGCGGATCGCAGGCGTGCGCTGTTGGCCAGCCGAACGCAGGCTGCGGCGGCAGTGGCCTATCCGCTGGAGCAGACGGCAACGAATGCTTATGCTGCTTATTCTTTTGGTCGCAAGCTCA
>JACCDG012094989.1_pt1 | contig 11532 bp, 10 predicted proteins | sample 7442471 | NCBI WGS metagenome assembly JACCDG01 (sample SAMN15323444, study PRJNA562643) | freshwater metagenome | isolation source: river surface water | place: USA:Blue River Watershed | collected 2017-08-17
AGAGATTTCGGCACAAAAGCTTTGCGCCGGGTGGGTGCCTGACTTGCAGCACCCGGGGGCGGGAGGGCTTTATGGACAATGCTGACGATCTGCGATGCATGGTCGCGCTGTTTGTTGCAGCGCGGCGTGAATTCTACAGGAATTCCGCGCAGCGTGTGCAGATCCTTGAATTCCAACAAAAAAGCCCGGACGGAGCCGGGCATTTCCTGAAGCGGGTTGCCGGTTTGGCAGCGGATGCTTAGTCGTCGCTGCCCATGCCGGCCACGACTTGCGAGAAGCCGCCATCGACATAGGTGATCTCGCCGGTGATGCCGGCCGCAAGGCGCGACAGCAGGAAGGCCGACGCATTGCCGACGTCTTCGGTGGTCACGTTGCGGCGCAGCGGCGCATTCTCTTTGACGAAGTTCAGGATCTTGCCGAAGTCCTTGATGCCCGATGCTGCCAGCGTCTTGATCGGGCCGGCCGAGATGCCGTTCACGCGCACGCCATGCTTGCCCAGCGACTCGGCGAGGTAGCGCACGCTGGCTTCGAGCGACGCTTTCGCGAGGCCCATCGTGTTGTAGTTCGGCAGGGCGCGCATCGCGCCCAGATACGACAGCGTCAGCAGCGCCGCATCCTGCGACAGCATCGGCAGCGCAGCCTTGGCCATCGCCGGGAAGCTGTACGCGGAAATGTCATGCGCGATGCGGAAATTCTCGCGGCTCAGGCCGTCGAGGAAATCACCGGCGATCGCTTCGCGCGGCGCAAAGCCGATCGCGTGCACGAAGCCGTCGAATTTCGGCCAGGTCTTGCCGAGGTCGGCGAACAGCGCGGCGATCTGTTCGTCGCTGCCGACGTCGCAATCGAACACCAGCTCGCTGTTGAATTCCTTGGCGAACTCGGTGATGCGGTCCTTGAAACGCTCGCCGACATAGGTGAACGCCAGTTCCGCGCCTTCGCGGTGGCAGGCCTGCGCAATGCCATAAGCGATCGAGCGGTTGGACAGCACGCCAGTGATCAGCAGTTTTTTACCTTGCAAGAACGCCATTCGGGACTCCTTAGTCAAACCGTGGCCGGCGGGCCGCCGGCGAAAGGCGCCATTGTATCGTTTTCGATATCCAAAGACGCACCTTCGCAAGCTTTGCAGACCGCCGCTGCCGAAACCCGCTATGCTAGTCGCGATTTTGCATCCCGATCCGGACTGAGCCTCTTGCCCATGCATCGTCGCCTCTCACGAGCCCTGCCTGCCGCGCTGCTGTTCTTTGCCGCTGTCGCCGGCTGCACCCCTGCCGCATGGGCTGCCCATGCCTTCTCGCTGTACGATACGCCCAAGTACCCGCCCGGCTATACCCACTTCGCATACCAGAACCCGGATGCGCCGCGTGGCGGCGAGATCTATCTCGCCAATCCCGATTCGCGCACCAGCTTCGACAAGTTCAATCCGTTCTCCATGAAGGGCGTCGCCGCCGCCGGCGTCTCCAACCTGATGTTCGAGTCGCTGGCCATCAGTTCGGCCGACGAGGTCGCCACCATGTACGGCCTGCTGGCCGACGACATGCAGCTGGCTCCCGACCGCATGGCGATGACCTTCCGCATCAACGGCAAGGCGCGCTTCAACAATGGCGATGCGGTGACGGCCGGCGACGTCAAGCACTCGTTCGACACGCTGGTGGCGAAAGGTGCGCCGCAGTTCAAGATGATCTATGCGGACGTGAAGCAGTGCGTGGTGCTGGACGAGCGCACCGTGCGCTTCGATTTCAAGACCAAGAACCGTGAATTGCCGCTGATCGTCGGCGGCATGCCGGTGTTCTCGCGCAAATGGGCGGCCGGCACGCCATTCGACAAGATCCAGCTGGTGGCGCCGGTCGCCAGCGGCCCTTACCTGATCGAGCGCTGGGACCTGGGACGCTCGATCAGCTTCAAGCGCAATCCGGTCTATTGGGGCAGCGAGCTGCCCGCGCGCCGCGGCTCATTCAATTTCGAGCGCATCGTCTACCGCTTCTACAAGGATGACGTGGCGCGGCTGGAAGCCTTCATGGCCGGCGAATTCGATGTCGTCGTCGAATACCGCGCCAAGAACTGGGCGCGCATGTACAAGGGCAAGAAGTTCGACAATGGCGAGATCATCAAGCAGACGCTGAAGCATTCGAACGGCGCCGGCATGCAGGCCTTCGTGATGAACCTGCGCCGCCCGGTGTTCCAGGACCCGCGCGTGCGGCAGGCGCTGGGACTGGCACTCGACTTTGAATGGATGAACCGCCAGCTGTTCTACAGCCAGTATGTGCGCATCGATTCCTTCTTCAGCAATTCGGAGCTGGCCGCGCGCGACACGCCGACCAAAGGCGAACTCGCATTGCTGGAGCCGCTGCGCGACAAGCTCGACCCGGCCGTGTTCGGCCCGGTGCCGGTGCCGCCGACCACCCACCCGCCGTCGTCCTTGCGCGCCAACCTCATGAAGGCGCGCGACTTGCTGAAGGAGGCCGGCTGGACGTACCGCGATGGCGCGCTGCGCAATGCGAAGGGCGAGCCTTTCGTGTTCGAGATCCTCGACGATCAGTCGGCGCTGTCGCGCATCATTGCCGTCTACGTGCGCAATCTCGAAAAGCTCGGCATCCGCGTCAACCAGCGCACCGCCGATTTCGCGCTGGTGCAGAAGCGGCTGGAGGAATTCGACTTCGACATGACCAGCCAGCGCTTCCCCGACGTCACCAGCCCCGGCAACGAGATGTTCGACATGCTGGGCTCGAAGGCGGCCGACGAGAAAGGCTCGAGCAATTACTGGGGTCTGAAAGACCCGGCCGTCGATGCGCTGGTGACCTCGCTGGTGCGCGCCGAGACGCGCGCCGAGCTGGTATCGGCGGCGCGTGCGCTGGATCGCGTGCTGCTGAACAAATACATCGTGGTGCCGCACTGGTATTCGGCGACCCACCGCGTGGCCTGGCGCAACCGCTTCGGGATGCCGCAGGTGATGCCCAAGTACTACCAGGCCGACCCTTACGTGATTTCCAGCTGGTGGCAGGTGAAGCCAAGAAAAGCAGATTGACGAAAGCCTGGATACGACGCTGGATCCCGGCTTTTGCCGGGATGACGGTGTGGAAGGCTTGTAGCGGATAAAGTGTCCTCCCGGCGTATGCCGGGACCCAGTGATTTGAAAAGAACACACCATGAACCTCTGGTCCTACATCCTCAAGCGCACGCTGCTGATGATTCCGACCCTGCTGGGCGTGATCGCGATCACCTTTGCGGTGATCCAGTTCGTGCCCGGTGGCCCGGTCGAGCAAGCGCTGATCGAATTGAAAAAAGGGCAGACTGGCGCCGGTGAATCCTCCGGTGGCGGCGCGTCCGAGTATCGCGGCCGGCAGGGCATCGACGCCGAGCGCGTGGCCGAGATCAAGGCGCTGTACGGCTTCGACAAGCCACCGATGGAGCGCTTCGCGCAGATGCTGAAGGGCTTTGCGAAATTCGACCTCGGCCAGAGCTTCTATCACCACGAGGATGTCTGGCAGCTGGTGAAATCCAAATTGCCGGTGTCGATCTCGATCGGTCTATGGACCTTCTTCCTCACGTATTTCATCTCGGTGCCGCTGGGCATTGCGAAGGCCGTGCGTGAAGGCACGCGCTTCGACAACCTATCGAGCATGGTGGTGCTGGTTGGCTATTCGATTCCCGGCTTCGTGCTGGGCGTGGCGCTGCTGGTGCTGTTTGCCGGCAGCAGCTTCGTGCAATGGTTCCCGTTACGCGGCCTGACCTCGGATGACTGGGAAACCCTCAGCTGGTTCGGCAAGGTGAAGGACTATCTGTGGCACATCACGCTGCCGGTGCTGGCCTCGGTCGCCGGATCGTTCGCGGTGATGACCATGCTGACCAAGAACACCTTCCTCGAAGAGATACGCAAGCAGTATGTGATGACGGCGCGCGCCAAGGGCTTGTCGGAGCGGACGGTGTTGTACAAGCATGTATTCCGCAACGCGCTGATCCCGCTGGTGACAGGTTTCCCGGCCGCCTTCATCGGCGCCTTCTTCGCCGGCAGCCTGCTGATCGAGACCCTGTTCTCGCTCGACGGGCTGGGGTTGCTGTCGTATGAATCCGTGGTGCGGCGCGATTACCCGGTCGTGCTGGGCACGCTGTACCTGTTCACGCTGATCGGCCTCGTGGTGAAGCTGCTTGGCGACCTCTGCTACGTGTGGGCGGATCCGCGCGTGCAATTCGAAAGCCTCGCGCAATGAGCGGCCCCATGGAGACCACGGTGCCAGCGACATCGACCGCCGGCGTAGCCCAGGCTGCACCCTTGCCCTCGGTATCGCCGGGTCGCCGCGTGTGGCTGCGCTTCCGCTCGAACCGCCGCGGCTACTGGAGCCTGCTGATCTTCTGCGTGCTGTTTGTGCTCAGCCTTGGTGCGGAATTGATCTCGAACGACCGGCCGCTGGTGGCGCGCCACAACGGACAGCTGATGTTCCCGCTGGTGCGCGATTATTCCGAGACTGCTTTCGGCGGCGACTTTGATACGCCGGCCGATTACCTCGACCCCTTCATCCAGCAGCAATTCCGGAACGATGGCAACTGGGCGATCTACCCGATCAACCACTATCGCTACGACACGCTGAATTACTTCGCGAAGGCGCCCAACCCCGCGCCGCCCACCGGCGACAACTGGCTCGGCACCGATGACCGTGGCCGCGACGTGTTCGCGCGATTGTTGTATGGCTTCCGTGTATCGATCCTGTTCGGGCTGGCGCTCACCATTACCGGCGTCGTGCTGGGCGTGCTGACCGGCGCGATCCAGGGCTACTTCGCCGGCAAGACCGACTTGCTGTTCCAGCGCTTCATGGAAATCTGGAGCTCGATGCCCGAGCTGTACCTGCTGATCATCTTCGCGTCCATTTTCGAGCCCAGCACCTGGTTGTTACTGGTGCTGCTGTCACTGTTCGGCTGGATGGGCTTGTCCGATTATGTTCGCGCCGATTTCCTGCGCAATCGCCACCTCGACTATGTGCAGGCGGCACGCGCGCTCGGTCTGTCGAACGGGCAGATCATCTGGCGCCATGTGCTGCCCAACAGCCTGACGCCGGTGGTCACCTTCCTGCCGTTCCGCATGAGCGCGGCCATCCTCGCGCTGACCAGCCTCGATTTCCTCGGCCTCGGCGTGCCGCCAAGCACGCCCAGCCTCGGCGAACTGCTCGCGCAGGGTAAGAACAACCTCGATGCGTGGTGGATCGCGCTGTCGACTTTCCTGGTGCTGACCGTGACCTTGCTGCTGCTGACCAATATCGGCGATGCGCTGCGCAACGCTCTCGATGTGCGGAGGAAGTCATGAGCCTGGTCGACATTCGCAATCTCAGCGTTCGCTTCGGCGACGCGACGGCCGTTGCCGACATCAGCTACCAGATCGCGCCCGGCGAAAAATTCGCGCTGGTTGGCGAGTCCGGTTCCGGCAAGACCGTCAGCGCGCTGGCGATGATGGGCTTGCTGCCCGAGGCCAGCCTCAGCGGCCATATCGGTTTTGACGGCAAGGACATCCTGAAGATGAGCGAGCCGCAGCTGCGTGGCATGCGCGGCAAGGACATCGCGATGATCTTCCAGGAGCCGATGACGGCGCTCAATCCGCTGTTCACGATCGGCAACCAGATCGCCGAAGTGCTGATGCTGCATGAAGGCCTGTCGGCGCGTGCGGCAGCCGTGCGCGCGGTCGAGTTGCTGGACAAGACCGGCATTCCTGAGCCGGCGCGGCGCGCGCTCGCGTACCCGCACCAGCTGTCGGGCGGCCAGCGGCAGCGCGCAATGATCGCGATGGCGCTGGCCTGCAAGCCGCGCCTGCTGATCGCCGACGAGCCCACGACCGCGCTCGACGTGACGATACAGGTGCAGATCCTCGAGCTGCTGAACCAGTTGCAGCGCGAGGAGGGCATGGCGGTGCTGATGATCACGCACGACCTGAATCTCGTGCGCAGTTTCGCCGACCGCGTTGGCGTGATACAGCAAGGGCAGCTGGTCGAGACTGCCGATACTGCCACGTTGTTTGCGCACCCGCGCGAGGCTTACACGCAGCGTCTGCTGGCCAGCCATGCAAAGCGTATGGTGGATGAAGCCGTGGCCGATGGCGCACCCTTGCTCGAAGCCACCGGCCTGCGCTGCAGCTTTGGCATCCGCGCGGGCTGGTTCCGCGAGCGCGAGTTTGTCGCCGTCGAGACGCTCGACCTCGGGCTGCAGCGTGGCGAGACGCTCGGCATCGTCGGCGAGTCCGGTTCCGGCAAGTCCACGCTGGGCATGGCGCTGTTGCGGCTGTCGGTCGCCCGTACCTCGGGCGAGATTCGATTCGACGGCAAGCCGGTCAGTTCGATGGGCAGTGACGCGCTGAGGCCCCTGCGCGCGAAGATGCAGGTGGTGTTCCAGGACCCGTTCGCATCGCTGTCGCCGCGCCGGACTGTCGAACAGATCGTTGGCGAAGGATTGGCATTGCATCAGCCGGCGCTGTCGCCGCAGGCCTTGCGCGAGGCCGTTGCTGCCGGCTTGCAGGAAGTGGGGCTGTCGCCGGCGATGATGGCGCGCTATCCGCATGAATTCTCCGGCGGACAGCGGCAGCGGATTGCGATCGCCCGTGCGCTGGTGCTGAAGCCGGAGCTGATCCTGCTGGACGAGCCGACTTCGTCGCTCGACGTGTCGGTGCAGTACCAGGTGCTGGAGTTGCTGGCGACGCTGCAGAAGAAGCATTGCATCGCCTATCTGTTCATCAGCCATGACCTCGCGGTGATCCGCGCGATGGCGCACCGCGTGCTGGTGATGAAGGATGGGAAGGTGGTGGAAAGCGGGCCGGTGGCCGAAGTATTGAACCACCCGCGCGAGCCCTACACGCAGCGGCTGCTCGCCGCCGCGAACTTCAAGCGGGTGGCCTGAAGGCTTAGTCGCGATGCCGGTGCTTGTGCGCCGGCGCGACTTTCTTGCTCTCGTGCGGCGAGCGCACCAGCTTTTCGACCTTGCCGGACTTGGCAGGCTTGTCGAACTTCTCGGATTTGTCCGCCTTGCCGCCTTTCTCGGCCTTGCCGCCCTTGACCTTCTTCGGCGCCTTCACTTCCAGCTTCAGGCTCTGGCCGGCCGACAGTTTGTCGCCCTTCAGGTCATTCCACTGGCGCACTTCGGCCGGCGTCACCTTGTAGCGCGCGGTGATGCTCGCCATCGTGTCGCGCTTGCCGACCTTGATGCTGATCTTCTTGCGCGGCGGCTCGTCCGGCTCGATGGCCAACACGGCAGTGTCGGACGTCGTGAGGTCAATGTCCTTGTCAGCCGCCGCCGGCGGCTTGGGCACCAGCACGGTCGAGCCGGCGGTCGGGTGCATGTTGGGCGGAATCGCGTTCGCCTCACGAATCACTTCCGGCGTGGTCTTGAACTTGGCGGCGATGGTCTCGATGCGCTCGCGCGCGGCAGTGACCTTGTGCGCCGTCCAGCTCGACAGCGCCTTGGTCCACTTCGACATGTTTTCCTTGAACTTTTCCGCATTCAGCTGCGGCAGCAGGATCTGGGTCTTGTCGCCGCCGGTGATCACCGGGCGGTTGAACTGCGGGTTCAGTGCCTTGAACTCTTCCATCGGCAGCTCGGCCAGCTGGGCGGCGAGCTTGACGTCGATGTCGCGCGTCTTCTTGATCGACACGAAATAAGGCTCGTTGTCGACCGTCGGCAGCTTGATGTTGTACTGGCCTGGCGCGGCGATGATGTTCTTCACCGCTTGCAGCTTCGGATAGTAATTGCGCGTCTCGGCCGGCATGAAAGCCGACAGGCTGTTGTAATCGGTCGGCAACCCGCGTGCCTCGGCCTTGGCGATCGCACGCGCCACCGAGCCTTCGCCCCAGTTATACGCGGCCAGCGCCAGCTGCCAGTCGCCGAACTGGTTATAAAGCTTCTGCAAATACGTCAGTGCGGCGCTGGTGGAAGCCAGCACGTCACGCCGCTCGTCACGGAAGGCGTTCTGCTTCAGGTTGTAGTCGCGGCCCGTGCTGGGGATGAACTGCCACATGCCGGCCGCCTTCGCGCTCGAATACGCCTGCGGGTTGAAGGCTGACTCGATGAAGGGCAGCAGCGCCAGCTCCATCGGCATCTGGCGCTTCTCCAGTTCCTGCACCACATGGAAAAGGTAGCGCGATGCGCGTGTGGTGGTGCGCTGGATGTATTCGGGGCGCGAGCTGTACCAGGTGGTGTGATTGGCGACCAGCGGATTGTTCAGGTCGGGAATCGCGAAGCCCTTGCGGATGCGCTCCCACAGGTCGAACTGCGCGAGCTCGGCATCGGCATAGGGCGCGTCGAATTCGCTCGGCCCGAGGCGAGGCGCTTCAGCGCTGTACGGATCGACAGTCGGATCGGCAGGTGCGGGTGTGGCCGCAGGCTGGATGCTCAGGTCGTTCGCCTTCGCTGCAGTCAGCGTCAGGCAGAAGAAAAGGGCGATGCTTACCAGCTGGGCGATTCGGGATTGCTGCATTGGCCTCGAAAGCTCACGGACAGCGCAAGTGTGCGCTGGCCGTTCCAATTGAATTCGCGCAAGTGTAGTGAGGGGGTGCAAGCCCGTCAAGCGGAATTACCGTACCGAATTGTAGATAAATGCAAGATAACGAAAGTTTGCCTGTGATAAAGGCAAGTTCGCTATCGATAATTGTTTTTCCAGTCGCGGAGCGCTGCAAAGGCCGCTACCGGGCCTTCTTGTTGCAATCGACCCTCCGTACGCAGGGTCTGGGCGATCGCGGGCTCGCGGTAGCGCAGGAAGGGATTGGTTGCTTTTTCCTGACCGATGGTGGACGGCACCGTCGATTCGCCGCGTTCGCGCAGGGCCATCGCATCGGCCAGGCGCTGCGCGATGGCGGCATTGCCCGGTTCTGCGGCGACCGCGAAGCGCAGGTTGGACACTGTGTACTCGTGCGCGCAGTACACGCGGGTCGCGTCGGGCAGTGCCTCGAACTTGGCCAGCGATGCCGTCATCTGTTCCGGCGTGCCTTCGAACAGGCGTCCGCAACCGCCCGCGAACAGCGTGTCGCCGCAGAACAACCAGTGCTGCCCGTCCGCGAGGTCGGCTACGTAGGCGATATGGCCGGCGGTATGGCCGGGCACGTCGAGCACTGACAGCTGCAGGCCGAGCTCGGGTAGCGTCACTGTGTCGCCTTCGGTCAGCGGATACGACAGGTCGTCAATCTTGTCGCGCGCTGGGCCGAATACCGGCACTTGATGATGGGCGAGCAGTTCCTTCACGCCGCCTACATGGTCGTGGTGATGGTGAGTGAGTAAAATAGCGGCCAGCTTCAGGTGCATCGCCGCCAGCGCGGCTTCGATCGGGGCCGCATCGCCGGGATCAACGACCGCCGCATGCTGCTGGTCGTGGATCAGCCACAGGTAATTGTCGGCAAACGCCGGAACCGCAGTGACTTGCAGGGGCTGTATCACGGACATGGGTATCGACCGACAAGACCAAAATTCGATTATATCGCTCGCCCCCTGGTTCGATACGCCGGCCGGCGCTTATGCACAGGCCTGGGAGCAGGCTCGGCTCGACGAGCTGACGGCCGACATCTTTGGTTTCAATGCCGTGCAGGTCGGCTTGCCGCAGATCGATGCGCTGTCAGCCAACCGGATGCCGAATCGCTGGGTCACGGATTCGGTCTTTCCCGCGGCCGAGGTACGCCAGCTGAATGGCGAGCGGCAGGTGGTGCTGGTGCATGATTTCGCCGAGCTGCCATTCGCGACCCAGAGCCTGGACCTGGTGGTGCTGCCGCACGTCCTCGAATTCGCGGCCGAGCCGCACCAGGTATTGCGCGAGGTCGAGCGCGTGCTGATCCCGGAAGGCCAAGTCATCGTCTGCGGCTTCAATCCGGTCAGCATGTGGGGCGCAAGGCAGGCGGCGGGTCGACTGACCGGCGCGCATTTCCTGCCGCTGCACGGCGAATTCATCAGCGTGCCACGGCTGAAGGACTGGCTGAAGCTCCTGAACATGGAAATCAACCGTGGCCACTTCGGTTGTTACGCGCCGCCGTGCGCGACCGTGAAGTGGCTGCAGCGCTTCGCCTTCCTCGAGAAGGCGGGCAACCGGTGGTGGCCTTACCTGGGCGCGCTATACATCGTGCAGGCGATCAAGCGCGTCAAGGGCATGCGCCTGGTCGGGCCGGCATGGCAAACGCGACGCGCCGGCGTGACCGTCGGCGTACCAGCGACAAACCGAATGAAGGAACACGGCTCGGCCAACAGGACTGAGTGAAGACAATGGACAAGATTGACATTTTTACCGATGGCGCCTGCAAGGGCAATCCCGGGGTCGGCGGCTGGGGCGCATGGCTGGTCGCCGGCGAACACCAGAAAGAACTGTGCGGCGGCGAACTCAACACCACCAACAACCGCATGGAATTGCGTGCCGTGATCGAGGCGCTGAATGCGCTCAAGCGCCCGAGCGACGTGGTGGTGCATACCGACAGCAAATACGTCCAGCAGGGCATCAGCGAATGGATCGAAGGCTGGAAGAAGCGCGGCTGGCGCAAGGCCGACAAATCGCCGGTACTCAACGTCGACCTGTGGCAGGCGCTCGATGAGGCGCGCCTGCGCCACACGATAGAATGGCGCTGGGTGAAAGGCCATGCCGGCCATGCCGGCAACGAGCGGGCCGATGAACTGGCCAATCGCGGCGTCGAGATCGCGCGCCGCGGCGTCGCCGCCTGAACACGGACCACGACACCATGAGACAGATCGTCCTCGACACCGAAACCACCGGCCTGAACGCGCGCAGCGGCGACCGCATCATCGAGATCGGCTGCGTGGAAATGGTCAACCGCCGGCTGACCGGCAACAACTTCCATTACTACATCAACCCCGAGCGCGATTCTGATCCGGGCGCGCTGGCAGTGCACGGGCTGACCACGGAATTCCTGAGCGACAAACCGAAGTTCGCCGAGATCGCAAACCAATTCTGCGAATTCGTGCGCGACGCCGAGATCATCATCCACAATGCCGCCTTCGACGTGGGCTTCATCGACGCCGAGTTCGAGCGTCTGGGCTTGCCGAAGTTTGCCGAGCATGTGGCGTCCGTCACGGACACGCTGGCGCAGGCGAAGGAGCTGCATCCGGGCAAACGCAATTCGCTCGATGCATTGTGCGAGCGTTACGGCGTATCGAATGCGCACCGCACCTTGCACGGCGCGCTGCTCGACTCGGAACTGCTTGCCGAGGTATTCATTGCGATGACCCGCGGGCAGGATAGCCTGTCGATGGACCTGCATGTCGATGGCGATGAGGGTGCCGGCGGCAACTCCGGCGTTGCGCTGGCCGACATCATCCTGCTGGGGCCGACCCCTGAAGAGTTGGCCGAGCATCAGGCGCTGCTGGATGGCCTCGACAAGGAGGCCAAGGGCAGCTGCCTCTGGCGCAAGCTGTCCGAACCGGCAGAGGCATCAGGAAATTGATTTCCGGCTTTAGTTATGCCATAATTTTGGTCTTGCCCGGGAGGTTAGCTCAGGGGTAGAGCGATCGCCTCACACGCGATAGGTCGCTGGTTCGAAGCCAGCACTTCCCACCAGAATACGAAAAAGCCGGTCC
>JACCDG010085112.1_pt1 | contig 11531 bp, 11 predicted proteins | sample 7442471 | NCBI WGS metagenome assembly JACCDG01 (sample SAMN15323444, study PRJNA562643) | freshwater metagenome | isolation source: river surface water | place: USA:Blue River Watershed | collected 2017-08-17
CGGTGACCCCGTCGTCGAGGTCACGGTCACCGACGTGGACGAGCAGGGCCTCACGGCGAGCGGACCGGCCTTCGACGTGCGAGACGACAGTACCGGCGAGGAGTGGACCGTCACGGCCCGAGAGGTCGAGTCGGGCATCGTGACGATCGGGCAGGCGATGCACCGCGTCGCCCACGACTCCGGCGATGGCGAGACGATCTACCACTGCCCCTTCTGCGGAGGTGGGCAGGTCTGGGCGCGCTCAGACGGCACGACCCAGTGCGACTTCTGCAGTGCGGCCTTCACCGTCCAGGTGCAGCCGCTGCGCTCGGCCATGCCTCAGACCGTGAACGGTCAGCCCGTGGACGTGCCCGGCATGCCCGGGTCTCCTGGCACCCCTGGGCAGGCCGCTCCGGAGGCCGGCACGTTCCAGCCCCCCGAGGCTCCGGCTCCGGCCTTCGACCCTCCGGCCGAGCAGGTCACCGCGCACTACGTCACCGCCTCCGGTGGCGTGCTGCCCGAGGAGTCCTTCCTTCGCCATCTGGCGATCGCCCATGCAGACGACCCGCCGGCCGTGATCGCCGAGGTCCGTGCCGATCGGGCGTCTCGTGGCTGACCCTCGCTACATCCTCCCCAAGGCCCGCCGGCCCAAGAGGTTCGGGACCTCCGACCCTGTCGGGCGCGCCCTGGAGCTTGGCGCCAGCGGCCCGGTGGATGACCCCACGCTGAGGGACATGGCGCTCAACCGTCGGGTGAACGCCCGTCAGGCCCGAGCGATGCAGCGCCAGGCCTCGACGGGATCCGGCGGGTCGCTGAACTTCGCCACCGGCAAGCCCAACGACCCGATGTTCTACTGGCAGCAGAACAACCTGCCGTACCGCGTCTGGGAGCCGGAGGAGCTGAAGAAGCTTCGGGCCTATTGCAACACGCCCGAGGCCCCCGTCTGGATGGGCGACTACTCCTTCAAGCCGATCGGTGAAATCGTCGAGGGAGACGAGGTCATCGGCTGGATCTACAACACAGGTCCAGGTGGTCAGAAGCGGAAGAAGCTCGTCCGAACCAAGGTGGTCGCTGTGCAGCGGCGGATTGCCCCCATGGTGGTCAGGGTCACCATGGAGTCCGGTCGGGTCATCCGTTGCACCCCCGATCACCAGTGGGCGAACCCGCTCTACTCGCCTGGCGCCAAGGTCCAGCGCCCCGGTGATAAGTGGACGGCTGAGTATCTGCCGGCAGGGGTGGGACGGGAACTCGTGAGCATTATCGAGCCGACGGAAGAGCTGTCGGATGAGAAGCTCCGTCTCGCGGCAGCATGGCTCGGCGGTCTCTACGACGGGGAGGCAACAGCCGAACGTCTCGCTCAGTGCGTCTTCCATAATCCTGAGGTTCGTGAGCGCATCAAGAGCCACCTGGATCTTCTGGGCATCGCCTGGACCGAAGACGATCGAGCCATCTACATCCGCACGAGCGGAGGCAACAACGGCAGCCCGTCACGTCAGCAGTTCGTGGATTTCCTGAACTGGTCCGATCCGGTTCGGCGCACCACGACGGCTATCGACAAGAGGCTCCTGGGTCAGCCCAAGGGCGGACGAGATCGAGTGGTGTCGATCGAGGAGGAGGGGGCCGGCGAGGTCGTCTCGATGCAGACCGAGACCGGCAACTACACCGCTTGGGGTTATGCCTCGAAGAACTGCCGACTCATCTACCTCACACATCCGATCCTCGCATCGGCCATCGACATCTACTCGCAGTTCCCCCTCACGGGCATGGAGCTGACGTGCAAGGACCCGGCGCTCGTCGACTTCTACGGGGTCCAGTTCTTCGACCGCCTGAAGTACGACACCGTCTTCCTGAAGAAGTTCGGCCGGGAGTATTGGACCGTCGGAGAGGCCTGCGCCCTCGGCTCGTTCAACGACGTGCTCGGGATCTGGGAGGAGGACGAGCTGCTCGACCCGGACTCGGTCGACGTGCGCCAGTCCCCCTTCTTCCGCGACCCCTTCTACTACATCAAGCTCCCCGAGCACCTCCGCAAGCTGATCCAGGATCGGTCGCCGAAGTGGGAGTACGAGGCCCTCGTCCGGGAGTACCCCGAGCTGCTCCAGTTCGCCGGCGACGAAGCTCGCATGCCGGTCTCCAACGTGCTGCTGCGCCACTCGAAGTTCGAGGCGGACCCCTTCAACCCCAGGGGTATCCCGATCATGCTCCGGGCGATCCGCTCGATCGTCCAGGAGGAGAAGCTCAACGCAGCCCAGGACGCCGTAGCCGACCGGCTCTACACGCCGCTCGTGCTGGCCAAGCTCGGCGCCTCGGCGACCGACCTCGGCACCAACAGCCCCTGGGTGCCGACCGAGCCGGAGATGGAGGAGTTCGAGACGCTCCTCGACGCTGCGCTCGCTGCGGACTTCCGGGTCCTGACCTACAACTTCGCCGTCGAGATGGACACCGTCTTCGGCCGAGAGGTGGTGCCCGACTTCAACTCCGACTTCGACCGGCTCATCGACCGCCAGCTCCAGCCCTTCGGTCTCAGCCGCACCATGCTCATGGGCGCCGGCCAGGGCGAGACCTACGCCGCGGATGCCCTGAACCGGGACCTCGTGACGCAGCTCCTCACCGGCTACCAGAACGGCGTCATCCGAGCGCACTACCGCGAGCGCGCTCTCGTGGTGGCCGAGGCCCAGGGCCACTTCGACTACGAGGAGCGGGGCGGCAAGAAGTACCCGATCATGGAGGAGGCCGTCGAGATCGATCCGGCCACGGGCGACTACATCATCGTGGAGCAGCCCAAGCTGCTGATCCCGGACCTCCAGATCAAGGCGATGAACATGCACGACGAGGAGGAGTCGAGGAAGCTCATGGAGGCGCTCCGGGAGTCCGGCGTCCCGATCTCGATGAAGCGCCGCCTGACCAACATCGATGTGGACCTCGACGCCGAGATCGACCTCGTGGCCGACGAGGCCGTGAAGCTCGCCGTGGCCAAGGCCCAGACCGACCTCGACACCTACAAGGCGCTCCGCAACGAGGGCCTCCCCATCCCGGTGGAGCTGCGAGCCATGTTCGAGCCGAAGGCCGGCGTGCCCGGAGGGGGCAACCAGCAGGCCGGGGAGGACCCCCTCACGCCCCTGCACGGAGAGGCCCAGCCGGACTACCAGCAGATCGGCCACACTTCCGAGGAAGTCGAGCAAGTCCGTGCTGAGGAGGGCGACACCACCAGCGGAGGCCCGCAGGAGGGCTTCCGACCCCGGAACTGGATGCAGACCCGGGTCCAGCGCTCTCGCCCCGAGGAGTCCGACGAGCAGCGAGCTGGCATGCCGACGGCTGCTTCGCACCGGACCGCATCGGTGCGAGACTCGATCGTGGCCCACGGCGCTCGCAGGCTCATCCAGCTCGGCTCCATCTCGACCGGACCGGCCCACATCGGCCTCCGTCGCTGGGCTGGGATCCGTGGCGGCAGGCCGCTCGACGAGCAGATGCGGGAGGACGCTCCTGTCGATGGCCCTTCGAGCGGGCTGAAGGGGTGACATGGCCGAGCACCCGAACCGTCGACACGCCGTGAACAGCGAGCTGTGGTGGGACTTCACCCCGGGCGAGCGCGTGATGACGCGCGAGGGCTTCGCCGGCGTCGTCACGGCAGTCGAGGATGGACCGCACCCCGGAAGCGAGCAGTACATCGTCGAGCTGGAGGGCGGCATGGGCGGGGGCGAGTACGGCCCCAGCGAGCTGAGGTCAATGGACACGCCCTCAATGGCGACCCGAGTCGATCGCCGGCCCGTCGAGGCCCCCTCCTCCAGCCCCCTCGACGACACCTTCCACCTGGCCAGCGAGGACTACCCCGAGCTGAGCGAGATCCTCGTCGAGCGACCTCCGCTCCAGAACGTGAAGCGCGGATCCAAGACGGCCGGTGTCTGGTGGCACGAGCTTTCGCCTCAACAGCGAGGCCAAGAAGGCGAGGCCGACTACAACGGCACAGATCCGGTCAAGGCATGGCAGTGTCCTCGGTGCGAGACCTGGAACCAGGAATGGTCCTCGCAGTGTCGGAACTGCGACTACGACGTGATCGCAGCCCAGGATGCTGCTGACCGGGCGCGCACTGGCGGCGTCATCGACCGCTTCCTCGACTACGCCGTCGACAAGGCCCCGGACAGCATGAAGCCCCGCCCAGGCAACGACTGGTCCTACGACTGGTGTCGCTTCCGCAAGAACAGCCGCTGCATGTACCCGAGGGAGCTGGACGCCGCCGCCTCGAAGGAGGCCGGCTACGCCGTCTGGATCCCCGTCGACCGTGGCTACTGCCCCCGCCTGAAGTGGGATGACCAGAGGGCCTGCCCCGTGGGCGAGCCGGGACCGAAGTCCGGCGACCCCAACGCCCTCCCCGATGCCACCATCGCCTGGGAGGACGGAGGGCAGCGGGTCTCGATCCGGACGGCAGCATGGGCCGACGTGCAGGCCAAGGCCAAGCGCATCCGCTCGGGCGGTGGCGTCCGCATCCTCGCCGTCACCGACGACTCGGTCACCGGTCAGGTCGACGGCGACACTGGGACCTATCAGACCTCGCTCGTCTTCGAGCCGCACACCTCGGCCATCGCCATGTGGGAGTGCGGCTGCCCGTGGTCGACCTACGCCTGGGCGCGCTCGGGTCGATGGAAGAAGTACGAGGGGCGCATGTGCGCTCACGCCCTCGCCCTCAGCTACGAGGTGCAGAGCCGCGGGTTCAATGGCGCCGAGGTCACCGAGGATGCCTCGACCCCCGAGTGGGCCGAGGGCGAGGTGAAGATCCCGGGCGAGCGAGGCGAGATCCAGCCCTGGCGCGTGGGGTCGCTCGCCGTCGAAGCCGATGCTCGCGCCCGCATCCGAGGCGCTATCCGATCCATCAAGGCGCTCATCGGCCTGGACCACGTCAAGCTCGACGACGGCAGCGTGGTGCCCGTCTCCGAGGTGGTGTACCCCACCTACGACCCGAGCGCGGGCCTGAGCTTCCGTCCGACGGCGAGCCTGCTCGGTGCCATGGTGCATCTCGCCGATCTCGAAGAGGCTCGCCACCTCGGCCAGATCGAGGCTTCGGACCCCGAGGCCGGCATGCGTCAGGTCGAGGAGGCCTGCTCGAAGGGCAGCCACACCCACTCGGGCCTCGTCATCAAGTCGGTCGACAGCGGCCGAGTGCTGCTGACCCAGCGCACCCCCTACTCCGAGGACCCCGATGGCGTGAGAGGTCGATGGGAGTTCCCGGGCGGCGGCATCGAAGATGGGCAGACCGCCTACGAGTCGGCGGTGCGGGAGTTCGGCGAGGAGACCGGCCTCCAGCTCCCCGAGGGCGCTCACGTCGACGGGTGCTACGAGAACGGGCCGTACATCGCCATCATCGTGCTCGTGCCCAACGAGAGCTGGACGACCAACGCCGAGCTGCTCGACTTCGAGACCATGGGCATCGGCTGGTTCCACCCAGACCAGATCGAGGGGACCGACCTCGCCCGCGAGGAGATGGACGCCACCGAGTGGGAGATGGTCCGAGAGGCGCTGCGCCAGGGGTCGCCACCCGAGGACCTCGACCAGTGGCCCATCCCTCCGCACCCCTGGAGCGAGGCGATGCTCCATGAGGATCCGGAGCCGGCCCTGCCGGCGACCGACGGCGCCACCGAGGACGAGGGCGCCACCACCCAGAAGGTCTCGATGAAGACCTTCTCGCCGGCCGAGCAGCGCGCCATCATCGAGGAGGGCGAGCACGTCGTCGCCTCGAACCTCGATCGGCTCGACATCTCCGGCACCCACTACGAAGCCCTGGAGGCAGCGCTGGCTGCCCAAGATGGTGACCCGGAGGAGCTGTGGCTCTGATCGAGAGAGCGGCCGACCGAGACGGAGAGCACGGAGATGACTCGGTCGCCTTCCTGCTCTCCTCCCCCATCAACCCGGAGACGTTCTCCGAGGAGCTGCGTGCGCTGTTCAACAGCAGCGACGAGGTGCCGGTGCTGATCTTCGAGGGGGACGTGCTCCCCCGAGAGGCGTCCGAGGACCACCCGCTCGTGATGTGGGTGCTCGACGGCTTCGTCACCATCGAGCACCTCCAGCAGGTCCTCGAAGCCCACGACCCGCAGGTGCCGGACTACGAGAGCGACGAGGCCTTCCTCTCGGCCATGCTGGAGCGGTCCGAGGAGGCTGGGTACAGCTCCATCGAGACCGTCCGCATCCTGCGGACCCTGATGCGAAGGAGCACCCCATGAGCCGCCGCAACTACTCGGCGACCTCCCAGCCGGTCACGCTGACCTCTGGTGTCACGAACTCGGCCACGAGCCTCCCCGTCAGCTCGACGGGCGGGCTGCCCGCTGCGCCGTTCACGATCGCCATCGAGAAGGGCACCGTCAACCAGGAGGTCTGCCTGGTCACGGCCGTGCCGGACTCGAACACCCTCACCGTGACCCGTGGCCACGACGGGACCACCGCCGTCGCTCACGTCTCGGGCAAGCCGGTCGAGCACGCCGTCACGGCGCAGGACTACGACGAGGCGAACGAGTTCATCAACACGCCGAGCCTCTGGAGCGTGCCCATCGGCACGGTGCTCCCGTGGGCCGGCGCCGCCAGCTCGCTCCCGAGCGGGTGGCTCATCTGCGACGGGGCGGCGGTGTCGCGCACCACCTACTCCGACCTCCACGCTCTGCTGAAGGACGCCAACGGCTCGAACAGCTACCCCTTCGGCTCGGGCAACGGCTCCTCGACCTTCAACGTGCCCGACCTGCGGGGTCGGTCCCCGCTGGGCAAGGACAACATGGGCGGGACCTCGGCGAACCGGGTGACCGCCTCGGCGGCGGACAGCGTGGGCGGAACGGGCGGCGCCGAGACCCACACCCTCACGGTCGGCGAGATGCCTTCGCACACCCACGTCCAGAACCAGCACCGGCATGCGGCCGAGAGCGGGCAGTTCTCCACGATCGGCCCCGGCTCCACGAACACCGCATCCTCGGGCGCCGGCGGCTCGGCCCGCCTGAACACCGACTACGCCACGGCGACCAACCAGAACACGGGCGGGGGCGACGCGCACAACAACATGGCGCCCTACCTCGCCCTGAACTTCATCATCAAGGCGGCGTGATGGCCGTCGTCGTGCTGATCGGGAACTCGCACGCCATCGAAGCCGTCTCCGGGAGGGATGGCTCGATGCAGTTCCGCAGCGCCGCAGGAGACCGCATCACCGAGTTCCGGTTCCCCGACGACGCGACGCTCTCCGAGGTCGTGACGAGCGTCGTCAGCGGCCTGCGCCACCACATGGCCGGCGGGGCGACCCCGGAGTGGATCTTCTCGGGCAACACCCAGGTGGACCACGAGATCGGTCGCCGGTTCGGGTTCGATCCGGAGAAGGAGCCAGCTCGGTTCCAGCGCCCCATGGGATGGGGGCGCAAGGTGATGTCCCCCGCCATCGAAGCGGCCACGGCCGTCATGGCGGTGCAGGCGTCGCTGCTGCTCCTGCTGCTCGTCTCGCTCCACATCAAGACCACAGCCGGCATCGATCTGATCTGCCGGATGCTCGGCGACCCGAACTCCAGCGGCTCGGGCCTCTACGCACCGGCCGTGTACATGGCCGTCACCTCCGACGGCTCCCCCTCCTCCATCTCGGACACGGCGCTGCTGGGCGAGATCGAGGACCCGGAGAGCACGCTCTCGCGAGCGCAGGCCGCGTACGCCCACACCAACGGCACCAGCAGCTACACGCTGACGAAGACGTTCGTCTCCGACCGCACGATCTCGCTCCAGCGGTACGGGATCTTCAACGCCCCCGCAGGCGGCACTCTCGCCTTCGTCGGCGACATCGATCCCCAGGCGGATCTCGATTCGGGCGACCCCATCACCATCACCCACACGGTCACGCTGTAGGAGGAATGGTCGTGCCGAGGTCCAACGAAGACTTCCAGCTCTACCGTGACCGGTTCATCATCCACCTCACGGAGAGGGCCATCGTCGCCAAGCTGTTGCTGGTGGTGGTCGCCTTCTACTTCACGTTCGCCGTGACGAACTGGTCTGGGCGAGACGCCGTGTTCTTCGGCGTCTACTGGCTGAACGCCAACTACGCCTTCTTGGCCGGAGGCCTATCGATCTGGGCCTTCTTGATCTCCCGGGACAGCTTCCCCGTCCTGATTGCCATGGTCACGCTCGTGGGGCTTGCGTGCATGGGCCGAACGTTCTCGGTCTGGTTCAGCGAGGTCTACGACGGGGATGAGCGCATGCGCGCATTGGGCTGGGTCATCCCCTGGCTCGGTGTCATCGTGTCGTGCGTGCAGATCCTTGCGGCCAACGCGATCAGGAAGGGGCGAGCGCTGTGGACTGGCTAGGTCAGATTCCCTTCAACTCCCTCGTCGGAGGCGGGTCGGCCCTTCTGGTCATCGCCGGGGCGATCTTCTACCTGATCCGGTTCCAGCAGAGCTTCACGGACCGCCTGGAGAAGAAGACCGCTCAGGACGAGGACACCATCCGCAAGCTCGGCGAGGGACTCGACACCGAGCGTCGCCTCCGTCGATCCGCCGAAGACCGCTACGCCCAGCTCGTGTACCTCTGCCACACGCACGGGGTAGAGATCCCTGAGCACCTGCAGATCACGCCGGAAGGAACCCAGCCATGATCGAACCCGAGAGCCACCCGATTGCCCCGGAGGCGAGCGAGGCCATCGTGCGTTCGCAGGAGCAGAGCGCCGAGCTGAAGGTCCGCTTCAAGAGCGGATGGAAGGTGATGGTGGCGCTCTCGCTGCTCATCGCCGTCGCCCTCGGCTCGCTCATCTCCAACATCGCCGTGCTGAACTCGCAGAGCGACACCAAGCAGAGCGCCGACGCAGCGCGCGATGCAGGTCGCAGCGCGGAGAGGGCAGCGACGGCAGCCGAGGCCGCATCGACGGCCTCGATCCGGGCCTCGAAGTCATCGGACTGCTCCCGGGCCTACTACTCGCTCGTGATCGAGGCGGGTCGAGCTGCGAGCAACGCCGAAGCCAACCTCCTCCTGGCCCTCGCGGTCGAAGCCGAGGATGCGCTCTTGGGCCGAGAGGTCGACACCTCGCAGTTCGCTCAGGCTCGCAGGGATCTGGCCGTCCGACAGCAGGAGGCGGAGCAGGCCACCCAGCGCTACTTCGGGCTGATCTCCCTGCAGGCCACCGATCCGGTCGCCTTCGACCGGGCCTGTGTGGATCCTCCCATCGCTGGGGATTGACACAGGTAAGAATCCTTCATAGGGTTTTCTTCGTACAACAGACCCTCCTCGAAGGAGAACCCCCGTGTCGGACAACCCCCTCGCCGCCCTCCCATCGAGCGGCAGCGGACTCTTCGCCAGCACCGCCACCGCCTCCAAGGTGGAGTCGAAGGTGTCGACCACGACCAGGCCCGGTCGCCCCGGCATCCGATCGCCGAAGCCGCCCAAGCCCAACCAGTGGGCGGGTGCCTGCCTGAAGTGCGGCGGTCAGGTGGCGGCGGGGGCCGGCACCATCGCCAAGGACTCCAACGAGAAGTGGAAGCCCATCCACCTCCCCGGGGAATGCGTCGAGAAGCAGGGCACGCTGCCGGGGATCGGAGCCGACCCCCAGCCCGTGCCCGGCCAGCGAGGCGGGAGGTTCCAGTCGCCCGGCAAGGTCCACCCCGGCATCTACACCGTCGAGGGGCCGCGAGGGCACCGGACCTTCCGGGTCTGGCTCCAGCAGGCCGATGCCGACTTCGCTCCGGGCGAGCTGCTGCTGGAGGTCCTCGTCGGACCCGACAACAGCAGCGACTACAAGAGCATCGCCTTCCTCGGCAACGGGTCGTCGGCTCGGTTCTTCAAGAAGTTCCGGGAGGCCGGCAACCAGGACATCATCGCCGCCGCCGAGCAGCTCCTCTCCAACCCCGAGGCTGCGCTGAAGGCGAAGCACTGCCTGCGGTGCAATGCCGTCCTCTCGCACCCCGACTCGATCGTCGCCGGCCTCGGCCCCGAGTGCATCAAGAAGGGCTGGTAGCCTCCTGGGCCATGAAGCAGCTCGCCATCGTGCTCGGCTTCGTGGCCGTCGGCATGGTGGTGGTGCTGTCGTTCTGGGCCGATGCTTCGGACCGACCCTTGCACGAACAGGTCGAGCGCCAGGTGGCCATCGAGTGCGGCATCGACGAGAGCCACCTCGATGCCACCTTCTCGCGGACCTTCGGGTCGCGTCAGGTGTTCGTCGTGACCTCAACGGACCCATCTCGCTCCGGCCAGATCGAGGTCTACTGGCCGATGCTCACCTCGCCTCGATGCCCGTGAAGTACGAGTTCGAGATCGAGTCGGATCACGGGACCGTGGACGTGAAGCGCAACGGCCGAGCCTTCGCCTACGACCTGGACGACATCGACGAGGCCATGGCTAAGATCCGGCGATCCGTGGGGCGAGGGGTGAAGGTCCGGCACTGGACCCCCTCAGGCCAGCCCGAGATCCTGACCACCTGATCCTGTCTGGCGCCCAGCCAGAGGCACGAAGGGGCGAGATGCACCAGAAGCACGGCTCCTACGAGGTCCTCTCCGTCCAGATGGCGAGGGGCGGGAATCGAGGGCTTCGGCGCGCTCTGGCGAAGGCCGGCTGCGCCGTCGGCACCGAGAAGATCGTGCGTCAGGCTCACCGTGCCCACTTCGAGTACGAGCAGCGCGACGGCTTCCTGTACGTCCGGTCCCGGGCCATCAGCTCGCGGTGCAACGACAACTTCGACGAGTTCCCCGCCGACGAGATCAAGCAGGCCTACCTGACCTTCGTCGGCAAGCCGGTGTTCGTCAACCACCACAACGAGAACCACCGGCGCGCTCGGGGCGTCATCATCGCCGCCGCCCTGCACGAGGACACGAACCCCGACGGGTCGCCCGACACCTGGGTCGAGGTCCTCATGGAGGTCGACGCCGTCAAGTTCCCCAAGCTCGCCAAGGCGATCCTCGCCGGCGAGATCGACCGGACCTCGATGGGCACCGACGTGGCCTTCTCGATCTGCTCGGCCTGCGGGAACAAGGCGGCGACCCCGCTCGACTACTGCCAGCACATCCCCCGGATGAAGGGCCAGCGCTTCGAGCGCCGCACCGCCTCGGGCGAGCGCCGGCCCGAGATCATCCGAGAGGTCTGCTACGGCCTCCGGTTCTTCGAGAACAGCCTCCTCGTCGAGGAGCCGGCGGACCCCACCGCCTTCTTCCTCGGCGTCGAGACCGGGCCGGGCATCGAGGTGACCGCCTCTTCGGCTCGGGCATCGACCAAGACCGCTGGCCTTCCGGCCCCAGAACTCCAGAGGGTCGGAGACAATTTCACGGCGTACTGGGGCAAGGGCACTCTCTGGGTCACCTGCACGGACCGGGGGTGGAAGGCCTACTTCTCGATCCCCAGCGGTGACGGAAAGCAGCACGCCCTCGACGAGTCGTATCAGGACGTGGACTTCACCCAGAAGTCGAACAAGCACGACTCCCGCAAGCCGATCGAGCGCGTCCATCAAGACTTCCGCAGCGCCTGGCTCGATGGCGTGGCTCAGGCTTTCATGTGGCAGGTCCATCGCCACACCGATCCCCCACAGAGCTGGATGGACCTCTCCGAGTTCGAGGTCGAGGCTTCACGTC
>JACCDG010223467.1_pt1 | contig 11531 bp, 11 predicted proteins | sample 7442471 | NCBI WGS metagenome assembly JACCDG01 (sample SAMN15323444, study PRJNA562643) | freshwater metagenome | isolation source: river surface water | place: USA:Blue River Watershed | collected 2017-08-17
ACGATGGCTCATTGGTTAACTCCTCAATCCCTTTCCAATACCTCTTGTTCGAATTTTCCATATAATCTTTCTTATTCAGACTAATTTTGAATCTATTGTAATATGATTAATAGTGACACTTAGAACATTCTAAGCCACCGATATTTTGCACTTTAAGTGGTGTTTTGCTATCCTTGTTGTGGACCTCAACCAATTTGTCGTAGTAAGCATTACCTTTCGCGTTAACATCTGTTTCGCGGTGGCAATCGATACACCATCCCATCGTTAATGAAGAGCGTTGTTCAACCACTTCCATCTTCTCGATTTCTCCGTGGCAGTTTTTACACTCTAAACCACCTACGTTTGTATGTTGTGAGTGATTGAAATAAGCTAAGTCAGGTAAGTTGTGAACACGTACCCACTGAATAGGCTCGTTGTTTTCAATCGCACTGTAGATTTTTTGAATTTCTGGCGATTCGCGTTTGATCGCGTTGTGGCAGTTCATACAGATGTTTGCCGAAGGAACGTTTGCTCCTTTACCTGCATAAACTCCTGTATGGCAATAGTTACAATTGATCTGATATTGACCTGCGTGTAATTTGTGCGAAAATTTGATAGGTTGCTCGGGAGCATATCCTTGGTGGATACCTACACCATATGCTGCATCAATCGTTGCTTTACCTCCTAATAATAAAGCTAAAACCAAAACCCCTGTCTTAACTGCTGAATTAGCGGCTAATGCTTTTGCATTTGCTGCTAGACGTTGCATGAATGGAGCTTCTGCCGCACCTTCACCCGTCGTTAATTTGCCTAATGTACTTACAATCGAAAGTAAAGCGATTAATACCAATACCATGATAATTAAAAGACCTACCAATAGCACTTCTAACATGCCTCCTGAACTTGGGGCTGCAGGGGCTGCTGCACCACCTTCCGCGGGTGCTGCACCTGCTGCTGGAGCTGCCGGAGCTGCATTTGAGGCATCTACATAGGCTACAATGCTTTTGATTTGATCATCCGAAAAATTCGGATAAGGCGTCATTGCCGCTTTGTTAAACTTGTTGTACAAGTCATTTGCATACTTATCGCCAGAACTAATAACGGCTTGTGGATTGTGTACCCATTTAACGATCCATTCAATCGGACGTCTTTCGCCAATTCCCTTTAAACCAGGGCCTACAAGTACTTCGTCAGACGTATTGTGACATGCGGCACAGTTGTTTTTGAAGAGGGTTTCGCCTTCTGCAGCATCTTGCGCAAATGTTGCGCTCACGCTTGCAAGGAGTATCACAAAGGATAAGATTGTTTTAACGAGTGTTAATTTTTTGCAAAACATCATGTTGGTTTTCACATTTTAATTCAGTCCGCAAAACTACATTCCGATTTTTTAGGAAACAATTTATTGGAGAATCAATTTTAGGATTTTTTAAGGTTTTTCTAATTATTTAGAATCTTTCAAAATAACGCTAAAGCGAAAGTGTAATTTTTTAAGAGGTGTTTGTACAAAATGGAGATAAACAAAAAAACCTTCCACTTGGGAAGGTTTTTGGAGGTTTCGAGCGGATTCGAACCGCTGTAGAAGGTTTTGCAGACCTCTGCCTAGCCACTCGGCCACGAAACCAGTTAATCGGGATGCAAAAATAGCTTTTTTTTAGAAAGCAGCAAAGGGAAAAGCGAAAAAACTAAGTCGCTAGTATCTAGCCGTTAGTTCGAAGGCAGTCCTTAGCCGCTCGTTTTAAGTCCGAAGGTTCTACTCCTACCTCTTAACTCTTACCTCTTACCTCTTAACTCTTACCTCTTAACTCTTACCTCTATCCTAAGGTAAACACCGTGATTTCTGGCGGCATTCCTACGCGTCCCGGATATCCCAAGTATCCAAAGCCTCTATTTACATATAATTGCTGGCCATTTTCTTCATAGAGTCCCGCCCATTGTTTATAAATGTATTTGGCTGGTGACCATGTTTCGAAGCCCGGGATTTTGACACCAAATTGGGCCCCATGCGTATGTCCAGCAAAGGCCACATCGATATCCTGAAATTTGGTATTCTTTGTCACCTCCGCATTCCAATGCGTCGGATCATGCGATAAAAGGAGCTTGGTAGTCGCCTCCTCTGTGCCTTCGTAGGCCTTGGATAAGTTGCCATACCATGGGAAACGACCAATGCCTATGTTTTGGACCCCGATAATCGCTAATTTTTCGCCTGATTCGTTGATGAGGTGATTTTCATCCATCAGCAGATTCCAGCCCATCAATTCATGCGCCTTCATCAAATCGTTTAAGTTCTGTTTTTTGGCTTGCGGGCTTTTCCATTTGACATAATCACCATAATCATGATTCCCCAACGTACTAAATACGCCATATGGCGCTTTAATTTTGGAAAACATCTGGAAATAATCCTCCACTTCTTTGGATTCGTTATTCACTAAATCCCCTGTGAAAAAGACTAAATCTGTTTTTTCGCGCATCAACATATCCACGCCGCCTTGAACGGCCGTCTTATTAAAAAAGCTTCCCGAATGGATGTCGGAAACCTGCGCGATACGCATTCCCTTGAACTCTTTGGGTAATTTGGGAATCTTTAAACTCACTTTTTCGATGCGGTAGTCATGGGCGCCCGACAAAATTCCAAAGGCAAATGTGGCTGCCGGTACTGCTCCTACGGCAAGGGCGGCTTGAGATAAGAACTCGTGCCGACTGATGGCACTCGGATCTTTTTTGCGAATTTTATTTTTTCCCCAGCGGAAAAAACGGGTAATATCTTCTAAAAGCAAAAAGACGATGGTGAACAACTTACTAAATGTCGAAATCATCACCAGGGCCATGAAAGTAATTCGAAACTCATTTTTCCATGCATGGAGCGGTAGGGCATTGTATGAAATGATTCCTAGGATGATGCATGCCGTGAAGCCCCAATAAAGAAGTGCTGTAGTTCGGCGGGTACGCTCTTTTGATTTTCGGAATGCCGTTTTGACCGCCATCCAAACATAATAGTCTAAGGCTATTATAATAAGGCTAATCATGGGCACAAAAAACATTTTATTCATGGCTTATAAACTATCTTTGTTTTGCATTTGTTCCAAAGGTGCATAAAATTATGAAAAAGAACCTAAGTATTTACGGGGGCGGTTGGGTAGGCGCACCATTGGCATTTAAACTCGCATTAGCGGATTTTCAAGTTGTTGTTTCTGCCTCGCAAGTGCACCAACAAGCTAAACATCCTAATATCCAAGTTGTTGATTTTAGAGCCAGCGAAGAAAGTTCTACTTCCGATTGGGCGCAATTAAACCAGTCGGCCATTCAAGTTTGGGCGATTCCCCCGCGTCGTAAGAAAAATTCCGAAGAACAATATCTAGGTATATTGAAGGATTGGATTGCGGGTTTGGATACCCAGCAAGTCGAGAAAATTATTTTCCTTTCCTCTACCTCCGTATATGCGAATGTGTCCGCAGTTGTGGATGAAAGTTCCGCGATTAACGAGGATTCGCTGATGGCCAAAGCGGAAGCGCTCGTTGCTGCTTCACCGGTGAATTCGATCATCTTGCGTTTGGGTGGTCTGATGGGTGGCGATCGTTTTGTAGCCAAATATTTTTCGGGGAAGCGAAATGATGGAGCGAATTGCCCAATCAATTATGTACACAAGGACGACGTCGTCAACTTAATCGCGCTCGCCAGTGAAAAATTAACGAAAGGGATTTATAATGTCGTGGCTCCCGAACATCCAACTAAGCAAGAAGTGGGCATGCATGATTGTGAGAAACGTGGCATGAACCCAGGCTATTGGGATGCAAGTCAGCCTTGTTTAGGAGGCAAAATTGTATCCGGAGACAAGATTGTGGAGGAATTGAATTACGAGTTCAAGTGGCCCGACCCGATGGAGTTTTAGCATAAGTAGAGACGCGATACCTCGCGTCTTTTTTTTTATGTAGAGACGCGACACCTCGCGTCTTTTGCTGTTTTTGTAGAGACGCGACACCTCGCGTCTTTTGCTGTTTTTGTAGAGACGCGATACCTCGCGTCTTTTGCTGTTTTTGTAGAGACGCGATACCTCGCGTCTATTGTTTTTTATTAAGACGCGAAGTATCGCGTCTCTACATTGTTAATTCATTCACTGCTAACCATGCCATTAATCCAGGACCTATGGCCAAGGCATCTTCATCGATATCGAAATTGGGCGTGTGGACTCCATTGGTGATTCCTTTCGCTTCGTTGCGAATACCCAATCGGTAAAAACAGGCATCCACGTGATGGGTGTAAAAGGCAAAATCTTCTCCCGCCATCCATAAATCCAAGTCGACGACGTTTTCTTCGCCCATGTAGGCTATCGCAGCGGATTTCGCTTTTCGTGTTAGTTCAGGGTTATTTTGCAAGAATGGATAGCCTTTCAATACTTCGAATATCGCTTCGCCACCCATCGCTTCCGCGATGCCTTCGGCCAATTTTTTCATTTTTGCCAAACCTTCCGCGCGCCAATTTTCGTCCATTGCTCGGAACGTGCCAGCAATATTGACCTCATCCGGAATGACATTCGTTGCCCCCAAACCTTCGATCTTCCCAAATGTCAAAACAGAAGGGAATTTAGGATTCTTATTGCGTGAAATGATTTGTTGCATCGCGACGATGATATGCGAAGCAATCACAATCGGGTCGATGCAGGCATCCGGCATGGCTCCGTGGCCTCCTTTGCCGATCACCTTAATGTACAACTCATCCGTGCTGGCCATGTACATCCCCTCGCGGAAACCAATCTTCCCAACGGGTACGTTCGTTGCGACATGTTGGCCAAATATGCTCACCGGTTTCGGGTTCTCCAAAACACCTTCCTTTATCATAATGCTCGCTCCTCCCGGTGCTTTTTCTTCCGCTGGTTGGAAAATTAATTTAATAGTCCCCTCAAAATCATCTTTTATTTCCTGTAAAATATGCGCGGTTCCCAATAAAGATGAGGTGTGTACATCATGTCCACACGCGTGCATAACGCCTGGGTTGGTCGATTTATAGGCTACATCATTTGTTTCCGTAATGGGCAAAGCATCCATGTCGGCACGTAATGCAAGCACTTTTTTACTCGGATTTTTTCCTTCGATCAGTGCGACAACACCCGTATTGGCTAATCGGCTGTTGGGGATTCCCCAGCTATTCAACTGTTTTTCAACATAGGCTTGTGTCGCTGTTTCCTGAAAAGATAATTCAGGATGCATGTGCAGGTGGTGACGGTTTGCGACCGTTTCTTGTGCGAGCGATTGGGACAACGCTTTGATTTTTTCTACCAGTGATGCCATGGGCTGAACGTAATTTTTGGTAAATCTACAAAAAAGGGCTTGAAATGCCGTTTTAATCTGTGAGAGATACCTTCGTTTTTTATCCCAAGTACTTGCTTTTCAGGTTATTATTTTGTGTAACTTACAGACATGTGATGGATTTGCGCCGGGATTACCTTTTAAAATTGGAAGTCTATGAGTCAGAAAGTTTTAGTCCTTAATCAAGATTACAGTGCTCTCACCATTTGCTCGATGCCCAAAGCGTTTTTGTTGGTCTACCTCAACAAAGCCGAACTCATCGCTGAATCCAGCACCGAAAGACTACATTCCATTAGCCAATCATTCCCATTTCCTTCGGTTATTCGCTTAAACCGCTACGTGTATTTTCCGTACAAAGGGGTGGTTTTAACCCGACAAAATATTTTCAAACGCGATGGAAATCGTTGTCAATATTGTGGTTCACCTGAGCATTTGACCTTAGATCATGTCATTCCCAAATCAAGACAAGGTCGAACTTCTTGGGATAATTTGACGACCGCCTGTAAGTACTGCAATGCGAAAAAAGGGCATCATACCCCCGAAGAAGCGGGGATGCTATTGGCTCGCCGACCGTTCAAGCCATCCTTCGTTATGTTTTTGCGAAATTTTTCCGGAATTTTGGATAATCAATGGATTCCCTTTGTTGGGGCAAAACACGAAAAGATTCAAGAATGATTAAGATTTCATTTATTGGCGCAGGTAATGTGGCATGGCATTTATCACAGGCATTAGAAAATGCCGGAAATAGTGTTCAAGAAGTATTTAGTCGGGATCCTGAAAAGGCCCGCGATGTCGTGAGTTATCTTTACAATGCCCGGGTGCAAGAGCATTTAGATTTTTCGGATTCGAGTTCTACTGTCTTTTTTGTTTGTGTTCCCGAATCGGCATATCCTCAGGTTTTGCCCGAATTATTATTGCCCAAATATGCCACGCTTATTTTGGTTGCCGGTACGGTTTCATTGACGGAAGCGATGATTCAATACGACCCCATGCGAGAAAGTACGAATCAGATTGGCGTGTTTTTCCCGGTTCAACATTTGCAGGCAGAGCGTAAGATTAGTTTAGCGAATGTGCCAATCTGCCTAGAAAGTCTCGTGGAAGAAACAGAAGCAACGCTAGTACATTTAGCGAAAGACATCACCAAAACCATTTATTTGGTCAATGGAGAGGAACGCAAGAAAATTCATTTAGCGATGTTGATGGCCGGCCTATTTACACAACAATTGTGGTCGCAGGCCCAGCGCTTATTGGAATCCATCGAATTAGATAAAAGCTTGATTCAAGGCATAGTTCAAAACTATGTGCAAGCTTTTTTTGCGAATCAGACCTTGCATGCCGACCAAGATATTGCGAAATTGAATGATGCTCGGGTGGTTTTTGACCAACAAGCCTTGATGCCACAAGTGGAGATGCAGGAAATCTACAAGAATATGTTGGCGCTCCTAAAAAACAATCCTATTTGATTAATGGCTTGTCCAAATCAATAATGACTTGTTGTTTGCTAAATCCGATTAAAGTTACAGCGCCTTGTGCATTGGGGTACATGTAATAGAGGCTGTCACCGCTTTGATTTTTTTGAATACTCGCAGGGATTACCTGTTTTTGAGCGATTCCATATTCCATGGCATCAAGCATTTCAAGGAGTTTTGGGTCTTTGATTTGTCTTTTTAGGCTAGCGATTTCTCCATTTACAATGAGGACCTTGTTTTTGGAGGCAAGGCTATCTAATGAGCCCCCAGCTTGTAGCTGTTTTTCAATTTCTTTTCCCCAGGTGTCTACTTGGTTGACAATGTCTTGTGGCAATACGCGTTTAACTTGTCGGGCGCGCATCTCTTTCACAGCGGCAGTCGTATCAATGCGTTTGGAAAAATCACACGAATACAAGGCCAAAACGGATACAATAACAAGGTATTTTTTCATGGGAATCGGTTGAAAGCACAAAGGTATTCAATTGGATTCAAGGTCAATGAATTTAATTGCTATCTTTGCGGAGATTTTTTTAACCCCATTAGACATGCTGGAGCAGCTAGAAGCCATCCGAGAACGATTCATTGAAGTAGAACAACAAATTGCGATGCCGGAAATTGTTTCCGACTTGAAGAAATTCAAGACGTTGAGTAAGGAATACAAAGACTTGCAAAAGATCGTCGATCAATATGTTGCTTATCAAAATTTGCTTCAATCAATCGAAGAGGCGAAGACGGTGATTGCTACGGAGAAAGACGAAGATTTTCGTGACATGGCGAAGGCGGAGTTAGAAGAATTAGTGCCAGCAGAAAAGGAAATGCAAGAGGTGTTGAAGGAGATGTTGATTCCCAAAGATCCGAACGATTCGAAGGATTGTATCTTGGAAATTCGTGGAGGAACCGGTGGTGATGAGGCATCTATTTTTGCAGGGGATTTATTCCGTATGTACCAGCGTTTTGCGGAAAAGCAGGGCTGGACATTCCAAATCATGGATTATACGGAAGGGACAGCCGGAGGGTATAAAGAAATGATTGTTTCGGTACAAGGGGAAGATGTGTATGCGAAGTTGAAATTTGAATCAGGTGTTCATCGGGTTCAACGTGTACCTGCGACCGAATCGGCAGGCCGAATTCATACCTCAGCAGCAACGGTTGCGGTGATGCCCGAAGCGGATGAGGTGGATGTTCAAATTAATATGAATGACATTCGTAAGGATACGTTCTGTTCATCGGGTGCGGGTGGACAATCCGTTAATACGACTTATTCAGCGGTTCGTGTGACGCACATTCCGTCTGGATTGGTGGTGCAATGTCAGGATGAACGTTCCCAAATTAAGAACTTTGAAAAAGCGATGACCGTATTGCGATCTCGACTTTATGAGATTGAATTAGCGAAACGCAATGCGGAAATTGCGGGTAGTCGGAAATCCATGGTCGGTTCCGGTGACCGTTCCGATAAAATCCGTACTTATAACTATCCGCAAGGCCGGGTGACGGATCACCGTATTGGTTTGACTGTTTACAATTTGCCTACTGTTATGGATGGGGAGATTGGCGAGTTTATCGAGCAATTGCGTATCGCAGAAAATGCGGAACGATTGACGGAAGGAGCGGTTTAAATCATGTAGAGGCGCGATTCTTCGCGTCTTTTTTCATTTAGACGCGAGGTATCGCGTCTCTACATTTACGCTTTCTCTAGCTTAAACTCGAATCGCGTTCCTTTGTTTTCCTCAGATTGGACGGAGATTTTGCTGTTATGTGCTTGTACGATGTGTTTAACAATGGAGAGTCCAAGACCTGTTCCGCCGGAGTTTTTGGCCCGACTCTTATCGATTCGATAGAAGCGTTCAAAGATGCGGTTTAGGTGTTCTTCAGCAATACCCGGGCCATTGTCAACAACAGAAATCGTATAGGCCTTTTTCTTTTCATTGATTATAATTTGGACCAGGCCTTTTTCTTTGCCATACTTGATGGCATTAACCACTAAATTGAGAATTACCTGCGAAATGCGTTGCGTGTCTGCCTTGACTTGAATATCGTCCGGAGGGGCTATCAGTTTCAGTTTAACCTCACGCTTTTTTGCTTTGGCCTCTACTTGTTCAAAAATTTCTTCAATTAATGGCCGAAGATTAATTTTCTTTTTTTCAATCTTGATTGCACCTGTTTCTATTTGGGAAACCGTCAACAAATCCTGTACCAAATTGTCTAAGCCATCTAGACTTTTGGCGGCCTTTTCCAAAAACTTCACACGGATTTCGAGGTCTTCTTCAGGATTGTCTAGCAAGGTATGGACAAATCCTTGCGCAGCAAAAATGGGGGTTTTTAATTCATGGGAAACATCCGCCAAAAATTCTTGTCGGTATTTAGCCGCTTTCTTCAAGTCTTGAACCTCGCCCTCTTTTGTGGCGACATAGGTATTTAATTCCTTCTTCAACAATTCAATTGGATTTTCTTTTTCGACCAATTGTTTTCGGGGGGTTACACTGAAATCTTTCTTTTTAATCTGCTTAATTCGGTCGTAAAGGGAGTTTACTTCCTGAAAAACGAGGTAGTCCAATGCGAAATAGATTAGTACCGAACCAAAAATAAAACAGGTCAAAAAACCGACGGTCATGGTGACCGCATCCGATGAAGGAATGAAAGAGAGGAAGGCCGTTGTCACGATGGCAATCACCAATCCAAGGACGACAGAAAGATATCTCGGCTGTAGCATGTTTGAAATTACGGATAAATTTTTAAAATGTTGTACCTTTGCGCTTTGAATAGAACTTATGGAATTAAATCTACTTACTGCGATCTCTCCTGTGGACGGTCGTTACCGTCGTCAAACGCAATCACTCGCACCCTATTTTTCGGAGTTTGGTTTAATCCAATACCGCGTACGTGTAGAGATCGAATATTTCATCGCCTTGTGCGAAATTCCATTAGCGCCTTTGGTGAATTTTCCGAAAGAGCATTTTCCTGCGCTACGCGCAATGTACTCGAATTTTACGGAGGCAGATGCGCTGTGGATTAAGGATACGGAGAAGGTGACGAACCACGACGTAAAAGCGGTTGAGTATTTCATCAAAGACCGGATGTTAGCGCTTCCAGGCGATTTAAGCCCTTTTGTCGAGTTCATTCACTTCGGTCTAACTTCACAAGATATTAATAACACGGCGATTCCTCTTTCATTAGCAGAAGCGCATCGTGACGTGATTCTACCAGCTTACCAAGCGGTAGTAGCAACATTGGAAGCCTATGCGGCCGAATGGAAAGAGATTCCTTTGTTGGCCCATACCCATGGCCAACCCGCTTCTCCGACCCGCTTAGGCAAAGAAATCAAGGTATTCGTTGAGCGATTAAATCGTCAATTGGATCTTTTAGCCCAAGTACCTTTTACGGGTAAATTCGGGGGTGCAACTGGGAATTTCAATGCACACCAGGTTTCATTTCCTGGCGTGAATTGGCCGGAATTTGCGGCCAACTTGCATGCGAACTTAGGGATTACCCGTTCAAAATACACCACGCAAATTGAGCATTACGATAATCTAGCGGCTTATTTTGATGGGCTGAAGCGTTTGGATACGATCTTGATAGATCTATCGCGCGACATTTGGCAATACATTTCGATGGGTTATTTCAAACAAAAAATTAAAGCGGGGGAAATTGGTTCATCGGCTATGCCGCACAAAGTGAATCCCATCGACTTTGAAAATGCCGAAGGAAATTTGGCTATGGCGAATGCTTTCTTTGAATTTTTAGCGGCGAAATTGCCTATTTCACGTTTACAACGTGATTTAACCGATTCAACCGTATTAAGAAACATTGGGACGCCTTTGGCGCATGTGCTTATTTCCTTGAATTCGTTGCAACGCGGATTGGGGAAATTGGAGTTAAATAATAGCAAGATCCAACAAGATTTAGAAGATAATTGGGTGGTCATTGCGGAGGCGATTCAAACTGTTTTACGTCGTGAAGCCTTCCCGAAACCCTACGAGGCTTTGAAAGACTTAACGCGTCATCATGGTAAAATCGACCAAGCTGTATTCCACAATTTCATTGATGGATTGGCTGTTTCAGATGCCATTAAGGCGGAATTGAAATTAATCAGTCCATTCAACTTCGTGGGTCGCGACGAAAACTAACATTCAACCTCGGAGTTAAGAAGTAAGAGTTAAGAATTTAGAAGTAAAATTTTTGACCAAAAGCAGCAAATGAATTCTTCGGACTTCGGACTAGCGACTGATGACTAACGACTATTTACTATGAATCACCGTTTAATGCACATTGCCCTTGTGGTAGCCGATTACGACGAAGCGATTGCTTGGTATACCGAAAAGCTCGGCTTTACCTTGATTGAAGATACGCGATTGAGCGATGTGAAACGTTGGGTTTTGGTGCAACCATCCGGCGAAGGTTCGTGTCAATTGTTGTTGGCCAAGGCGGCCACCGACGAGCAAAAATCACGTGTAGGCAACCAAACAGGTGGACGCGTATTCTTGTTTTTGCATACCGACGATTTCGAAAAAGATCATCAAAATTTGATTAAACACGATATCAAAATTGTGCGGGGACCCGTTGTGGAAGAATATGGTAAAGTCCTAGTATTTGAGGATTTATACGGAAATTTGTGGGATTTAATTGGCTAAAATTTTGAATTATCAGATTTCAGCTTACATTTGCATCAAATTAAAACGACAATGACAAAAGCAGCATACAACAAAAACTGGTGGCAAGGCTAATATATCCTTGAACAGTTTTGCTGTGTGTACATGATATGTTTACGAAAGGCTTGCTGTTCTCA
>JACCDG011763028.1_pt1 | contig 11531 bp, 10 predicted proteins | sample 7442471 | NCBI WGS metagenome assembly JACCDG01 (sample SAMN15323444, study PRJNA562643) | freshwater metagenome | isolation source: river surface water | place: USA:Blue River Watershed | collected 2017-08-17
AGTTGGCTGAGTGTGTTTTTGGGAATGAACAAGAAACAACGGAAAAAGGGGAGGGGGCTATGGAAACAATTTTGAAGAGAGGGGGCTTGGGGGAGGATTAGGAATCACGAACGGTTACGACGATGCCTATTCAATAGAGAGAGCAACACACTCATCGGATGTCAATCCGAGATACTTTGCTAAGTGAGCATCCGTCACATCCGGGAGTTCGGATGTCGGGATATTGCGAACGTCTGGGATGAAGTTGAATGCACACTTGTCCAAGAAGTGCTGTCCGTAGCGAGTGTTCTCTGCGATTACATTCGCAATTTTCGTGTTGAACACTTTCTGCAGACGATCCAAATTTGACCCCGTGATATAGAACTTATGGTTGCCCACTAGTCCAAGACGTCCAGAGTCAAGGATGCTTCCTCGGAAGGAGGACTTGTTTGCCAATATCAGCTTCGGGGTCGTCGTGTCCGGATGAGCTGTCGTCATTCGCTTGAGTTGAATTCCGTCTTGGATGCGGTAGGTATCCACTCCGTACATATCGGCAGGCGTAATTGATGGATCAAACGGAACCTGCGAACCTTCGCTTTTGACAGTTTTCGTGTGAACCGAGAGACACAGCTCTGGATTCGCCTTCATGCGCTGTGTGATCTTGGAGAAGAGGGAATGAAACGCAAACGGAATTGACTCGCTGGGATCCAGATACACATTAGACTCCGTATGAATTGACTGGCGGATCATATCCGAGACAACCAGAGTCGGTTTCTTCTCGGAGTTCAGCGTGTTTTCAACAACATACAGCGAGAGCGGAATGTCAGCGGAAATGCTCGCCTTTGCCTTGGAATCATCCCACAGCTGGAGCCACAGAACGTGGCGCGCGAGAATCTCGTCGTGGCACGAATGCCCGTGCTTGAGCCACGAGAGTGGATTGACAAAGCAGAGGTAACCGCCCTCCGACAGGAGACCAAGTGCCTGATGAACGAAGTTTGGCCAAATCGTTTCGTTCTTTTCTCCCAACATACTCCCCGTAGAGGAGCGAATTCCGCCCTTGTTGTAAGGAGGGTTCCCAACGATCACATCAAACGTATCAAACCCCCACTTCTCGCGAACATTCAACTCCAACGTGTCTCCACAGTGAAGGTTGCACGCATCTTCAAAGACTACCTTACACGTTACAATGTTCTTTGCGCCCAGTTCGCTCATGAACAACATGTTTTTGAGAATGTGTGCCTTTCTAGTGGCGAAATCTGGGATACGCTCCTTCAATCCTTCCATCAACCGATAGTAGACACATACCATAAAGTTTCCAATCCCAACCGCGGGATCAAACCAACGCAGTGTGGGATTTGTCCAAACGTGTGCTGGGAGAGAGTCAAGCATCATTTCAACAACGGACAGGGGAGTAAAGACTTCTCCAAATGTTGCCTTCTCGTAGAGCTTAGGAGTCAGCATAGAATTGATAAGCTCAAGAAGTTGCTTCTTGTTGTCAAGCATGCGACTTACTTCTACCTTCATCATTTTAATCGCTGAGTTTATCTCGCGCTTTGTGTGAAGGTCACACCGATTGGTAAAGATATTGATCATACAGTCCAAGAACCCTTCCATTTCTGCACCTGCCCACCACGTTTTACACGCCTCACAGAAGCTCGCGTACCTTTGCGGGTCTGCGCAAATCTCCTGCAGAAGAGTGATGATGTCAGACTCGGGATTCCGAGACGTCATGATCGCGACGTAATACGGAATCGTGCGCATGATTTCTGACGCCAAGTCCGGCGCTTCGTCTTCAACCGGCTCCTCTTGAGAAGGAACCGTTTGGGACTCTGACGCCGGGATGGATGCAACCTCTGAATCTGAGATTTTGTCCTCTTCATCGTGAAGCTCAAACGTTGGGACGTCACGAACCGTGCGCGTTGCCGACACCTCGCGCATGAATCGGCGCAGAGATGTGTAATCCGCAGACGTCAGGGATATCTCGGTCGTTTTTTCCAAGCGACTCCTGATTTCATCCAACCGATTGACAGTTGATGTCCTCCACAACGTCATCAGCTCCTCCACTACACTCGTCTTGTCCTGTGTGACGAAGTCGTCAACATCAATGTTGATGATCTCGGATGCGCGACGAAGAATGCCGTCTACCGTGGTATGCCCAGACGGAACAATTGACATACAGAACCGAAGGAGACGCTTCTGGTTGTAGTCAACGACAAATCCCCGACTCTTCTGCTTCTGGGGATCGTCGTTTCTGTGTTCCGTCATGCAACGCATGATCATCTGGATGTAGCGATCCATTTCGTGCGTGTTGTTGAGCATCACAACAACATCTGCACGCGGAATGCTGATTCCCATATTGCCCATGCTCCCGAGCAACACGATGAGTCCTTCCTTTCCCTCCGCAATCGCCTCTCGCTCCTTCTTCAAGATTGCACCTTCCAATCCCTCGCGAGAATCCGTTGCAACCTTTCCGTTGAAGACGGCGACTGCATACCGCTTTCCGTACCCACGATGTCCCTCAATCGCCCGCTTCATGCACTCACTCAGTACATGAATTCCAGACCCTCCCTCTGGAAGAAACCAGAACTGAGTGGCTCCTCCTCCGCCCTCAAAGTACTGATCTCCAACCTGCCCAGTGCGAGTCCCGTAGGACCGAATGCGGGACATCGTGGATGTCCCAGGGCCCGAGCGCCCAAAGTGTAGATCCAACAACTCGGCGACCTTCTCTGGGTGTGCGAATGTCCCATCCTCCTTCACTCGGAGAAGTTCGGCGACATCAAAGGAGTAGGACTCACTGCCCTCAAACTCTTTGAATCGCTTCAAGAACTCACGAGAGAACGTCACGCCAAAGTGCGTCAACACTGGAGTTGATGCATAGGCGCGAATGAGTTCCGCAGAGTAATCGCAACCAACTCCAAACGTCGTCTCCAACGACTCCTTGATGATTTCGCGTCCATACTCTGCCTCAAGTCCACGAACGTCTCCGGCACGTGCGAGTGCTTCTTGATGGAGTGTCCACGTGAACGTTTGACTTGCAGAGATTCCGAAATCGCGACGCGGTTTTTCGCCCGTTCCCGTGAGCGTGACAAAGCGAGTCGTGGGTCTGACGTGCGCCTTGAAGATCTTTCTCGCCTTTTTGGTGAGGCCTGAGAAGTGGAACTCGTCAAAGTAGACTGCATCAAACTTCAACGAGAGGAGATCCTCGCGGTCAATGTGCTTGTCAAAGTATTGCTTGGATGCGACAAACACAGTGGGCCTAGAACCGCTCGGGAGGACGGTTCCCCTCTTCAAATCGCACACTGAATAGTGCGAGAACTCAACCAACCCATCAAACATCTGCAACAACGCCTTCTTCGTCTCCGATGGAATCGGGGTCAGAACAAGAACACACTTTGAGTTGAACTGTAGAATGTCGTCGGCGAGGATGTACGACTTCCCACTGCGGCATTTCAACTCAAAGAGGATGGCGGCGTGATTGTTCATGCGTTTCCGACTCAGGCGAGCAAGGATCTGATGAAAGTAGAGCTTCATAATCGTCTTCTTTACATTCGGCATGTACGCTGTTGCGATCTCGTCAATGTCCCAGTTATACGTCGCGAGAAGCCGACGAATCTGAGGAACGAACGAATCCAAATCTGCGATATCATACACCTTGTGATGATGACGACCTTCCTTGCTACGAGCCGCAGCGAATGTAGACTCAAATGTCTGCTTGCGTCTGACGAAGACGCACCGAGACGCATTCGGATACTTGGTTGCCAAGGACGACAACTTATCCAGGTCGTACTCTTCCAGACTCGCTTTTTCGGAGATAAGCTTGCAAGTGCTAATCCACAGAACGTCCTTGCAACGCCACGTGATGTCTGAGAATCCATCACTGGATCCCGAGACAATCTTACGGTCAAACAGATCTGTCTTGAAGTCACGCATTGCGACAAATCCATTGTTTGAATTCCCAACGTTCATTTCTGCATTCGGAATGACAACCCGCAATGCGACACACACCCTCCAGCAGGCTTCATAGACAAAGCCCGCAAACTGAGGAGAAACATTGAGCGCGTTATTAATGATTGATGTAAATGTAACCAGAGGATCTTTGAAAGAGAGAAGGAGATCCCGTACTGTGTTAAGACTCCCAGGGGCAGCCGTCCCGCTCATTGCGGCGCCACCCCCAGCAGCGTTGCTTGAATTTGCCATGGCGAAGCAGTAGAGATCTGCTTCTTACCGATCCGTTTTTGGGAGCCAGGCGGTCAATAATTTATCCGCAGACGCAGAGCGGAAAAACGGATTCCCTTTTCAGGAGACAAGAGAAGCAGGAATCAGAATGCCCAGGTGTCTCGCAATCAAAGCAAATCTTGATCAGTGCACATCTGACTCGCGCCCGAACTCCAACTACTGTGGCAGTCATGGGCGTTATCAAGAGCAATATACCGAACGGTTTGGTGCGTATCAAGCTGGACTGTGTCGGTTTGTGAATTCGGGTGGGCGATGTGAGCATGTGCACGAGCCCAATCAAATGTTGTGTATGAATCATCGTCATCAGCGCGAACGTAGGATTGCGCGAGAACAAGAACAAGCTCAAGAGCAAGCGGAAATCAATGAAACATACAATCAGTATATGGCCCACGTTCCTCATCTGCCGTGGCAAGAAGTGATGGTAGAGGTTATCAACCGAAACGGACTCCCGATTGGATTTCCCGGATATCTCTCCCGAGCGGTTGCCGTTCAAGTTGCGACGCAGTACTTCCAGAACCCAGAGGTCAATCCACAGCACTTCCAGAATCATCGCTACTTCTGGAGAATCTGGTCATGGATTCGGAACAACGGAATGGACCGTGGCATCCCCGTGCCTCTTCCCGACGAAGAGGATGCGCCGCCTCCTCCGCCTCCGCCTCCTCCTCGCCAGAACGTTCCCCGTCTGCAGGCGTTGGCAGGAGATGCGCAGAACGTTCACACACGTGAAGTCTCGCAACAGACCAACGACTCCACGCGCAAGCTCTTGGAGGTCGTAGTCCCTCTTCAGCAGAAGACAGAACAGACACTCATGTTGTCGTGGTATGCGCTCGCGGATCCTCCTCCGCATCACAGGATTCTGCGAGCTGCTGTGGACATCAACAAGTGGTTCAATACCGAGACATGTCGTCAGCAAGGAGACAAGCTCTACAAGCATCTTCTGCGAGGACTTGTGGCCTACATTGGCCAAGTCGCCGATCCAGAGACCAAACAAGAACTCTGGAAGCGAGCCTACGAAGAGTGCAATGAGGCTGTCGGAATGTGCTGTGAAGGCCACATCAGCAGAGTCTGCAATGTCCTGGTAGGATTTGACGAAGCGTTCAAGCCTCCTGTGCCGTTTTCCGAGATCCTTCAGGCGAAGATGGCGGCAATCGCAGGTATGGATGTGTCAACAGACGAGAAGATTCAGCACGCCAATTCCTTCTTCAATGAGTACGCAGTTCCGATGGAGCAACGCCAAGCGTGGCTTGACGCAATTTCGCAGGAGTAGACAATGACACGCAGACTGCGACTCAAGACAATCCGCAAGTCCCATGTTCCCGAGAAGAAGTGGGATGCGGTCTTTGTGAAACCCGACGGACGAGAGATTGTGACACCCTTTGGTCAGAAGGGCTACAGTGACTTTACGAAGCACAAGAATGTGACTCGTAGGGCACGGTATCTCAACAGACATCGTGGAATGGGAGAGAATTGGCAGGATCCCACAACGGCCGGTGCGCTGTCTCGTTGGATTCTGTGGAACAAGCCCACATTTAAAGCGTCGCTGGCGGATTACAAGAAACGATTCAAGCTATGAACCCCTGTCCAGTCTGTCAGAAACAGGAGGCCGATCATCGCGAGTGTATTTTTCAATTGTTTCGCGAGAACAAGATCAAGTCGTTGAAAGAGTGGGAACAGTTGCGGAAAGGGAAGAAGGCCCGATTTCTGGGTTGGGAGTACCACAAACTAGGGTAGCCCAACTGTGAGGGAATGCCTTCTGAAGCTGATCCGACACCTTCTCTGCCATATCCCGAATCTCTTTTTGCGCATCCGGACCCATCCGAAGTTTGCACAGTCGCGCATACGCGGCCAAACTTCCGGTTTCAATGAATTCCGTCATCATGTTTTGGGGAAGTACCATTCGGGCCTGCTCAGGAGGAACATTCTTGACCAGCAGAGTCTGGTAGGTCTCCATGGACAACTCACAAGCCAGCTTCATCTGCTGACGAAGGAAGACATTCTGAGGGTGAACATCGTCGTTGCTCCCCTGCTTTTTGTTTGGAGCCCGAGTTCGGAGTTCCGCGGGCAGGTGAAAGGTCGGAGGATCATCCACGTAGCGACGGCTCACTTCATTGCGCGCGAATCCCACTGTGTGGCGATACCACTCACGGGCCATCCAAATGGGCATCTTCAGACGAAACCGAGCCTGGGGATGAAAGAATGGGGACACATGATCGTGGTCAGCCAAATACTTAATGAGACGAGCATCCTTGTCCGTGAACTCGTTCACTTGTTTGCCAAGGCTGACACGGGCTGCATTCACAACCGTCAAGTCAGACCCGAAGGTCTCTAGAAGCTCTACACTGCACTCTTCAAACATAGTTGAGATACGATGGGTTACTGAAAATTACAATTCAATGACGATCTTTCCGTTGGGAACGAACCGGCGCCACAGATCCCGCAATGTCATTGTTCGGTCGGATGCGAAATACTGCTGGGCAATGGCGTTGAACAGATGAACATACAGAACCAACACGGCCAGAAAAATCAACCAGGCCTTCATTTGTGTTTGCGGAGAGTTCGTCTACGACGTGTCTTCCGCACATGCCGAGTTCTGCGTCCACCTTTCGTTCGCACTTCTCCAATTGAACGGAACACTTCTTTCTTGTCCCCAATAGGGTAGGTTGTAATGAGATCTATGTGTTTCTCGGTGGGAAAATAGATCCCTGCAATCGCATGAGGTCCGTCGTAGATTGTGATCACTGCAAAGAAGAGAATGGGGGTTGTCGTCGCTTTGTCATCAACGAGTTCCTTGAATTCTTTCAAAACGCCACGTCCCTCTACGATATCGTAGGCTGCCTGAAAGACATCGGTTCCCGAAATGGCAATCCGGAAACCATTTTTCTCAAGCGGTTTAAGAATCGTTTCTTTGAATGTCTTGGTAAATTTGACTCCTTCCTCTGTGAAGGGATTCTTCTTCTCATTCGTGGGTTTACCCTTAATAATTCGCTGTGATCGGTGATTGGGGTTATATGTGGTATGAACTCTATCAAAAACGATCTGAGAGGTTAAGCGTTCTGCTTGTTTATACAGATCGGTGTATACAGTCTTGCGGTCTTTGGCTGATATGGCCCAGAAGGAGTCTGCGGAATACTGTGCGAGTTCCAACGCAAACCACATCATCCAAGCGGAGCAATACCCTCCCCCATAACTGGAATTGTCTTTACATTGAAGACTAATGTCTGGTTTGTCATCCGTAAGATCTGTGATTGTCAATTTAGAGGGGAAGACGACCTCCGCGGGAACCGTAGGAAGAGTCTGTCGGGTGTCAGGGGAAAATGTCGCAGTAAACGTGCGCGGCTCTCCTGTCGCCATGGTAACGTTCGATGCTATTTTAATGGGGGTAGGAATAGAGCCTGTCCACGGAAGCATGACGAATCCAAGTTGTGGTTCTTTATCGTCGTATTGAATCTCAACGCCATGTGTTTTCTGAATCGTCTCCAGCATGTCTTTGACATCGTCAGCAAAGAGTTTCCAAGAAGTCATGGATTTAGCCTTAAACTTTTCACTGTTGGCATCTTCAAGACCACGAGAATAGTACCGATTGGATACATCTTTCGGAGGATCGCTTGGACCCATCATCAGATTGTACCGAAAAGATTGGACTGGGGTTGACATTATTTCTATCCTAGCGAAATGTTCTGTGTCCTCGGAAGTCTCCGCGTTAAGACCTCACGAGTCACCACAGATGCTGCATCCGGCTCTTGTCCAGGAGCTGGCAGACCTTCAATTGTACGAAGAACCTCGGCCATACGCTGTGGATCGTCGGCAAGCAGAAGTGCGACCTGCGTGCGAACAACCTGGCGAGGAGGCTTGCGATGCGTTGTCCTCTGCTGACGTGCGATCGTACCTCCTCCTCCCTCCAAGACAAACTGATCCAGATTCTGTCCACGCATAAACTCCGTAACCGACAGCCCAATCTGCGTCTTCTGCTCACGAAGAGCCTTGATCTGGGCCTGAAGTCCGCGGATCTGGTCATCTACTGAAATCCACTGCCGGAGCGTTTCGCGGATCTGATTTGTTGCCGACTGGTCTTCCATTTTGTTTGACTGCGTTTCTTTCTTGAAAGCCGATGACGTCCTCCAAGGGCAACAGGGGGTGTTTCAGGAGCAGGCGGGGGAGTCGGAGCAGGCGGGGCCGCAGGAAGTTTCGGAAGAGACGGTGCCGCAGGCAGTGACTTCAGTTGGGTCGTCAATTTCTCAGCTCCATCAGCGACCTTTGTGCTTACCTTGCCTCCGAGATCCATGACAGCTTGAAGTCCGTTCACAACGTCTTCCGTGAGCTTCTTGCGTTTCTCGTTGAGCTTGTAGACAGTCCGGTTGGCATCCAAGAATGCATCCGCCAGAGCATCTCCCATTGGAGGAGGAATGACTCGGACAAACGACTCAATCGCGGATGTGAAGTCCTGGCGACTGAATGAAATAATTGCCAGAACGGGCCAGAGGATCATCCCAAACGCAGACGCAATCGCAATGCCAACCATGCTCATGTACGGCAGAGGAATCAATCCAATCATGGGTGGCAGAGCCTTCTGAATGGTTTTGATGAGAATGCGCCCTCCTGCCAACGTAACATCCAACACAGCCGACAGAATGCTTCCAACGAGCGGAATGTTCTCTAGATAACTCAAAAAGAACAAAACAGTAAACAGCAATCGGACAACGACTTGTGCATAGGGACTTCCCATCACTTCCACAAACCATCGCATCTCACTTCCCAAAAAGTCTCCTTGCGTCATCTTCACTGGGATCGGAATTTCCGTAGAGGGTGCTGGATCAGCGCCTCCCTTCTGGCTCTTGAATGTCTTCAAGTCGCGTTCAAACGATGGATCCCTCCGCAGTCCTTTCATCAAAAGGCCCAACCTCTCTTTGGCCTCTCGTTTGTCATACTTCACGCCGTGTCGGTCCAAGACCTTCAGCAAATCCATTGTGTTTCTCTGGGATTTTAATACTTCCACTTGGTGTCACATTCCAAGCATGTCACAAAGGTTGTCATCGGCTCATCCGCAGAGCGCGTCTGAACCTGATAGTAGTCGCACTTGGACTTCTTCTTGCACGACCGACAGAACATCTCAATGTTCGCCGTGACCTTCTTGGAGTACTTGGCCTTGTCCTTCTCTAGAACCTTCTGGAGAATGTCACGCCAGCGATTGGGATCCTGATCCACGGGAGTAGAGTTGACGAATCCGGCGACACCCATCGTCGCAATCAGATGGCGATGGGGATACAATGTCATCGCACGAGACCGAACCATCTCACGGAAGGCCAGTGTGTCCCAATCAATGTCAATGAGCCATGTCTGTGCATCATGAACGCATCGGTTGAGAATGGCCTCTTCTACTTCACGCGATCCAAACCGTTCCGCAATGAGCTCTCGCAACGGATGGTCCACAAAGACGTTGGATGCGTGAATTGTGTGAGCCACAGGCAATGCGCGCTCCTCTGCTACTTCCTCTTCCTCTTCATCCTCATCGTCTCCTCCGGGATCTTCGTCGTCTCCATCTTCTACAATCTCTTCCTCCTCTGGAGACTCAAAGGACACAGATGCGTAGTATTCGTCATACTCGGTAGAGTGAAGGTCTGTGTACGCGTTGGCGGGTTTTGCGTACTCATCTGCATTGTCTCCGGTGGACTTGAGAACAACAATCGGTCCTTGAAAGGAATCCTCTGCGAAAGGCGGAGGCAACATATGTTGATTCGTGGATTCATCCTCTTCCTCTGTAGGAGTCGCAAACACAGAATACAGACATGTTTCATTCACCAAATTGCCCTGGAACTGCAGTCCAGGTTGTTTCACTTTCTTGCGAAGCCACTCCAGAACATCGGCTGTGCGTGCTGGAATTGATACATCTCCAAACGATCCATCTACTGCGATAGTTGTTGCGACGACCATGGTACTGTGTGGGAGCGTGCCTGTAGATCGTCCGTTTTCTGGCTCCTGAAAACGGATCGGTAAGTTGGAGGTCTCTACTGCTTCCCCCCTGACAAGATGAACAACGACAATTGGCAAACCGTGCCCGAGAGGCGCCAGCAACACCAGTATCGTGGCGGTCGTCCGCAGTATGGACGCCCCCGCCCTGCATTTCAACCTCCTCTTCCTCCTCCGGAGACTCCTCTGAAGAAGACGGAGGCCAATTTCCCGAAGTTGGTTCCCAACGCACCCAAGAAGGTCTCTCCTGAGTTTGCGACATCCTTCTCCAAGACGGTCGCCGAGATGGCCAAAGAGGAGGAGGAGCAGCGGTTGAAGGACAATTACATGAAAGAGCAAGCCGACAAGGCTCGCAATGAGTTTAACGGTGTGTATATTCTTGGATCGGTTCACTCAGCAAGACACTCGGTTGTGAGAGATCTTGCGGAGGAATTTGACCCCGCGGAAGGGTTTGAGCGAGAGGAGTACGATACAACGGCTCCTCCTCCCAACTCTGAGGACGATGGTTGGACGAGTGTCAAACAAAAAGTGCGCAAGCCCAAGCGAGAGCTGACTGCCGCTGAGCTTGATGCGAAATACCGCGAGGCTGGAGATGCAGCTGAACGCGATGAGGAGGAGTTTAATGGAGATTTGTATTATGCGTCGCATCGCCACGATCATCGGTGACGATTCTTACGTGTTTGGTTTCGTTTGTGTTTGCGTTTTCCGCCTTTCTTCCAGCCTTTGGTCTTCACTTCAAGTTCCGCGACACTATTCACTGCTTGTGCTTCCCGATATGATTGTGCTGATGTTTCAGTCTTCGGGATTGTTTTTTCGTATTCTTTCAGTGCTTTAGAATTTTCGGATTCATTATCCATTTCGTTTTTTAGCACGATTCTGAGCCTCCTTGCAGTTTCAATTGCCTTTTGCTCCACATCACTGCTGAGTTCCCTCGTCACTCGTTTCTGGACGACCGATTGACCCTTAATCTCAAAAATATTGTCAGATTCTTCGTAAAGTTCTTTTGCCTCTGCGAGGAGTTTATCTAGAGAATCTATAAGTTTATAGTACGCTTCCCTTGTCTCGCTAATGACATCTAACATAGCTTTCGTTGCCGCGGACGATTCTTGTTCTGTCATTTCCTTGCTCGTCTTAGGAAGTTTCTGAATTGCCGTTGTTCGGGTTGCGACCATTTCTTTCAATTGCTCTTCTGCTTCGTTGATTTTCTCCATCAACGCCTTATATTTTTTCTGCGCTGTCTTTAACCGTTGATCAAAGTCATCTGGGAGATCTGGAACAACGTTGCGGGTTTTCGTGGTGGGAACAGTCGGAGGCTTTGCTGGTGCTGGTGCTGGTGCTGGTGCTGGTGCTGG
>JACCDG010116842.1_pt1 | contig 11530 bp, 11 predicted proteins | sample 7442471 | NCBI WGS metagenome assembly JACCDG01 (sample SAMN15323444, study PRJNA562643) | freshwater metagenome | isolation source: river surface water | place: USA:Blue River Watershed | collected 2017-08-17
CCAATCCAAATAAAATATTTACAGTGGTAAATGCCGTTGCTATTAATGTTATGGTGCAATGTAGTGAAACGGAATTGGATCATTATATTAATGCAAACGGTATAAGAAGGCACAGTAGAACAAATTGTACTCACGTCATGCTCAAAATGGTTTTGAACCATTTCGCAGTAACATTGGTATTACCGGTTTCGTTTTAGAAATACGGCTGAAATAAAAGAAGAAAAAAGACCGTAGGCTATATATTTAAATAAAATGGCTGTTATTTCCGCAAATATGGTCACCTGGGCAATATCCTGTTCTATGATCTTAGGAATATCGCTTTCACTGGCTTTGATCTGCCCCTGCTGTATAGCCTCTTTTAACTTTAAGGGGCCCTGTGATTTTATGAAATTAATTTTAAAATCTTTAAAATCAGTCTGAAAAAAGATAACCTGAAATACACATAAAATCAGTATGACGAGGAGGATGAATTTTAAACCGGCCTGCATAGCCTCTTTCCCGCTGATAAAGCCTTGGTTATAATGGTTTCTGTGATACCAGACAATAAAGAAGGTAAAAGGAAACACTGCCAGCCAGGAAATAAGATGAACATTAAAAAGCCATTGGGATCTGCCGGTGTAAAACACAAAACAAATACTGGCTATGGTAAGTAAAGAGTAGATCAGCGCGGTATAAACGCTACCGGAACGTAAGCTCATTTTTTTGGGTTTTAGCCGTTCATACTAATGAGGAATTCCTCATTGCTCTGTGTGTTTTTTATGCGGCTGCGTAAAAATTCCATGGCTTCTACCGGTGTCATATCGCTAAGGTGATTACGAAGCAACCACAAGCGTTGCAGGGTACTTTGATCTACCAGCAGGTCGTCGCGGCGGGTAGAGGAGGCATTCAGGTCGATGGCCGGATAAATACGTTTGTTGGAAAGTTTACGATCGAGCTGCATTTCCATGTTGCCGGTACCTTTAAATTCTTCAAAAATCACTTCATCCATTTTCGATCCGGTATCAATAAGGGCGGTAGCCAATATGGTCAGTGAGCCTCCATCTTCAATTTTACGTGCCGAACCAAAAAAACGCTTGGGTTTGTGCAAGGCATTTGCATCCACACCACCGGTAAGTACCTTGCCTGAGGCTGGAGAAACAGTGTTGTATGCACGAGCGAGACGGGTAATAGAGTCGAGCAGAATAACTACATCATGCCCACATTCTACCAGTCGTTTGGCCTTTTCCAACACGATGTTAGCTATTTTTACATGTTTTTCGGCGGGTTCATCAAAGGTAGAGGAAACAACTTCAGCTTTAACACTGCGAGCCATATCCGTTACCTCTTCCGGACGCTCATCAATCAATAAAATAATGAGGTATACTTCCGGGTGGTTGGCCGCAATGGCATTGGCTACTTCTTTCAGTAAAACAGTTTTACCGGTTTTGGGCTGGGCTACTATCAGTCCGCGTTGACCTTTACCAATAGGGCAAAACAATTCCATAATACGGGTAGAGAGCGTTTCCTGCCGGTGACCGGTTAATTTTAATTTTTCGTATGGGAATAGGGGAGTAAGATAATCGAATGGAACACGATCGCGCACCCAGGCTGGCTCGCGGCCATTTATCATTTCCACCTTAATTAGCGGAAAATATTTTTCGCCTTCACGCGGGGGGCGTATACTGCCACGAACGGTATCTCCGGTTTTAAGTCCAAATAGCTTAATTTGCGATTGTGATACATATACATCATCCGGAGAATTGAGGTAGTTGTAATCCGATGAACGCAGGAAGCCGTAGCCATCCTGCATAATTTCTAATACTCCTTCGGCCTGAACAATACCATCGAAATTATAATGGATTTCTTCACGCTGGCGGTGTTTGTTTTTGAAATCGTGCCTTATATTTCCTTTTTCATAGGCATGTTGTGGTTCATGCGAGTTGTTTTCGGTTGTTTCCTGCATAACGGGTTCGCTGCTGCCGATGCTTTCTTCCTTTTTTTCATCTCCGGAACTGTGTACACTTTCTTCCGCTTTTACTTCAACTTCTTCGGGAATGCTTATTTCCTCGGTAAACAAATCATTGTTTTCAAGTTTGGTTTCCGATACTTCTTCACTAATAGGATCCAGTTTTACCTTACGCGGCCTTTTTGTTGTTTCGCCACTTTCACTCTTCATATATTCCTGTTTCAGTTTGGCGGCTACATCTGTGTTACTACTCTGGGCTTCAATAATTTGCAAAATGAGGTCTTGTTTTTTTATACCCTCGACTTTCACACCCAGTTTTTTGGCAATTTCTTTCAGGTCGGGCAAAAGTTTGGCGTTCAGTTCTAAAACGTGAAACATAGTAAATGATTAAGTATTAATTGAAATGTTAAACGGAATTAACGAATTAGTTTACAGCAAATAAATTAGAAATGGTTTTAGATTATTTCGTCACAGGAAGATGTGGCGCAAGAATCGGAAATTGATGTTGATTTCAGCAGACAGTGGGAATACGGTTGCCCAAAGGCTAAAAAGCAATGCCGAATAATAAAGAACAATATATTATTTTACAAAAGTAGGAAAATCCTTTTCGTTTACAAAGTTTTCTTTATTTTTTATCTTCCTGATGCCCGGCTTCCTGCGGTTCTTCTTTTACTGTTCGTGGCGGACTGCTCAATTCCTGATGTATTTGATTAGCGCTGTTCTGAAAATCACGTTGAATCCCACTGGCCGCATCTTTAAACTCACGTATACTCTTACCTAATGTACGGGCAATACCAGGTACACCCTTCCCTCCAAACAAAAGCAGCACTACCAGTAGTACCATGAAAATCTCGCCCCCCCCCATATTCAGAAACAAAAACTGACCCATACTCAGAAATTTTTATTTTTTAGAAATTTGCGCAGGGTATATATGCCCAATACGAATACAAGAGCAATGAACAGAACAATGATCATCTCGCTGAGACCTATATCATACATACTATTTTCGTTGCGCAATAACATGGGGCAAAGTTAATGATTTTGGAATGCAGCCGATAAAGTTTTAACCCAGCCTGTAGATATTTAATACTGATTGGAAATATGTATTAGGCCAATTCTACTTTCAGTCGATTGGCCTGAACCTATTTATCCATCGGCATTTACCTCTGTAAATATTTTATTTGGATTGGACCAAATAAATATAACATTGGTATAACCTGATTTTCCCAGCTATTATTCATTGGAAGCATGGGACTGAATAATCAGAGTTTAGGGGTTCGCTGCTCTTAGAAATACATTAAGTGGCAACATGGCTTTGAATACTTTGGCGGCATGTTTTTCGAAATCATCAGCACATAATTGTTTGTCGCTAAAGTTATGTACTACAATATAACTTTTCAGTTTTAACAGATCTGCGTCAGGATGGTCTTTCTCGAAACCTTTAGGTATGGTTTTCAATGTATCGTCCTGGTTCAGTTGAAGGAAATATTCTTTAAAATCTTTTGCGGAAATAATTTTCCGGAATTCTTTTCCATTGTAATCAATTTCCTGGCGTATCGCCTGCAGGTAATCGGACGGAGGCATGTAACAACCACCGGCCAGGAATGATTTTCCGGGTTCGATGTGGATATAATAACCGGCACTCATCTCTTTTTTTCCGCCAGGATTCATGCTTGCTCCAAAATTAGTTTTGTAAGGCGATTTATCCTTACTGAAACGGATATCACGGTTTATTCGGAAAAGTGTTTTTGCCGCTTCGGTACCGGCGATGGCCGGATCAAACTTTACGATCTGTTTAATCAGCTTATCTACTAGCTGTGTTACCTCTTCTTTTGCCTGCAGGTATTCTTTTTTATGTACGTCGAACCAGGCTTTGTTGTTGTTTGTTGAGAGGCTGGTTATGAATTTAAGGCTTTGTTTCATGTTGGTTGATTTGCCCGGGAATGTTTTCGGTTATTTTTTTAAAAAATTTAAAGTTTACCAGAAACTCTTTAGCAATGATGCGCAGCAAGGTATATGTTGGTATGGCCACCACCATTCCTGCTATTCCGGCTACCGTGGCGGCCATAAGAATAACAAGAAAAATCTCGAGTGGGTGAGCTTTTACACTATTACTAAATATATAAGGCTGTATAAATATGCCATCGAGTATATTTACACCCAGTAAAACAAAAAATATTTTGGTAAATACATTGCCTATTTCATGCATTTGCCCATATTCTATACAACCGGTAAGACCGAGGAAAAGTGCAAAGCCCAGACTGATTAATGGCCCTACATAGGGAATAATATTCATAATGCCTGTAAAGAAACCGATAATGAGCGCATTATTTATACCGAGGAAAAACATAAGTGAAGTAACCAGTACAAATACAATCAGGCCATCTATAAACAAGCCAACAAAATATTTCGTAAGCAGGAAGCGGGTAGTTTTTAATATATCCTGAACCTCATTTTCGTAACCTACCGGAGTAATCAGCAATATACTTTTGTTCACGAGTTTAAAATCTTTCAGAATAAAAAAAGTAATGAATAATACGGCCAGGGTTCCGGCTACTACCTTACCGGTAATGGAAATGAGGCTGTTCACTACGGTACTTATATTATCCAGGTTGGCATACTTATTTAATTCCTTTACAATGGAGTCAGCAATGTCTTTTTCTGAGCCAAAATGCAGCAACAGTTGTTTAATCTGAGGGAACTGATCGATGATTTCTGCAAAAATATCATTAAAGTTAAGGGTAGACAGGAATTGAATTTCATCGGTCAGTACCGGTATGAATAACCAGAACATGAAGAATAAGCCTGCCGCCATGGTGACCAGTGTTAGGGCAGCTACTACTGCATCGGGCAATTCCACATTTTTATACCTTAATTTAGAATATAATTTAACTAAGGGTTGACCCATAAAAGAAAGTACCAGGGCAATGAACAAATACAGTACTACTTTACTGAATAGCCATACAAAAAGCACAATAGCTAATAAAGTAAGCGAGGGGATAAGATAGTTCCTGAATTTCATAAGGTATAAGACAAAGTTAATGCTTTTGGAAATCTGGGTATATATTATAATGAAATAGGGTATAAATCTTTTTGAACAGATGTTTCTCCAAGCCTCATCAAAAATTAGTAATTTTGACCCTTAAAATAAGAAAAATGATTACAGCCGAAATGCCCGTGAAATTCGAGCGTCGTAAACACAAAGACGATATTTTGCTTGCCCTGTATAAGAATATTCTGAAACCCCGCATGATTGAAGAGAAGATGTTGCTGTTGCTGCGTCAGGGTAAAATAGCCAAGTGGTTTAGTGGCATAGGCCAGGAAGCCATTTCGGTTGGTGTAGCTACGGCTTTGGAAAAAGAGGAATACATACTGCCGATGCACCGTAATCTGGGTGTATTTACTACCCGCGAAATTCCGCTAAACCGGCTTTTTTCTCAATTTCAGGGGAAACCTGGCGGCTTTACCAAGGGCCGCGACCGCTCTTTTCATTTTGGCACACAGGAATATAAAATAGTGGGAATGATCTCTCACCTGGGCTCCCAAATGGGTGTGGCCGACGGTATAGCCCTGGCTCATAAACTGAAACAGGATAAAAAAGCTACGGTAGTATTTACCGGTGATGGTGGAGCCAGTGAGGGCGATTTTCATGAAAGCATCAATACGGCTGCGGTGTGGGATTTACCTGTAATTTTTGTGGTGGAAAATAACGGCTATGGCCTTTCCACTCCAAGCAATGAACAATTCCGTTGCAAACAATTTATAGATAAAGCCATAGGTTATGGTATTGAAGGTGTGCAGGTAGATGGGAATAATGTATTGAAAGTATACGAAACCGTTAAAAAAATAGCAGAAGATATTCGTGAAAAACCAAGACCAGTACTGCTGGAGTGTATTACCTTCCGTATGCGTGGGCACGAAGAAGCTTCGGGCACCAAATACGTTCCTAAAGAATTGTTTGATACCTGGGGCAGAAAAGATCCGGTACAAAACTTTGAACGTTTTCTGCTTGATGAGGGGGTGCTTACGGAAGAACTCATTGAGGAAATAAGGACATCTTTTAAAAAGGAAATAGAAAAGGGCCTGGAAATTGCATTCGCTGAAACGAGCCCTAATCCTAATACCACTCTTGAGCTGAAAGAAATTTATAAAGAGTTTGCCCCCTCTTCCATACAGGTATCCGGTTCCAAAAGCAGCAAACGATTAATTGATGCTGTTTCGGATGGGATGCGCCTGGCCATGCGTAAACACCATAACCTGGTATTAATGGGTCAGGATATTGCGGAGTATGGAGGTGTATTTAAAATAACCGAAGGCTTTGTAGAAGAGTTCGGAAAAGAGCGCGTGCGCAATACACCACTTTGCGAATCGGCTATATTAGGAGCAGGTTTTGGCTTATCAATAAACGGGTATAAGGCGATGGTAGAAATGCAATTTGCCGATTTTGTTTCTGAAGGTATTACGCAGATTGTAAATAACCTGGCTAAATCGCATTACAGATGGGGGCAAAATGCCGATGTGGTGGTACGTATGCCAACTGGTGCTCAGGTAGCTGCCGGGCCTTTTCACTCGCAAAGCAACGAAGCCTGGTTCTTTCATACACCAGGTTTAAAAATTGCTTATCCGGCCTTTCCTTCTGATGCTAAAGGACTGCTTTTAAGTGCATTTGAAGACCCTAATCCGGTGATGTTCTTTGAGCATAAAGCGCTTTACCGTAGTATAACGGAAGATGTAGCGGACGATTACTACACCATACCTTTTGGGAAAGCCAGACTGGTTCGTGAAGGGAGAGATGTATCTATTATTACATACGGGCTGGGAGTGCACTGGGCACTGGAAGTTTTGAATCAACACCCCGAAATTTCTGCCGATCTCATCGACCTGAGAACCCTAGCGCCGCTGGATAAAGAGGCTATACTGGAATCTGTGAAAAAGACCGGTAAGGCTTTTGTGTTGCATGAAGATACACTAACCGGTGGAATAGGAGGAGAGTTAGCAGCTTTAATAGCGGAAGAATGTTTTGAACACCTGGATGCTCCGGTAATGCGTGAAGGCAGTTTAGATACACCCGTACCTATGAATGCTGACCTCGAACACAACTTCCTGCCACGTAAACGCTTTGAAGAAAAGTTATTGCGATTGATTGAATATTAGAGTGGCTTCATTGATGTTTATGGCTTGGGTAGTGGTTATCCGAATACAATGTTCATAAACAAAGAGGGTAAAACCGTTCATGTTAAAAACGTAGGCTACACTAACCCTGATAAAAAGATGAATTTATATTGGGAATTATTACCTGTGAAATAACCATGTTTCCGGGAACACAAACAATGATGAAGTTTATCCCAAACTGGTTATTCCATACGACAATTTTAATACAATAAACTACATATGAAAGAAAAGGAGTTCAAACGAGGGAAGAAAGTAAAATAAAATAAAATGAAGAAATAGAACACTAATATGTAATAATTCTCTTTTTCTTTAATTCCCAAAAACATTTTGCTGTTGCATTAATATCTACGGCAGCGTTATGGGCTTCTTCAAAATGGGAACGAAATAATTTATAGTGTAACTCTGAAAGTTTTGGCCATTTATATCCATAAGACCCGTAAATTGCACAAAAATTTGTTGAACTCTCCATTGTACAAATTTTCCGTTTTGAGGGAATAGGGTTTGGCATTTTATTTCTCAAAAATTCCGATCCGACAATTTTCTCGTCAAAGCGTATGTTATGTGCAACAATATATTCAGCTTTGTGCAGCAGCGAATTAAACTCTTCAAGAACAAATCTTAATTCTTTTCCTTCTCTCATTGCTCGTCCTGTTGAAATACCGTGAATTGATGATGAGCCCTTCGGGATTTTGTATCCGTCTGGTTTTATTATATAGTCAGCCTGAGAAATGACTTTGCCCCTACTGTCGTGAAAGACATAAGCCAGTTGAACCATACGTGGCCAATTCTTTAAATCAGTGACAGGGGCTTTCCAATTCTTTGGAAGTCCGGTAGTTTCAGTGTCGAAGAAAAGTATCATTTACTGGGGTTTGTTATACCAATGTTATATTTTATTTAGTCCAATCCAAATAAAATATAACATTGGTATAAGAATATACCCTATTCCGGGTATTGATTAGAATCATTCTAAATTGTTTTTTTGCTGAAAATTTGGAAACAATGGCAAGACGTGTATTTTTTGGAACATCGGCTTTAGTAGTGGTGTTAATGGTTTACTCCTGTGAAAAGATGATTCCTGCTGCCCCAAAGGCTGATGAGGTAATGGACGCACCAATTGATGGGCTTACAAACGAGCAAAATAAGTTGTTTCTTCAGGGCGCTGAGGAGTTTGATGAAATTTATACGACCGAAACAGGTTTGGGGCCGATTTTTGTCGCAACTTCCTGCGGAGGTTGTCATTCGGGAGATAATAAGGGGCATCCTTTTACAACATTAACACGTTTCGGACAGAGTGATACTACAGGGAATACGTTTATGGCTTTCGGAGCGCCTCAAATTCAACACAGAGCTATTCCGGGTCATACCGGAGAAACTTTACCGGCTGGCGCAACATCCACAAGGTTTATTGCTCCCATTGCTTCAGGTGTGGGTTTTCTTGAATTGGTTTCGGATGCTGATATTCTTGCGATGGCTGATCCTGCTGATGCCAATTCAGATGGTATTTCGGGCATTCCGAATTGGAATACCATTCCTTCCTGGGTTACTCCGCTTCCGAACGCAATTCCTAAGGGAGGAAAGTATATTTGCAGATTTGGCAGAAAAGCCAGTACCTACAACCTGCATCAGCAAACCGTAGGTGCTTTTAATAATGATATGGGTATTACTTCTACTTTTTTACCTGCAAATCCATACAATTACATGGAAGGAATGAACGCTGTTCCGGTTAGTGATCCGGAGCTTACAGACAAAAGCATTAATGCCACTGTGTTTTATTTGCAGGCTTTACAAGCTCCCATTCAAAGAGATAAAAATAACCCGGAAGTTATCCGGGGGAAAGAAGTTTTTGTTCAAATTGGTTGCGAAGCCTGCCATAAACAAACCTTAAAAACTACTTACTCCTCAATTAAACCTTTAAGTAATGTTGAATTTCATCCGTATACCGATCTTTTATTACATGATATGGGGCCTGAGCTGAACGATAATTATACGGAAGGCTCTGCTTTAGCTGCCGAATGGAGAACAACACCTTTGTGGGGACTTGGCTTATCTTCATCATCGCAGGGCGGACTGCTTTATTTGATGCATGATGGCAGAGCACATGGTTTTGGAGAAGCCATCCAATTGCACGGAGGAGAAGGAAAGGGAAGCAGAGCTTTATATAATCAGTTAAATGAATCAGATAAACAGGCACTTATTAAATTTTTAGAGTCGCTTTAAACATGATAAAGAGGAAGGAATTTATTAAGCAATGTGGTAAAATTTGTCTGGGAGGTGCTGTAGCAGGCTCTTTTCTGGAGTCCTGCGCCGGTAATTATTATGCCAGTTCAACCATTTCGAATAATCAACTGGCTATTAGTAAACGTGAATTTATTGAACTAAAAAATGAGGTTGCAAAGCCAAGAAAATATGTTTTAGTAAGAACAGAGAAACTAAACTTCCCTATATGTGTATACAAACTGAACGAAAATACCTATTCCGCTTTATTGATGGAGTGCACACATAAAAGTTGTGAACTTACCCCACATGGCGATTATTTGATTTGCCCCTGCCATGGGAGCGAATTCAATAATTACGGGCAAGTTCAAAACCCGCCTGCAGAAACTGATTTACCCAATTTTAAAGTAACCCATAATGATGAAAACGTATACGTACACCTTTCGTAATTTTTTAATTATTCTTTCCCTGTGTTGTTCAACTCTTGCAATTGCTCAAAAGGATTCGTTAATTAAGCGTACTCCCGCAGATACTATTAAGCCTAAGCTAAATATGGATGCAGTATATAACCGGCCTTTTTTAACCGTTGGTAAATTGCCGGTTGCACTTGGTGGTTATCTTGAAGCCAACACCCAGTATTCCGGAACAGATGGCGTAACAGAGGGTTTTTCTTTTCAAATGCGCCGTATGACCTTATTTGTTTCGAGTACAATAGCAAAGAAAATTAAATTCCTTTCCGAACTGGAATTTGAGGAGGGTACGAAGGAGATTAACCTGGAATATTGTGCCATGGATGTAGAGGCACATCCCTTGCTTAATTTGAGAGGGGGTATAATTATGAATCCGATAGGCGGATTTAATCAAAATCATGACGGCCCCCGTTGGGATTTTATTGACCGGCCTATTAGTGCCACAGGAATTATTCCATCGACTTTAAGTAATGTGGGTATGGGCGTATATGGCAAGTACTTTAGCCATAATTGGATTGTAGGTTATGAATTATACTTAACGAATGGCTTTGATGATAAGATTATTGATAATGAGGAAGGGCGTACTTCGTTGCATGCAGGGAAGGAGAATGGTGATAAGTTTGCGGAAAATAACAGCGGCCTGCCACTATATACCGGCAAGCTGGCTATAAGAAACAGGAATATAGGAGAATGTGGTATTAGTTATATGACTGGCGTTTATAATAAATGGAAAGCAGATGGTTTAGTGATTGATGAAAAACGATCTGCTTCTGTTTTGGCCCTCGACTTTAATACCTCACTTTTAAAGGGTAGGTTAAACATTACCGGAGAATATGCGAATATCATGGTGGATGTTCCGATTACATTTACTCAACAATATGGCAATAAACAGTGGGGAGCTTACACAGATGTTGTATATACCTTATTGCAAAGGGAAATGTTAGGATGGGAAAAGGCAAAATTAAATATAGGAGTTCGTGGTGAGTATGTTGATTATAATGTAGGAAATTTTAAAGAAACGAATACCAAAATAGGTGATGATGTTTTTGCTATTGTGCCATCTGTTGCTTTCAGACCAACCGGAACAACAGTTATTCGGTTCAATTTCCGAATAGAAAAATCCCATGATTTATTACTAAATCCTCCGGGTAGAACAAACACCATTCAATTCGGTTTCAGTAGTTACTTCTAAATTTCGACACCGGATAGCAGCTATACTGCCCGTAGGAGATAAGTCTATTTCCTTATTCAGTAAAATAACTGTTATACCAATGTAATATCTGTTATTCAGTAAAAACAGCTCTGGTTTATTTCTCATTACCTTTGCCCTAAATCATCGAAAATGATGTTATATTTATACGTAAAGTAATACCGTTTGCATTAATATAATGGTCCAATTTCGTTTCACTACATTGCACCATAACATTAATAGAAACGGCATTTACCACTGTAAATATTTTATTTGGATTGGACCAAATAAAATATAACATTGGTATAACACACGGGTATATGAAGACGGGAATGAAGATGGTCGTATTTACAGGCGCTGGAATTAGTGCGGAAAGCGGTATTAAAACCTTTCGCGACAGTGGTGGTCTTTGGGAAGAATATAAAATTGAGGAAGTTGCTACCCCCGAAGCCTGGAAGAAGAACCCGGCATTGGTGTTGGATTTTTATAACAAGCGTCGCAAACAAGTTATTCATGCGCAGCCAAATGACGCACATTACC
>JACCDG010164719.1_pt1 | contig 11527 bp, 15 predicted proteins | sample 7442471 | NCBI WGS metagenome assembly JACCDG01 (sample SAMN15323444, study PRJNA562643) | freshwater metagenome | isolation source: river surface water | place: USA:Blue River Watershed | collected 2017-08-17
ACCTTCTCCTGCTCTCAAGATTCAAGAGAAGAAGGTCAGCGACTTCGGTTAAGCTGCAAGGGCGAAAGCCCTTAACTTTTTTGTAATAACTATTATGGAGGTGACCCTTTGACAAAAAGTCCCCAAGATACCGTGAGGCCGGAGTTTATATTGGCTGATCATTTTCTGGATCTGTCTCCGCCTATCCGAGAGGGTATAGCCAGAAAATTAAACATAATGCCGGCGGAATATAAAGAACTTCCGAGGATTCATCTGAGCAAGATGATCTTCATGAACGCAAAGACTGAGGGCAAGGTTGCAGAACTGTGGGAAGAGGTCGAGAAGGCTCATCCAGAGGGCAAAGTTTCCCCCAATCCGTTTTCAAAATGAGACATTGGAGCTAATGCTCCTTAAATAAAATAAATGACAAAGATTAATGTAATGATTGATATTGAGACTCTAGGAACCAAACCAGGGTCTGCAATATTAGAAATAGGGGCTAATATCTTCAGAGACAGCATCGAGGTCGAATTTTATAAGCCTATCTGTCTTAAGAGTAATCTCAAGCATGGAATGACAATAGATCTAGAGACATTGGCATGGTGGCAAAAACAACCATGCATGGAGAAGGTCTTTACTTCTAAGAATGTGTCTCTAACCTACGCATTGGATGATTTCACAGGCTTTGTAGAAGATTTCGTATTAACTAAGTTTCCAGTGATGGATAAAGACCCATGGAAGGAAGTTTTAGTGTGGGGAAATGGAGCTTCTTTCGACGCAGTTCTAATGGAAGAAGCGTATAGAAAGACGGGCAAGACTCCTCCTTGGAAGTACTGGAATGTTAGAGATGTTAGGACTCTTTTTACAGCTGCTTGGGGAGAGAACTTTTATAAAGTGCCTAAGATTGCTGGCGCTAAAGAAGAACTAAAGAAAAACGGCTTCACTAGGAAGCTCGTAGAACATAGCTCTGTTGATGATGCACTTCTACAGAGTCAAATGGTACTAATGGCACAAAGGAAGCTAGGTACTTAATTAGGAATTAGTTATGGGATATTTACACATAGACAACCTTTATAAACCATCTGCTCAATCTATATTGTTTTTCAGAGAATGCTATGCACTTGAGAAAGTACACGGTACATCTGCACATATAGCTTGGAAAGATGATAACATAACATTCTTCTCTGGAGAATCTCAGGAGACTTTCAAATCTCTATTCAACAAAGAAGAATTGATAGCTAAGTTTAAAGAGCTTGGCTATCCAGAAATTAAAGTTCATGGAGAAGCTTACGGTGGTAAATGTCAACGTATGAGACACACATACGGTGACTCTCTGAACTTTATAGTCTTCGATGTTAAGATTGACGATATCTGGCTTTCTGTACCTGATATGTATGATGTGGCTACTAAACTAGGATTGGAAGTTGTGCCTTTCCGAAAGATCTCTACTGAGATAGAAGTTCTTAATGCAGAAAGAGATCGACCCAGTGAAGTGGCCGTCCGTAGAGGTTGCGGTGAAGACAAGGTAAGAGAAGGTATTGTACTAAGACCTTTGAAGGAAATGTCTTCTAGTAATGGCTCTAGGATCATAGCTAAGCATAAGGGAGATGCTTTTAGAGAGACAGCTACTCCAAGGGTCGTTGATTCTTCTAAGCTAGAAGTTCTGGAAGGAGCTAAAGCTATAGCCAATGAATGGGTTACTTTCGAGAGATTGAATCACGTTTTGCAGAAGATAGATGCAAAAGACATAAGTGATACAAAGAAAGTAATCACGGCTATGGTAGAAGATGTCTACAGAGAAGGGGCTGGCGAACTAGTTGAATCTAGAGAAGCGACTACTGAGATTGGGCGTAGAACAGCTATCTTGTTCAAGAATTATATCAAGGATACTATAGTCGTCAGCTAGCTAAGAAGTCTCTCAAATTCTTTATTAGAAGGGGTTCCATGCTAGCCTCTGGGCTAGCTGGGCTTCTTCTTTTATTTATAGCTGTAAGAAAATCAGCTTGAGCATTGAGAACTTTCCTGTTATAGGAAAGCCATTGCTGGGCCGCTTGTTTTAGCTCTTGTAGATTTTTTTGTCGTTCTTGTTTATTAGAAGTTTCTTCACTTGTTGGTAAAGCAGCCATGATACAAATCTACTCCGAAATTCACCATTGTAAACTAGTAATAAAAATCATATGAGCAAAGAATTATTGAGGCTGCTACTAATAGTAGTTAGTCTGGCGCTTCTAATAGCGACGTGTGTCTGCTACAAACAAGGATGGTGAACCATGGGCGAGATCTGGGCTGACAAAGAAGGAAGAGTAGCTATAACAATTTTGGGAGTCATTGTGGCGGCTATCACTATCGCTGGAATCATCACGACAAACATGCCCTAAGATTGAATTCCCATATCTACAGAAGTAGCTAGCATATACTTATGAGATTATTACTTCTGTTTCTTTTTTTAACTAGTTGTGGGACTGATGATAGATATCTAAATGATTGTAATCCTTCTGGATTTCTAAGTTCTCTGAATAAGAAATACAACAACACAAGCGAATGTTTTAATAGCGCAGTTGCCATTAAATCTGTAACTGAGAAATCTTGTTTTAAAGGTAATCAGTCAAATACGTATACGACTACAGAATATAAGAAGGACGAACTTAAGATTACCCTAGAAAATACCTACTTCAGGAAAGTAGAGGGTAGAATTGAGAAAATTCCCTATTGTTTACAAACTCTAGCTAACGCTACCGTACCTTCAGAGAACTATAAACCTTACGAAACAAATTGTAGAGATTCAGTCACATATTTCTGCGAAAATTAGGCAAAATCTACAGTTGAGTCGGCTATATTGGAATAATATGTATAGGAGGAAAACACCTGCTATGCTGACGCTCAACAGTCAACCCTACACTCATCCCTATGGCTCGCTCTCTGTTCTTGTGGTACTGGGACTGGCCACTATGCTCTCTGTGATTTTGGGAGTTGGGTGCGGTGGTGACATCGGGCCCGGCTACGTACCTCCCAAGGATATGGAGACAGTCGACCCTTGCAAGGCAGAGGTCGAGCATTTCTTGAAGCTGCTCGACAAGAAGTACGAGCACTGGCACGAGTGCGGGCAGGACATTCGTGAGAAAGTGGTCGGCAAATCTAGATTCATGATTTGCCAAGATGGTGGGGTGCAGGCAACGTACACCACATACACCTACCTGGAAGAAGATCTTCATCTGACTTGGGAGAACAGAACTCTCTCAAGAGTGGATGGAAAGGGATCGACAACCTGCCTGAGAACCACCTACAGCGCTCCAATACCTTCTCCGATATTCACTCCGCTACAGTCGTACTGCAAAGAGATCTCCAATGAGAACATCTGCATGTAGCAGATGTTCTCACCCTCTCTCAAAGAGGGTTAGTTATAATTATTCTCTCCGTACCACAATTTAAAGGTATCGATATTTACCAATCCTTGGATAGCACCTGTAGCTGTCCCTGTATGGATTATATCTGGTAGAAATCTATCTTGAGATGCTGTATAGGATCTAGTATCAATCAATGTTTTATTGGCATATGTTTTTATAGTGCTCCCATACTTTTCAAACATTATTGTTATTGGGGAGGCATTGTTTAATATCATTGTATCAATAACTGATGCCCCTATTTGTACCTTCCAACTTGTTAGATCACTACCAGTTCTGAGTAATAGATACTCTGATAGGGCTGATCCTCTACTACCCATTATAAATCCATCTAAGGCATCAGTTTCCAATAAGCTTTTGTCATAGCATCTAGCTCGCAAGATTAGTACGAAATCTGCTAGGCCAAAGTTCAATGTATTAGCTAAAATTCTAGATTCAAATGCTCCCGCTGCTATAGAGTCTGTCCTTATTTCTCCAAAACCTAATGAAAGAGTGTTGGTAGAATAATTCAAATTATTCGCTGAATTTATCCTAAAATTAGAACCAACTAAAGATCCAATAGAGTTAACTAAAGCACTTTCTAATCTTGCAGTGAAATCTTCATTGAACTGATAATCTTTAAAATCATTTACAGTATTCCAATCTGTCTCGTTAAATGGAGTACCGGTGCCATTGTAGATGTATTCAAAATGACCACGATTATCTATAACACTTTTTATGGAACTTATAGAGGATGAGTCTTTTATCCATTGAGCTCCGTTTCTTCTGGCATTAAATGTGTCTACTCTGTAACCTTCAGCGGTTACATATTCCCTTCTTTTCGGTCCAGAAAGATTAGTCTCTGTTAGTAATGTATATTTGCCAGCTCCAGTATTAGACTTATAATTGACCTTCTCTATTAGATGCTGATTATCTGTAGTAAAACCAGTACCGAGCTTGATTCCAGACTTAGCATCTATTTGAGATGTCACTAGACCATCGAAATCTGGGACACTTAGTACGGTAGTTGAGGCATCATCTACATTGAAAGCCGTGGTCATCTTTGCTGTGACCGTACCAGCTGTACTGTCTACCTTTAACTGATTAGTAGAAGTTCCAGCTGTAACAGTATTGGTGAGATTTATAAAGACGATATCTTGTCCGGCATCATCCTTATTAAAGGTTGCTCCGTCCCACTTTCCATTATAAACAAGCTCAAGTCCACCGGCCCTATTTGTGTAGATTCGTAGGCCTACAGCTCCAACCGTTGTATTGCTGAAGAATTCTCCTAAGAGAGTCTTAGTAACGCTAGTATTTGGTTTCGATATAATTCTAGGCTTAAGAGCATTGGCTAAGGTACCTACTAACTTACTTCCTAACTCTATCTGTCCTCCATAAGGAGAGATAATGTCTGCGGCGGAAATGTCTTCTTGTAGTAACTGCTTTAGAGTTCTACCAATTGGCATGCGTACCTTGTAGGTACCGTTTGGTAAGCTTGCTGATAGATTGAAAACCATGTTTGCAGACTTCATAGCCAAAGGTAGGAACTTACCAACATGTATAGTCATGGTTCCATAAACCTCACCTAATCCAAGAACTTGATTCAAGGATGTAGGAGTGCTAGAAGCGAACATATTGAAATCAGTTGTACCCTTGGGCCTAACTTGTAATAGATCTGTCGCTAAAACTCTATCTACAATGAATTCTCCGTTATGCGAGAACGGAGTTATATTTGTGGCCCCAGAGATAACTATAGTGTCATTGGGCCCAATTTTATCAGTTACTAGATTTCCCCCAGTCAAGCGAACTGTATTTCCACTTATAGAAGTTATCGTATAAGTGCCTTTAGTCTTTTGAAAATGTGACAAAGCTCCAAATACAGACTTACCATCAGCAGTATTCCAGCTTGCGAAGCTCTGAGTGGCATCGACTAAAGTTCCGTAGGTAATGCTATTTACCTGAACTCTATTATCTGTTGCATCGAAAATCTGGTTGTGGAACTGATCTAAGACACATACAACATTATCTATCTGATCAGCTGAGGGCTGGGCAACAGTTAAATTATTGGCGTTAATACATAATCTATCAGACGAGGCTATGGAGAATGTAGATCCATTAATGGTTACATCGTATTCCTTTGGAACAGCAATCTCTTTGTCGAGATTGTTTAGCATGGTATCTAAGATATGACCAACTCCGGCCAATCCTCTATTCCAATTCTCTCTATTTATAGACTCATTCTGGAGAATTACTGATTCTCCTTTAGTTCTATTTTCATAGGTTGTTGGATATGGAGTTGCAATCTCTCCGGCATAAGATATTCCAGCCGGATGTGGATGTGCTTCGAATCCAAGTATCGATAGAGCTGTACCCCCATTGATTCTGATGAAGTTCTTATTTCCAGGATGAGTACTCCTAATGGTTAGGAAGCCGTTGTAATCAACCCCCTCGAAATCTCCAGCTCCAGTCGTTGATATATCTAAAAGAGCTTGCTGATAAGTATCAGAGGTAAAGGTAATACTAGTGGAGTACGCTACATCGCCACCTATTTCAAGATTTACAGTCTTACCTGTAAGCGCTGAATAATAAGGAACTGTGGAACCCATATCTGGGTTCTTTCTACGGTTACGAGCCGTTAATTGAGGCAGGCGAACTCGATTGATTTCTCCTGTGCCAAAAATTGTACTTTTGTCTAAGTCTACTTGGGTGAAAGACATGATATAAATTTTATCCGAAACTAGAGTAATAATAAAAACATGAAAGATATTCTGCCGATAATTTTAGTCGTAATATTCTCTATCCTTACAATCATCAACTTTTTCCTTAATAGGAGATCAATAAAGAAGCTAGAAAATAAGGTTCAGTTTCTACTAGATGAGCAAGGCGAGATTTACGAGCTTATAGATGAAGTAAAAGAAAAGGACGAGGAAACTAGACACTTAGTGGAAGTGGCTCACATGAAATGCGATATTCTTGCTAATTCTAAAGATCCATTTCCACTAACGAAGACCAAACTAATGAATTAGTTGTGTCTTAATTCCCAAGAGATTATGAGAGTAATATCTGTGGTTTTGCCAATAGGTTCGAAGGTATTATACGCAACTGGTACCTGGGCACTAGATGCTGCCAATGAAATAGGTCTAGTTCCTGGGGCGTAGGTTGGTGCAATTCCATCTGTAAACAAACCAACCTCGGAGAAGTCTTGTGACATAACCAATGAGATTTCATTGGTATTAACAAGCTTCGTGTAAGTGACTATCGTATAGTCTGGAGAGAAGGTTGGTAATTCCAGAGTTGTAAGATAATCATTGGCCATATTGAATGGGAGAGGAATAGCCAATCTTTGAATTGTTGATACTAGAGGTTGAGTACCAGAACCAAAACCAATATATCTTATACGATCGTTTCTAACAGGAGTTAGAGGTGTGTAAGAAGAATAAGACTTCACCATGGCATCGTACGCACGACCCTCTAGCAACCAAATATTACTTTTATCCCTACAATGTGTAGGAACTAGCTTTCCTCTATCATAGGCTTTTATAGTTAGGTGTCCCTGGACCTCTACCTTTGCCTTTGCCTTTGCCGAAGTAGATTCAATCACTTGAGGCTGAGAGTTAGAGGTCTGAATGGATAGAGAATCATTTACTCTTGGGAAATCAATCATAAAAACAATAGTGAGTTAAAGAAATGCATAAGTCAACTTGTCTCTGCGTAACATGTCGCCCATCTATGAGAATAGCAATGTACGATATAACAAAGGATTGCTATAGAGGTCCAGCCACGGGCATCTTATATACTCCACACAACATGAAGGATGCTAAGTTTATGTACGCACCTATGGGCATAGTAGATGGTCACGTCTATATGTCTTTGAAGATGATAATGATAGATGGTAGTATTCCGCCACCTCCAGGATCAGAATGTATAATTGAAATGCCTTAATAATAAGTTGTAATAAGATCCTTGGAGGTAATTTATGGGCATGAACCTTGAACTAGGAGTTCCATCTCTTAGTATTTTGCAAAAACATTTCAAGGATAATGGAGGGCTTTGGCTGAGGAGTACAGTATCCAATAAGCCTGGCAACGGTTACATTTTCCCAATGATTATAAATCCCAGTGAAACTCCATACAAATTTCGCTGGATGTGTTTTGATTATCAAGAATGGGATACTATGTCCATGATAAATTGGGATGTTTTCACTTACACTCCAATTTCCATGGATCTGGAATTCATTCCTTGGGAAAAACTAATTTCATAGGAGTCAGAAATGGATTCTCGAGCTGGAATGCCGTCAAATGATATCATTCAAAACCACTACAAAAACGGCGGTATGTGGTTAATATGGGATGGGGAGAAACGCATCACGAATATGCACCCCTGTCACATGAAAATAGATAACGGAACAATGAAATTCAAATGGTTGAACCATTTGTGGCTAACTGAATGGTACGAGCCAGGAGTTTCTATGTATATCTGGCTGGAGAGGAACTACGTTCCTCTATCCAAGGATTATGAGTTTGTATCTTGGTCCTCTTTAGAGGATCTTCTTTTCTAGGCGGAATTTATGTGGGATACAAGAATAGGAATTCCTTCTAATGATCTTTTGAAGAAGCACTATAAGAATGGAGGATATTGGCTACGATGTGACGATTATCCTAAAAAGGGGAATAATTGTAAATATCCGTGCCAAATTAGACCTAAGGATATCAATTTCGAAATCTGCTGGGTTTGGGATGACTGTGCATGGTATCCGTTGAGGAGACTTTACTGGGATAATAGACCAGTAATTCCTATATCCAAAGATTTCGAATTCGTAACCTGGGAATCTGTTGAGAAGCTACCAGACTAGGAGAGTATTATGGAATTCAAACATGGTATGCCTTTCAAAGAAGTTCTAAACAGGCATATACAGAACGAAGGTATCTGGCTGATCTGTGATTATGAAAGGGATATGAAGTCTGGCATAAATAACAAGTATATGTACCCATGCCAGATTAAAGTGTATGGGGATGGCTATCTGGCAAGATGGCTATGGGGTGACCACGAATGGTTCCAGGTGCAAATGTACGCATGGACCGATAGATGGTATACTCCGCTTTCTAAAACCTACGAGCGCGTACAATGGAGCTCTCTAGAATAGGAGATGTCCATGAAGAAAATACTTCTGGTAGGAGGATCTGTAAGAGATTCCATCCTAGGCCAGAAACCGAAAGACAAAGACTACATCGCCGTCGGCTATACGGAAGATGAGCTGGCAGTGATGCCCGGAGCAAGGAAGATAGGGAAAGCCTTCCCTGTATTTCTGATACCAGGATATGGAGAAGTAGCTCTGGCTCGTAAAGAGAAAGTACTCAGTGTCAAAGACGCTGGGTACAATCCAGAGGATCCACACAACAACTTCACCGTCGACTGCAAGGATATCTCTCTTGAAGAGGATCTCCTACGCAGGGATTTGACGTGCAACGCAATAGCCATGGACGAAGAGACAGGCGATCTGTTCGATCCGTACGGCGGAGTGAAAGATCTGAAGAAGGGGATACTACGCCACGTCAGCAACGCCTTCTCAGAGGATCCTCTCAGAGTCTATCGTCTCGCCAGATTCTTCTGCCAGTCTTGGGCCAAAGAAGTGGCTGGAGAAACGAAGGAGCTGATATCAGAGATCCCCAGGACTGAGCTTCTGAAGCTCTCCGTCGAGCGGGTGGTTGGAGAGTGGCTAAGAGCCATGGGCTCCGAGAGGCCTCAGAACTTCATATCTCTGCTGGATGAGCTGAGACTCCTTCACGTACATTTTCCAGAGCTTAGTGCTCTGAAGGGAATACCGGCTGGCCCAGAGCAACACCATAAGGAGAAGGATTCTTTAGTACACACGATCATGGTTCTGATGGAGGCTTCAAAGCTGACGAAAGATCCCATCGTGCGAGTCGCGGCTCTATTGCACGATCTTGGAAAGGCGGTTACCGAGAAGGAGCTGCTGCCATCCCATCCAAAGCATGAAGAGGCAGGTGTGGAGATCATAAGCAAGATGGGAAGACGCCTGAAGATGCCGAGGGACTATATTGATGCCGCCAAGCTGGCCTCAAAGGAACATCTGAGGGTCCATCGGTGCGCTGATATGGCTAAAGTGAAGGTGGTCGACATAGTGCAAGACGCCAAGAAAAGCAAGCTTGGCGTTGAAGGTTTGGCCATCATAGCCAAAGCAGACGGGCTTGGGCGTATACCAAGTAAGTCTGGAGAGGGCCCTGGTCTCCTCTTGAAGGCTGCCGAAGCTCTGAAGTCCTTCAAGTCCTTGGCAATCCCTCCCCAGCTACAAGGGAAGGAGAAGGGCCTGTGGGTGAGGATGAAGATGGGTGAGCATCTATCAGACTTCCTCAGGAAATAGAATACAGGCACGCAAGTGCCTTTAGCTATATGTGATAAATGAAGTCATAAAATTGACATAATAGTTGAAAGGAGGAACACTTTTATGCCCGATTCTTCAAACCTCAAGAAGCCCGATTTCCTGGACCGTATCCTGATGATGATGTTCGGCATCTTCATCGGGATTCCGATCTGCATGACTCTTCTGGGACTTTGGCGCCTGATGGGCGGCGAGTACGTATCCTGGGAATACGTGAGTGTGACCGGTGTCTGGTTCGTCGGTCTCCTCAGCCTCGAAGGCCCCGACACTCCGCCGACGCCGGAGTACCCGGACTCCTGGCATCGCTACGTGGCGCTGAAGGGGCCGATTGCGTACTCCGGCTGACGAGGAAAAGGGCACGTAGTGCCCTTTTAGCTAATTCAAGGCATCAACAGTTCTTATCAATTCATAAGTACTTACATTTGTCGTAGAAGGAAGAATTCTGGTCAATCTAACAGTATCTAAGTCCGTGATTTCAGAGATGATAAACACACCAGGTCCATATCCTATATCTACCGTTGAATTACCACCCTGCAAAATCCTAAGGAAATCTCCAGGTAATATATGCCATAAAGATAAATCTGTACCGATTGAAAAATCCACTACGTCACTACCCATTATTGTAGTAAGTGTAGACGTTGTTGGTTGTAATGTTATCTTTGGAACGTCTTGGGTACACAGTAAATCAAGATCTGCTGGAAGCCCAGTTGGAGCAGTATTCCTAAATATCTTCGAGGCGAAAACTAGATTAGAAATAGGTGCTGGAGTTACATATATAGAATGGTTGACCTCATCGTAATCCAAGATTTCGAATGGAGGCATAGCATCGCTATAAAGGGTGTCACCCTTTCTAATTACTGTTTTATCTATACTTCCTGACAGGGAGATCCAATTATCTCCCATAGTTGCTGTAGCTGTATAGTTTAGGATGTTCTCATCTGATAGTAAGAACTTATCCAATAGAGCTTGCCTATAGATTACGAATGGATAGCCTGTTGTAGCTCCCTCAAAGGGCCTATCTAAAGTAATAGTGGTTCCGGAGATATCGATAATTCTATAATCTCTTATCTTTCTTACTTGGTAGAAGAAGATCTTGTCTCCAACAGCAACTCCGGCCGACAAATTACCTGCTGGTAGAGTTACGGTACTTGAGCCATTGGTAGCTGTAGCTGACTCTGTCCATATTGGATTCTTAATCTCTCTGTATATAGCAAATATCTGATCGGCTAGATTTGTAAATGGTGTACCTACTACGGTTGCATTTTGATCGTCTATTACTGTCGCAATCTCATAGATACCTTGATTAAGGCCTTTGTAGATAATCAATCGATCTCCTGGCAATACATAAGGAGAATCATGAAGTTCATTTGCTCTAGCAGTTACAAATCCTCCAGATTGAGATGTTATATCTCCACCATTAGTTTCTAGATCTTCTCCTCTTATATATCTAGAGAAGACTCTACCATCCATCGTATAAATGACTTGAGAGTCATTGTAGTAATCAAATTTATTGGCCGCTGGCAAAGACAGACCAGCCACATCGAACAAAGTCTTTGTGAGTTCAAATCTAATATCATCAGTTACAGTGACGATATCAGAGAAGAGCCTCTCTGATACAATTCTAGAGAATAGATAAGCAGGCTTGGCAGTTTGAATGTATAGATTCAAGAAACCAAGATCCCTACTGGAGAATATGTCGTTATTGATTCTAACGAAGAATGAATGATACTTCTGTAGCTGACCAGCGGGTGAAGCCAGAATTCTATTA
>JACCDG011529922.1_pt1 | contig 11527 bp, 9 predicted proteins | sample 7442471 | NCBI WGS metagenome assembly JACCDG01 (sample SAMN15323444, study PRJNA562643) | freshwater metagenome | isolation source: river surface water | place: USA:Blue River Watershed | collected 2017-08-17
ATGCGGGGGCTCTTTTCCTAGGTGTATTGATTGCAACTTTAACCATAAGGCTAAGGCCTGATACAGAATCTGTAGTTGCTTCCTTTGCAATTCCTGTATTACTTCTTGCCGTACCAATACTTGATACATCAGTTGCGGTAATTTCAAGACTACGTCGTAGAGTTTCACCGTTTCGAGGTGGAAAAGATCATCTTTCTCATCGATTGATTAGGGCAGGGATATCCAGAAAAATTACTGCCCTGTTTTTGTGGTCACTCTCATCTTTTTTTGCTTTATTGGCAATTTTGATTAACTCAAATATTCCAATTAATGAGTTGATGTTGGTCGTGTTCGGATGTGTAACATGGCTGGGTCTATTTGCGAGATTCTTAACAACCGCAGATGAATGACAAACAGATTATTGTGGCTTGGGCCGGGATCGAACCGGCGACCTAACGATTTTCAGTCGTTCGCTCATACCAACTGAGCTACCAAGCCAATCTGCATTACTTACTTCGTTTGGAAAGAAATAAGTAACAGCGCGACCCAGACGGGACTTGAACCCGCGACCTCCGCCGTGACAGGGCGGCGCGCTAACCAACTGCGCTACTGGGCCAGCTTCCAAAGATAAGGTATAGAAATAACTCTCTACCTCACTTTGCGTCCCCAACGGGATTTGAACCCGTGTTAACGCCGTGAAAGGGCGACGTCCTAGGCCACTAGACGATGGGGACTGTGGAAGGGATAAGGGTATCGGTTGATTTAAGTTGGGCAAAACTAATAAAAATTAAGCGCAATAACTTCTCCCTTATATATAGTGCAACAATTACCCATCATGGCCATAATCTCCAATTGCACCACAACTGCCATCAAAGACGCTGCTGCATCTTTGATAGCTGGAAATCTGGTGGCATTTCCAACTGAGACCGTTTATGGGCTAGGCGCGGATGCTTTAAATGAAAAAGCTGTTGCCAGAATCTATGAGGCAAAAGGTAGACCTACCAACCATCCACTAATTGTGCACATCTCAGCCATTGATAAATTAGACATGTGGGCAAAAGATATCCCGGAGTATGCAATAAAACTTGCCAGAAATTTTTGGCCAGGACCGATGACTTTAGTTTTACCTAAAACAGATTTAGCCAAAGATTTTATTACAGGTGAACAAGATAATATTGGTGTTAGAGTGCCAGCACATAGTGTTGCCCTATCACTACTTAAAGAGTTTGAAGTGCAAGGTGGTTTTGGCATAGCAGCACCTAGTGCAAATAGATTTGGCAAAGTATCACCAACGTCTGTAGATGATGTTAAGGTAGAGTTGACCGATTACTTAAAATCTGATGATTTAATTTTAGATGGTGGTCAATCCTTTGTAGGCCTAGAATCAACAATAATAGATTGTACAAAAATCACTCCAGTTATCTTGAGACCAGGAGCAGTTACTTCTGCGATGATAAAAGATTTACTTGGAATTCAAGTTGAGGGAATTTTAGAAGATAATCCTGATTTTATAAGAGTGCCTGGTTTACTAGAATCACATTACTCGCCAACTGCCAAGGTGTATCTTTCTGGAAATCCATCTGCCGGTGATGGCTTTATTGCACTTAGTAAACATCTAACACCAGATGGAGTCATCAGATTAATCTCTCCAGTAACAAATGAAGATTATGCAAGAACTTTATACCAGGGACTTCGACTTGCTGATAGTAAAAAGCTCTCTAAGGTATTTGTAGTTGCTCCAACTGGGGACGATATCGCAGTTGCGATATGTGATCGCCTAAAAAAGGCAGCATATAAAGGTTGACTCTTGCTTACTAGTCTCAAGGAGCCCGCAAAAAACTCACAGCCAAATCACTTCAAAATGTGGTGAGATTTTATACCTGCCTCAGTTACCATTTAATGTGTCTAACTCAAATCAAGTATTATTGGAGTTGATTTAGGGTCAAGGCATGGGCAGCGGGGTAGACAGTGGCAAAAAAGTTGATACCGTTAGCCATATCGGTAGTAAAGTTTTCAACTATTTTTTAAGGGAGATAAGAAGATGATTAAGACCTCAAGAAGAGTCAAACCAGCATTTATTGCGGTAGTCCTTGGGCTTTTGCTCTCCACCACCACGGTTATCTCATCCGCAGAGGCTTCAACAATCAAAAATGGTGTTTCCTGCAAAAAATCTGGTCTGAAGGCAAAGTCTGGAGTTAAGCGCTATGTCTGTGGAAAAAATCCATATGTAAACCCAACTAGATTGACCTGGATGTTAACTAGCTGTCCTGAAGCTTATGATCTGTATATCGAAGCGAAAGATCAGTATGGAATATTTAAGGACATTCTATCTGCCTCCCCTGAGGGCTTAACCGAACTTGCAAATCTCCAAAAGAGCATGGATTCCTTGGATGTACTCATGAAAACAAAAGTTTGTAGGCGTGGGGCATAAGCCTCTATGTAATGTCTGTAATTGTCACTGGCAAACTCCTAGAGGATGTGATGTAGGCTGAGCCAATGATCTCCGCTCAGTGAAAATTTCTGTTTCGTTTGCGCTTGGGGCCTTTAGCTCAGTCGGTAGAGCAACAGACTTTTAATCTGTGGGTCGTCGGTTCGATCCCGACAGGGCCCACTTGTTTAAGGTAAAGGGATATGTCTGATTTGTCCGTTATCCACGACATTTCTTCAAGCCATTCGTAGAGGTGATTAGAAGCAGCGACGGCTGACTCTGATTTACAAGACCGGTTAAGCAAGGGGTAAAACAAGATGGCATTTAAAGCCAAGAAGTCCAAGGTGGTTGAGTCATCATCTCCTGCCTCTTGGAGCGTTGCCCAATTTTCAACCTTCTACACTCAAAATCGCACTGAACTAATTGCTCATGCCAATCGTATTGTTAAGGATAGGACTAAGGCTGAAGAGCTCACCCAAGAAGCACTAGTTAAATTTATGCTTGCAGCTCCTGAGCTAGAAAGTGATAACCACGCTCTTTCTTACCTACACCGCACAATTGAAAATCTATGTATCGATCTATTTCGTGCCGAGAATAGACGCCCAAATTTAGTGGCATTAGATGATGCTTCAGCTGAGGTTGAATCAACTTGGCAGGTATCAGGTGATCACTCACAAGCTATTTCTGCCGCAGAGGATGCTGCAATTATTCGTCAAGCACTATCTCTTTTGTCACCAGCTGAGCGTGCTGCTCTTGTGATGTGGGAGGTTGAAGGACGTTCAACTGCTGAGATTGCTAAAGAGCTTGGTATTAAAGAGTCTGCAGTTCGCCACACAGTTTCTCGTGCTCGTGCATCACTTCGCAAGGTTCTATCAGAATTGGTTATTGATGAGGCCCGAGGCCTAACAGCTTTAGATCTACTATCTACATCTTATAAAAAGGCTGCAGAGCTAGCCGGTAAATCATCAAAGATTGCACTGACCTTCATTCTTGTTTTAACTGCTTTCCTAGGACTTAACTCCCTAACCGGTAATGAGTCTAATACTTCAATTATTACCTCATCTTCTCAACTTTCAAATAATCAGGATCTGCCAGCTGTTGTGGCTCCAGTAATTCCTGAGGTAACAATCAGTAAACCGGAAGTAAGTGATGAAGTGAATTCAATTACCCCTGGTGAATACGCTGATCATATGCAACTTTCTTTAAACCAACTTGAGACTGTGACTTTAATGCTCCAAGTGTTAGAACAAGCAGACGGTGGGCCTGCTCCTACCGAGTAAATAGATTTCTGTCTCTTTGCGGCATTACACGTGTGTGCCATAAAGAAACAGAATTAGAAGGTCGAAAGATCTTCGAGCCAGAGTTAGGAAATTCCTAACCCTGACTAACGAAAGGAAACAAATGTCGAAAACGACAATCCGTAAGCGCTTGGCGCTTACAGTTACAACTGCGTTGTTTGCAGGTATGCTAACTGTTGTATCCGCACCAGTAGCATCCGCACACAGTCAAGTTGGAGGTAGTAACAACTCTGCCGCCGACGGAACAGTTAACGGCAGTTTATTCATGGCTGTCGAGGCTAGCACTACTGCAACTGGTGCAATTGCTACCGCAGCAGCTGGCACATCTGCCAGACAAAAAGGACTTCTTGCGAAAGATACATCTTCCGGCACGGCTCAAACTGCAACTGTGTTAGCTGGCGGAGTTCTATCATTCTACGCTGAAGTTTCTACTGCATCTGCATTTACTGCAACTGGAGGAACTTTTTCATCCGCAGATCTAATTGATGAAAGTCGATTTGCTGCTACTTACAATGCTGGTAATACAGAAGTAGTTATTCCAAGCACTGAATCAACCGCTACCTATGTGGCTACTCTATGGACAGCACCAACAACCGTAGGTACATATACTGTTAGTTTACTAACTGGATATTATCTATCCAGTTCAGGAACTAGATTGGTCCCAAGTAATGATAACCTTCCACCAACTTTAAGTGGTAGAGTGACAATTACAGTTGTGGCTTCATCAGCAGGCGGTTCTTATTCAGCGTCATTCAGTTCTTGCCAAGTTGGATCAGCAGGTGAGGCACTAACAGCTGGTACAACTGGTACTGGTATCGACACAACAGCAATATTTGCTGATGGAGATGCTGCGTACATCAATTTGGACTTAAATGATGCTTACAACCAAAATCTATCTTCAGGTTCTGTTATTGCAACAGCGACAAATGGAGCTATCGTAAATGTTGAAACAAGCGGAGCAATCAACGCTGGTACAACATCTACTGATGTGTTTTCATCAAACGGATCTCAAGATACAGTTCGTATTGATCAACCAACATCTGGTGCACCACTTACTACAACTGTAACTATTACATACAACGGTACTACCGTATGTACAAAAACAATTACAATTCGTGGTAAGGCTGCTAAATTAACAGTTGCCAATGTTGGTACTCAAGCCCTAGGCGCTGCCTCAACTTCTGGTTCAGGTCAGTGGATGTATCAACAGACAGGCGTCTTTGATTCAGGAGCTTTGTTCTCTGTTGTAGCTACTGATAGTGCAGGAAATGTTGTATCAACACCGTCAACATACGGAACATACTCAGCAAATCCTGCAACCTTGACTACTACAGTTCAGGCAATTTCTGTGAACACACGTTCATCAACAGCAACCGCATCAAGCACTAGCAGATTCAACTATGGTTCTTGGACATGCGGAGCGACTGCTGGTTCAGCAAATGTGGTTTTACGATTCACAATTACTGCAACCGGAGAAACTATCTCTTCTGATCCATTTAACGCACGTTGTGCAGGAGCTCGCTACTCATATGAAGCTTCGCTTGATAAGGCCTCATATACACAAGGTGAGCTGGCTAGAGTGACTGTTAGGTTCCTTGATTCAAGAGGAAATCCAGCAAATACAGTTACCCCTGTGGGAGCAAACTCATGGAGCCTTCCATTCATGACTGGTATAGATGTAAATCTATCTGGCACTAACCCAGCATCTTCGACTGCCGTAACTGGCAAGAATGACGGAACTTCAACTTACACACTAGCGGTGGGCACAACTACTGGCTTAACAGCCGGAACGTTCACTGGTGTAATTGAATTTACAGATGCAACTATCGTGAGTGCTAAATCTACACCTACTTACAAGTTAAGTACTGGTGGAGATACCACTACAAATGCTGACGTGTTGAAGTCAATCGTTGCGTTGATTGCTTCAATTAATAAGCAAATCCAAGCACTGCAGAAGTTAATTCTAAGGCGCTAAGGATAAAATAAGATAAGAATCGAACCCCTCTGTGAGACATCAGAAATGGTGACTTACAGGGGGGTTCTTTATTAAAAAATAAGCATAAAGATTAAGTATTTTAGTTAAAAGTTAAGTTTAAACCTTATTATATAGTCATGACGTCACTTTCACTTTATGGAGAACCTTATGAAAATTCTTTATAAAAATCCGATTTTAGCGATTTCAACTGCAGCAGGGCTGATTACTCTCGCTATGACACCGTGGTGGAATGAGGACTCTCTAATTATTCCTAAACTAATAATCTTATTCTGTATAGCTTCATACTTCATCCCTTTTGTAATTACAAGTTTAAAAATTATAAAATCAAATAAATTAACTTTGGCGTCAAATTTAGTTTCAATGTTAATGCTATTCCAAATAGTATTTGTTCTGATTTTTACTAATGCTCCTATAGAACAACAGTTTTATGGGCGATTTGGCAGAGGCTTAGGTATTGCTACCGAGATTTCATTAATTATTTTCTTCCTGGTGATGTTGAATAACATGACAATCGGAAAGATAGACAAAATTTTTATTCCGTTAATTCTATCTGGCTTAGTAACTTCAGTTTATTCAATATCTCAGTATTATGGCTATGATTTTTTTAATTGGCAGACTCGAACTAATGGAATAATTGGTACTTTAGGAAATCCGAATTTTCAGTCTAGTTTTGCTGCGTTAACACTTGTGCCTACACTGACTTATTTTGGACGGAACAAGAAATATTCATATTTGTCCATATTGTCCTCTGCGGTTCTGTTATACACAATTTACATATGTGAATCCACGCAGGGATATATAGCGACTCTGATTTCTGTAGGGGTTTTTACCTTGTTCTATTTTTACTCCAAAAATAAATACCTTTTCTTTGGTTTTTTGGTCGTTGGAATAACTTCTTTGTTTTTGGTTTTTCAAGGAATGATTAATAGTGGTCCATTTGCCAGCGTTTTGTACAAATATTCTGTGAAATCTCGCGGTGAAATGCTTAGAAACTCAATAAATGTTGTTCAGGATAACATGTGGGTAGGGGTTGGCTTTGATTCCCTTGGGGACAATTACTTGAGGTACAAAGATTTTCAAACAACTAAAGGGGTAAATGAGTTCACTGATCATGCACATAATTTATATGTCAATTACGCCGCAGTGGCAGGTCTTCCTTATGCAGTATTACACTTGATAATAACGTTGATAGTGTTATCTTCATTCATTTATTTAATTAAGCAAAAATCCATATACGATTCAAAATTACTGGCACTATTTAGTGCTTGGGTATGTTATCAAGCCCAAGCAATGATCAGTCCATCTAACATCACCATGCTTGTCTGGAGCTTTATTTTTTCAGGAGCCATAATTGGCATAGCAGGAAATTGCTACTCTAAATCCGAAAAACGTTTAACTTCTATTGATCCATCTTCCTCTCTAATTAAATCCTTTAGTTACTTCGCACTTTTGATTTCGGTTCTACTGATGTGGCCATACTTTAATACGGACAAAAATACTCAAGATGCACTAAGTAAAGGTGATGCAAATTTGGCAATTACAGCAGCTAATTCATTTCCAAGATCCGTTACCCGATACGAACGGCTAGGCGAGACGCTTTTAAACTCAGGCCTAAAGCCCCAGGCTCTTCAATTGGCCAAAGATTTAGTTGATTACAATCCCAATTCAGCATTTGGCTGGGGGTTGATAATGATTAATGATTCTGCATCAAATAATGAGCGGAAAAATGCCAAAGAGAAACTGATTTATCTGGACCCTCAAAATTCTAGTGTAAGAAATTATCTAATTTCTGAATAAAATCAGAATTTAGAACTAGGATTTGCTTGCTATGAAAGTTACTGTAATTGGTCAAGGCTATGTGGGAGCAACTTTATCTATTGGAGCAGCTAAGGCAGGGCATATAGTTGTTGGTTTCGATATTGATCAATCCAAAGTTAATGATTTAAAGAATGGAATTACTAGTATACCCGGACTACTAGAGAAGGACATCAAAGATTTAATTAGAAGTAAAAATTATATCCCTACGTCTAATCCAGAATTAATTAGCAATTCTAACGTAATAGTTATTGCAGTGCCCACACCTTTAAACAAATTACGTGAGCCAGATATGAGCTTTTTAGAATCTGCTTGCTCAACAATTGCACGATACGCAATTGAGAATTCTCTAATAGTAAATGAAAGCACATCTTATCCGGGTACTCTAAGAAATTTTATTTGTCCCAAAATTGCTTCTCTTACACAAAAAAAATTTCATTATGCAGCAGCCCCAGAAAGAATTGATCCAGGTAATACAACTTGGAATTTAAACAATACGCCTAGGGTTATTGGGGGATTAACAGATTTTGCACAAAAAACTGCTATTGAGTTTTATTCTACGTTTTGTAATAGAGTTTTTACAGTCAGTTCACCAGAAGCAGCAGAGGCCTCTAAGCTGTTTGAGAACACCTTTAGACAAGTAAATATTGCTTTGGTTAATGAATTCTCAAAGATTGCACATAAATTAGATTTTTCTACTCATGAAGCAATACGCGCAGCATCCACAAAGCCTTTTGGATATATGCCTTTTTATCCCAGTATTGGTGTCGGAGGTCATTGCATACCCATTGACCCTACATACCTTAGCTACGCAGCAAATAAATTTGGATTTAAAGCAGAATTCATTAATTTATCAAATAGAACAAACTTAGAAATGATTGGTTATGTCGCTGATCGAATAGAAGAAAAAATGAATGGAGATTTAAAAAATGTAAAGATTCAAATAGCTGGTATTGCATATAAACTTGATGTCGATGATTTAAGGGAAAGTCCTGCTCTTTTACTTATGGAAGAATTAAGAAACAGGGGATCTTTAGTTTCTTGGCACGATCCTATCGTTGGCAGTAAGTTCCCCAGTGGGAGTGAAAAATTATCGACAGATATTGATTTAGGGCTGATTGTAACTCCACATTCCGCAATCAATTTTTCTTCATGGCAGGAGAGTGGAATTCAAGTATTGGATTTATCACCAACAACAAATGATTATGGTTGGGCTAAGTTTTTATAAGTGAAGTATTTAGCGACATCTTCAATAATTTTATTTAGATTTATTCTAGGGGACCAAGAAGTATAATTATTTATTTTGCTAATATTAGGAACTCGTCTCAACATATCTTCAAATCCAAAAGAGTATACATCTTGATACTTTGAAAACATTATAGGTGAATCTGACTTAAGTTGCATTTTAATTGTATTTGCAAGTGCAAGAATTGAGATTTCTTCTACTCCTCCAATATTGAAAACTTCTCCAATTGTTTTTGGCTCGTCAACAATTGATTCAATACAATTTACAGTGTCTAGCACATGGCAAAAAACTCTGGACTGAGTGCCATCTCCAAAAACATTTAATGGCTCGTTATTGAGGGCAGCTTTAACAAATCTAGGAATTACCATCCCGTATTTTCCAGTTTGCCTTGGCCCAACTGTATTAAATAAGCGCACGGTTGTGACTTTAAGGTTACTTGTTTTAAAAAGAAAATACGCCATCGCTTCCTCTAATGCCTTTGCGTCAGAGTATGTCCATCTGAGTTTTTGAGGGGTTCCTACTACTCTGTCATCAGTTTCAGACAACGGTTGCTTTGGATTTTTGCCATAAATTTCAGAAGTACTTGCGATTACTATTCGCTTATCGTACTTGAGCGAGGCATTTAAGACAATCTCTGATCCGTAAAAATTTGTTGATATAGATTCGATCGGATTTTCTAAAATATTTTCCACACCCAAGGCTGCTGCCATGTGTAGGACAAGATCGGATGATTCGACTAGCGGCTCAACTAAATTTTTATCTCTAATATCGCCCTCAACGACCTGAATCTTACTCTCAATGTGCGCAATGTTTTTTTTCGAACCAGTACTTAGGTTATCAAGAATTGTAACTTGCTTCCCCTTGGCAACTAGCGCATCACATAGATGAGATCCAATAAATCCTGCTCCGCCGGTAATGAGTACACGCATTTTCTTATTGTAGTGTAAATATAAACTTTGTCCTAAATTAATGAAGCTATATGACTAAATTTACGTCCAGAGATGGATTAGGCTACTTCCGTGAGTACAACTGGAGGTTTTAATTCATCTCAACTTTTATCTGAAGAGCAGGCTTTGATATTACAAGTATTTGATTTAATTAATGCAATAGAGATTGGATCAATTGCAAGTACTTTGGGAATTCAAAGAACTCTTCCCATAGCAGTTGAGGTTAGGCTTGGGGACTGGGTTGTTTATCACGCCAGCTTGCCAGGTAGCAAAGTTGAAAATGATTGGTGGATTTCTAGAAAGGCAAGAGTTGTAAAACTTAAGCAACATTCTACTTTGTATGAAAGAGTCAGATCAGAGGAAAGATCCGAAGATTGGTATGCAGTAAACAATGTTGATGAAGAACATTATGCGATTCATGGAGGTGGTCTTCCATTGATTACAAAGCATAATGGATTTGTAGGAACTTTATTGATAAGTGGATTGCCTCAAGTAGAAGATCATTTATTGGGAGTTGAGGTATTAACTGAGTACTTAGCTCGCAAGGGTGAGCTACTTTGAGTAATCAGGTTTGGGTGTGTGGAGAGGTATTAATAGATTTAATTCCAGATGGCACAGAGCGCAAAGCTGTTGTTGGTGGTGGACCTGCTAATACTGCTAAAGCGCTTGCAAAATTAGGTATTGCTAATCAATTTATAGATGGTATTTCAACTGATAAGTATGGGCAGATGGCACTTAAGCAATTACACAAAGATGGTGTCTTACTAGACTTTGTTAAGTTTTCAGATAAGCCAACCTGTTTGGCGATAGTATCCCTTAACTCACAAGGAAGCGCCACATATGAGTTTGTAATTGAAGGGACTGCTACCTTTGATTTTTCTCACTCCTGGCTACCAGATGCATCAATTCGTAAACCATCTTTATTACATATCGGTACATTAGTAACTGCAATTGAACCAGCAGCATCAATTCTTTTTGAGTGGGCTAGCAAGGTGGCAAAGGTGGCACCTGTGGTCTTTGATCCAAATATAAGACCTGCGGTAATGGATAATCGAATTGAGTATGTAAACCAGGTTGAAAGATGGTTAGGTATCTCTAGTGCGGTAAAGGTTAGTGATGATGATATTTATTGGCTATATCCAGGCGAGAATATTGATGATGTTACTAAGAGATGGCTTGCTATGGGGCCAGAATTAGTAGTAGTTACATTTGGTGATAAAGGATTAGCAGGGTATAGGGCAGAAGAGAAGATAAGTGTGGATGCTAAAAAAGTAGTTGTAGCAGATACAGTCGGTGCAGGAGATACTGTAGGTGCGATATTGGTTGAGGCAATTATTGAAGATGGGCTGGATAAGTTAGTTAAAGATCGATTAGCTTCAATGTTAGATCGGGCGGCAAAGGCAGCTGCAATTACTGTTTCTAGAACTGGCGCACTACCTCCTGGCAAAGATGAGATTTAAAAAAGATGCTTAATATTGATGGTGATCAAATATCAATTGCAATTGATTTAGATCAAGGAGCACGGCTTGCTTCTGTGCAATGGCGGGATATGCAGTTCGCTGTGCCTTTTAGAGGACAAGAGCTTACTTGGGGATGGTTTTCTATGGTTCCCTTTGCTGGCCGCATCAGAGATGGAATTATTAAGGATTCAAAGGGTAATAAGTATCAGCTACCCAATAATTTTGATCCACCACATGCCCTAATTGGTTATGGTGCAACATCCTCTTGGGAGGATCTTGGAAATGGTGCGCAGTACCTAGAGCTTCCATCACCATTTGATGGAGCATCAGTTACTCAGCGTTATGAAATATTAGATAA
>JACCDG010113099.1_pt1 | contig 11524 bp, 14 predicted proteins | sample 7442471 | NCBI WGS metagenome assembly JACCDG01 (sample SAMN15323444, study PRJNA562643) | freshwater metagenome | isolation source: river surface water | place: USA:Blue River Watershed | collected 2017-08-17
ATGGACTGGCGCATCAACAGCAGCAACCGCTTGGAGTGGGAGTTTGAGCAAAGCCACCACACGCAAATTGGGGTGAACTTTTACAGCTTGCTGTCATCCGGATCAACTCAAAGGGTACTGCCGCCAACCGTGGATGGCACACGCAACATCACGCGTCAGCCCAACTCGCAACCTGGCGTGTTCGATGGTCTGACAGGCACGGTGCGTCTGAAACATCAGTTAAACAACGGCTGGACGTGGCAGACGCAATACGGTTCGCAACGTTTGCGTGCCGATGACCGACTGACCTATGCATCCGGTTGCAGCAGAGACATCAGCGATAGCTTTTGTCGTTCGCCGATGGGTAATTTTCAAATTCGGGATTACACCAGCGAGAACGAGCGACGCAAGAGCGACGCGATTCAAACCGAACTCCGTGGTCAAGTTCAACTGGGTGGCTTAGAGCACAGCGTTCAGCTCAGCCTCATGCGACAGCGCCAAATGAACCAAATGCCCTACTCGTACAGCGACAACCTCGTGGGCATGACCAACATCAATGGGGGCTTAACCCCAACCCCCGACGACAACACGTATCGACAAACCAGCAGCACCGACTACAACACCGAAGTGGCCGTCAATGACCGCGTGCGATTAACTGATCGCACACAAGCTTGGTTTGGCCTGCGTCACACCCAACTGAGCCGCCAAAGCATACAAACCGACGGCAGTGCTGCTGTGCAAGACATACGGGGTGTAAGCACGCCTTGGTTAGCTTTGAGCCATCAACTGACCCCGCATCACTTGGTCTATGCCAGCTACGGTCAGGGCCTAGAAGCACGTGCAACGCCCAACACCCCCAACTACACCAACGCAGGTCAACCCTTGCCAGCGCTGCGCAGCACTCAACGCGAAGTTGGTATCAAAAGCCAAGGCCCGCGCGACAGCTGGCAAATCACTTGGTTTGACATCACACGCCCCGCCATTTCCGACTCTGGTGCTTGCAACACAAACGCGGCCAGCTGCACACAACAAATCGATGGCCAAGCCCACCACCAAGGTATCGAACTCAACGCCCAGCGTCATTTGTCACGCTGGTCTATGGGGGGCAGCGCCACATGGCTAGATGCCAAACGTGAAAATGCCACCGTCCAAACAGACCTGAACGGCCAACGCCCGATCAACGTGCCCAAGTACATCTTGCGCGGCATGGCCGAATACCGCTCGGCCAGCATGGTGGGATTGCGCTCTGGCCTTCGCCTTTCACACGAGGGCGAACGCAACGTCACCGAATACGGTGACATCATGCTGCCAGCATGGACCACGGTGGACGCCACCACACACTACGACACCAAAGTCAACCATGTCGCATCCACCTGGACATTGGCCATCAACAATCTGGCCAACAAACACTATTGGCGGGAATCGCCCAAACAATATGGGCAGTACTTTCTCTATCCAGGAGCACCTCGCACAATTCGCACAACAATTCAGTTTCACCTCTGAAAAACGCGAAAAAAATGCGCTATAATTTTTGTATTCCTCGATAGCTCAGTTGGTAGAGCGCCGGACTGTTAATCCGTAGGTCCCTGGTTCGAGCCCAGGTCGAGGAGCCAATTAATAAGGGCCTTGCAGCGATGCAAGGCCCTTTTTCTTTGCTTTAGAAGGAATTATTGGACATGGTTTTGACCCCCATTGAGCTGATTTTTGGTTTAGTCGGCTGTATTTTGGCGATGCTGATTGGCGCTTGGATGGCAAAAAAACAAGCGCGTGCGTTTAGCCATCAAAGTCATGCCAACGCAGATCAAACGGTGCAGCAAAACGGCGATTTGCCTGTGGTCACTTTTGCCGACTACGGCGACATGCGTTTTTTGCATTTGGGCACCCCCGCAGTGCAGGGCTCTATGAAGGTGAGCAAGCCGTTTGAAATCCACCTCGAATATCAACAGCGCATGATGGGCTGGTTGTTATTCACAGATTTAGATCAAGTCAGTCATAAACACGCCATGCAGCTGGGATTGGGCGCTGCGTCACTGACCAAGTTTTGTTATCAGCATTTAAAGATGCGGACCATCGCCATCGAATTAAACCCACAGGTGATAACGACATGCAGGCAGTGGTTCAACTTACCCAAGGACAACGACAAATTACAGGTGGTATTGGGTGACGCCGCCGAAATTGCAAGCGACGACCAATGGCGCGGAAAGATCGATGCTTTGCAAGTTGATTTGTATGACCAAGCCGCCGCCAGCCCGGTGATCGACAGCGAAGATTTTTACCGTGATTGCCGCAGCTTGCTCACCCACGAAGGTTGTATGGCGGTGAACTTATTTGGCCAAGCCTCCAACTATGACGAAAGCTTGAAAAAAATCACAACAGCTTTTGGCAAAGACGCCGTGTGGGCATTCAAACCCACCTCAGCAGGCAATGCGATTGTGCTGGCTTTGCGTACACCTCGCGTGTTTGACGCAAACACATTGCAGGCCCAGGCGCAAACGATTCAAACACGTTGGCCTTTGCCTGCAAAGAAATGGCTGAAGACATTAGCCCCAATCAGCAGGGCCATGACCCTAGATCGCTCAAGCCTCAGTTGAGAAGCCAGCCTCCCACAGCATCAGGGGCGACGTTTGACTTCACGCTGCGTGCTTTTATCAATCGCCGCAACCAACAAACCAAACTCTTGCGCAAGTAGTCTCAACACATCGTCGAGCGTGACAAGCCCGACAAGATCTTGCTTCTCATTCACCACAGGGACACGACGGATGCCGTTGGTACGCATGGTCCGCATTAAATCGATCAGCGAATCATCCTCTTGCACGGTGATCACTGGCGCGCTCATGATGTCTTCTACAAATAACGGACCAGGGTCAATCCCTTGTGCAATCACACACGTCACGATGTCTCGGTCCGTGAGAAGGCCAGAAACCTTGCGCTCGCCATTGAGATGGTCCACAACCACCAAGGCCCCCACATGATCGCGGCGCATCAACTGTGCAGCGGTGACCAAATTTGTATCTTTGTCGGCAAAAGTCACTTCACGCGTGCAGATCTCGCCAACCGTTAAACGTTCGCCCATAGGAAGCTCCTTTGATGTCAATCGAACAAGGCATCCGACCTCGACAGGTCCGGGTTTGTCGAGGTTGGATGTATCAAACTTATGAAATCTTCAACAGCTTTGAATGATTGCCAAGCTTCTTTGGCAAGGTGAGCTCCAGCACGCCATCTTCATACTTGGCAACAGCGGTTGCCTGATCAATCGCTTGTTCCAAAGTGAAGCTGCGGAAAATCTTTCCGTAATAGCGCTCACTGCGAATCGTCTTCGCACCTTCTTTTTCTTCTTTTTGTTTTTTTGTCTCAGCGGTCACTGACACTTGATTGCCATCAATCATGACTTTGATTTCGTCTTTATGAACACCTGGCATTTCCGCTTTGACGAAGTAGGTTTTTTCATCCTCGTTCAGGTCTAACTTCATCTGTGGATGGTCATCCGTCATACGGTAGATAGGTCGAAGCGCAAAGCCTTTGAAAAAGTCGTCACTGAATGGTTCGGCCAATTCACGAAAAGGGTTGAAACGGGCTAAGTTAGTCATGGGGAAATCCTCCATACGTTGATCAATCGTGGCACCCAATGTGCCACTTCAATAGCACCTTGAAGCAAGATGCACATCAGCTAGTTTCTAAGTTAATGGCCCGTAGGTTTGTGTCAAAACACACCTTGAGCGACGCGTTGACGTTCAAAGTTTTCCGTGTTTTTTCTAACGTGCGTCTTTCAATGTGTGAAATGGAACAGAAGATAAAAGGAAAAGAAAAGATCATTCACTTTCATTTTTGAAAGGACTCTTTATGACCCCCCACCGTCTTCTTGCGGCATGCATCTTGACAACGCTTGGCGCTACCGCAGCCCAGGCGCAAACCAGCATCTACCCCTCAGATGTTGGCTATTACGGCGAAGTTGCCTATACCCCCATTGAACTGAAAGTGGATGGCGGCGAAACATCAAACCCACAAGCGATGCGATTGATCGTTGGCAAAGAAATACATAAAAATTGGGCTGTGGAAGCCATGTACACAACCACTGTTTCCAAAGACAACAAAACTTTGTTTGATGGAGAAATCACCCACTACGGCATTGCCATCAAACCCAAAGTTGCATTGACCGACAGCACCGAACTTTTCGCACGCGTGGGGCTCTCGCACTCAAACATCACAGCGACCACCGGCGGCGAACGAACAGGCGCAGATGTCAGCTATGGCATGGGTTTGCAAACAAAGTTCACACCAGCAATTTATGGACAGGTGGACTATATGAACTATTACCACAAGGATGGCATCCGAGCACAAGGCTACGGCATCTCACTGGGATATCGGTTCTAAATACAAAGCGGCTGATCTCATCAGCCGTTTTTTAATGCCTCGACAGATTTCGTCACGACAACAGTGCCATCACATCCGCATCTGACACCTCGCTGAATTCTTGGTAGTACTGGCCAATGAAATGAAAATCAGCAGGCGCATGCAGGCAAACCACGTCATCTGCCAAAGGCCGCACACGCGACAAAGCCTCAGGTGAGGCAACCGGCACAGCACAAATCAATCTGCGAGGCTCTGCTCTGCACCTTGACTGGCCGCATAGGGTGACACGTAAGTCCAGCTTCGATTTTTAAACATCATGTCGCGCTCAGACACTCTTTGAAATTCAACGATCGTCATTGCCATACAACGCGTGAGAATGTGATGTCGCTTTGAATGAACCCTTTGAGCCCTGTGAGAGTTGGTACACAGATGTCACTTCGGTCTTCCCCCTCAAACTCAATCGCCCCATGGAATGCCAAGTTCGACAGCGCACGATTGATGGCTTCTAAGTCCAGCCCCATCAAAAGCCCAAGGTCAGCACGCGTCATACGCATGGTGAATGGCCCCGCCTCACGTCCCTGCTCCACCAAAGACTGCCCCCATTGCAGCAAAAAATCAGCCACACGGCCATCGTTGGACAGTGCTTTCACAGAAACCGGCGAATGACGCCGTCTTAGCAACTGCTGACTGAAATCAGTCAATGCACCTTGAATCAGAGCCGGTTCGTAACCACTTGCGCGCAACAAATCGTCATAACGAATAGACCACGCTCTGCCTGAACCCAAAGAAATCGCCGTGCAGCTGTAGCAGCCAATCGGGATGCCATCAAACCCGATCCAATCACCATCGAAGATGACGTCGATGGTGCTTTCGCGACCGTTGGCGATCAGGTTGATTCTTTTCAGAAGTCCAAGGTTCATGAAATAAAGCGTGTCGAAGGCTTGCACATCGACCTTGTCATGAACACTAGATACGTCGATTGCCTTTGCTTTTTCTGATCTCATCTTTACCTCGGTGTAGCCATGATTCCGTTTGAAAAGCATAGCTTTCAAACGTTGGATGACCAATACCCGAACCTGATGAAATCCTTACCCGCAAACAGGTAGAACGTTATTTGCGGGCGTGCGGCAAGCCTTGGCGATCAATGCGGACTTCATGCGTTTTCCAATCTCGCACACCACGTCGATCTATCTCTAAACGCACCACCCAACCGATGTTGTTGACCTTGTCTGGAAAGCCGTCAAACACAAAGTTACCTAAGCTGTAAAAAATAGGTTTGCCTTTGTACTGCTCTGTGTCTTGCACGCGATGCGGATGCCCGCCAATGACAGCGTCAGCGCCTGCTTCAATCATCAAACGCGCCAACTCACGTTGTCGGGCATTGGCAACCGACTCCTCCCAGCCCCAATGCATGACAGGAATCACCACATCCGCCTTCCAGACATGACGGGCTTGCGCAATATCGCGCACCACTTGTTCGTCTTCACTCCAAGCAATGCCTGCGCGGTCATGGTCGGCCTCAAAATTACGTGGCTGAAACTCGTTGTAGCCTAAAAATGCAATGCGAATCCCGTGTCGTTCCAGCACCAACGGCGTGTGTGCTTCTTGCAAGTTGTGCCCGCCACCGTAGTACCCCAAGCCCGACTGCTTGAGCAGCCCCAGCATTTGGCTAAATGCTTTGGGGCCAAAGTCGCCCGAATGGTTGTTGGCTAAACCCACCGCATCGAAGTGACGGCGCAGGTACGTCAACCCTCTAGGATGCACGCGAAACGTGTTGGGCTTTTCTGGTTCCACAGAACCCACGGTGGCAACCACGCACTCTAAGTTGCCCAAACGAAGGTCGGCGTTTTTGAACAAATGTGCCACGCCTGCAAATGGATCGCGTCCACGCCGAATTGCGCGGTCTGCACCGCCTTCCAGCATGATGTCGCCCGCAAACACCACCGACACCACCGGCTCCACAGAGGGCGTCTGTGCAGAGACCGTCACGACAAACCATGACAAACACCATGCCGAAAGAAATTGAAGTGGGTATTTCATGGCGCTACCTCATGCAAAGCACAGCCATACAACAGCTCTTTACCTAAGAACGGGGAATACAAGGCAACGCGCCCCGTCAAGGCATCTGGGCTCGGCTGTTTGAGTGCAACAGGTGCCGCAAACTTGACGTGCTGCAACACCATGGGCTGACGTTCGGTTTGGTAAGACACGTAAAGGTTGATGGTGTCCACCTGTGTGTCGTTGCCCAGCACCACGGCCTTGAAACGAAACCGGTTTTCCAAATCCACACTGCGCACCGCATAAGGGTCATGGGTTGGCGAGAACGAGTGCTCCGATCGCGCCGCATTGACCTCAAAGTGGCATTTCAGCAAAGGCACCGCCTGTGCCGCCATCGGAACCACTGCACCGAACACACACAATGCAGCCCACACTCGTCGCCAACACGCCATACATCACGCCCTTTCTGTTTGCGGTACAGCCTACAAGATGGCCAGCTGGGTTGATCCGTGGGTTTCCCCTTGTAACTGGCAAAATCTAGGTCTACGTCGAAAAGCATGTTTATGACCACTTCAAGCACACCGCCCCTCCCTACCCAACCTCGTCTGACCAGTTTGTCCCATGGCGGCGGCTGTGGCTGCAAAATTGCCCCAGGCGTGTTGAGCGAAATTCTCAAAAGCACCCACGCGATGCCCATCCCTGCACAGCTGTTGGTGGGCATTGAAACCGCGGATGATGCTGCGGTCTATCAGCTCAACGACGAGCAAGCACTGATTGCCACCACCGACTTCTTCATGCCCATCGTGGATGACCCGTTTGACTTTGGTCGCATCGCCGCCACCAACGCCATCAGTGATGTGTACGCCATGGGCGGCACACCCATCATGGCCTTGGCCTTGGTGGGCATGCCCATCAACGTGTTGTCACCCGAGACCATTGGCAAAATTTTGGACGGCGGTCAAAGCGTGTGCCGCGAGGCGGGCATCCCCATCGCGGGCGGCCACACCATTGACTCGGTTGAACCGATTTACGGTTTGGTTGTCATGGGCTTGGTTCACCCCAAACGTATCAAACGCAACGCAGATGCCCGCGTGGGCGACCGGTTGATTTTGGGCAAACCACTGGGCGTGGGCGTGCTGTCTGCCGCGCTCAAAAAGAACGCACTCAGCACCGAAGGCTATGCGCAAATGATTGCCAACACGACGCAACTCAACACACCAGGTGCGGCACTGTCCGCCTTGGCTGGTGTGCACGCCATGACCGATGTGACGGGCTTTGGCTTGGCGGGTCATGCCTTAGAAATGGCGCGAGGTTCTCAAACCACGGTGCAACTCCACATGCAGAAAGTGCCGCTGCTGCACGGGGTGCGCGCACTGGCTGAGCAAGGCATGCTCACCGGCGCATCAGGCCGCAACTGGTCTGCCTACGGCCATGAGATTGAGCTCGCGCCTGGATGCAACGCCGTTGACCAAGCCTTGCTGAGTGATCCGCAAACCAGTGGCGGCTTGCTCGTGGCATGTACCCCTGAGACAGTGGATGAGGTACTGGCCATCTTCCACGCACATGGCTTTGCCAGCGCTTGCGAAGTGGGCGAAATCAAAGCCGCCTCAACGGATGGCATCAAGCTGCAAGTGCGTTAAATACCAGCCTCTTGAAATCGTAAATTTATACTGCTCTCCTTTGAAAGAAAACAACCACATGTCCACCATTCCAGCTTGCCCCCAATGCGGCCAAGAAAACACCTACCAAGACGGCGACAACTATGTCTGCGCCGACTGCGCGCATGAATGGCCCATGGTGGCTGCCGCTGCTGCAGACGACGAAGACGAGGCGGTGGTGAAAGATGCCAACGGCACGGTATTGAAAGACGGCGATGCCGTGGTACTCATCAAAGACCTCAAGGTCAAAGGCTCATCCACGACACTGAAGATGGGCACCAAGGTCAAAAGCATTCGCTTGGTTGGCGGCGACCACGAAGTGGACTGCAAGATGGATGTGGGCAACTACATGTTGAAGGCTTGCTTCCTGCGCAAAGCCTAAATACGCGCAGCGCTTAAAGCACCCGACCTCGGTTCGATTTGATCGCCGAGGTCTTTTTTTTGCTGTCTAAGCGGCGCAGCTTAGAGGCATAGGTGGGCTTGGTGGGCTTGCGCTTTTTGGGTGGCTTGGCCACGCTTTGTACCAAGTCGAGCAAACGCGCAAAGGCTTCAATGCGGTTCATGTCTTGGCTGCGATGCTCTTGCGCTTTGATGACCACCACGCCTTCGTTGGTGATGCGGTGGTCTGGCAAGCACAGCAGCCGCTCTTTCACGTCATCTGGCAAAGACGACGCCATCACATCAAACCGCAAATGAATGGCACTCGAGACTTTGTTGACGTTTTGCCCACCCGCGCCTTGGGCGCGAACTGCGGTGACTTCAACTTCAGACTCGTTGATGTGCATGGTGTGTGCTTAGACGTGCCAGCCGGGCAACTCGCCCATAGCCCAAACAATCAAACTAACGGTGAAGAAGGACGCGACAGTGGTCACCAACAACGCGGCGGCACAAAACCCCTCTTCCCCGTGACGTTGCGCCAACAAGGGGTAGATGCCCAGCATGGGCATCCCCGCCAGCAACACCGCAGAAATTTTGAGGCTGGGCTCCATCGGGCCCACCACCATCAACATCAGTCCAACACCCAAGGGATGCACCACCAATTTACCGATGGCAATCCAGCGCACCTCTTGAATCAGGCCTAGCACACGCATACCTACCAAAGAACCGCCGTTCACAAACAACGCGATCGCGGCAGTGGAGGCGGCAAATAAGTTCACGGTCTTCGACAACACCTCTGGCAAGTGCCAACCCAAGATGGAGAACGCAAAGCCCAACACAATCGCTTGCATCATGGGAATCTTGGCCATGCGCTTCAAGCTTTGAAGCACGGTGTGTCGCCATGACAAATGGGCGGTCTCACCGCTTTCAGCCATAGCCAGCGCCAACGGAATCGTCACCAAGTTTTCAACCAACACGGTCAAGGCCAAACCCACACCCGCAGCAGGCCCCAAGAGTTGCAACAAGATGGGATAGCCCACGTAGCCACTGTTGGCCGAACTCACCCCCATCGCCACCAGGCTGCTTTGCGTGAGCGATTTTTTGCGCCACACACGCCACACACCAAAGCCAAGTGCAAAAGAAAATACGGACCCCACGCCATAGGCAATCAAATACCTTGGGTTCATCACCTCGGCAAAGTCGCGTTGCGTCAGCGTGTTAAACAGCATGGCAGGCAGCGCAAAGTGCAGCACAAAACGCCCCAACACTTGGCCATCCAGTTTGCTGAACAAGCCGCGATACGTGGCCGCAAAGCCCAGCGCGATGACCAAATAAATAGGGCCAGTGATGGTGAGGATGTTGAGCATTGAGTCTGTGGCTTATTGTTTTTGAATGCCTGCGCGTTGAATCACATCGCTCCAACGCTTGATTTCAGTTTGCAACCAATCGTGTGCTTGCCCCACCGTGCTGGGATGCGGCTCGACATTCAAGTCCAGCAACTTCTGACGCACGGCTGGGTTTTGCAGCGCGGCGTTCACTTCTTTGTTCAAACGGTCCACCACCGCTTGTGGTGTTTTGGCTGGCACGCCCAAACCATTCCACGAGGTCGATACGAAATTAGGCACGCCGCCCTCTTTGGCTGTCGGAACTTGTGGCAAAGCCGTGTTGCGTTTTGGGCCTGTCACGGCCAAAGCACGCAGTGCCCCACCCTTGATTTGCGGCAGCACAGGGCTGAGCACTTCCACCGCGATATCAATTTGTCCACCGCGCAGCGCGTTCATCACAGCGGGGGTGCCATTGAAAGGCACCACTTGGGCATCTAAGCCCGCCACCGATTTAAACAACTCAGCCGTCAAATGTTGGGTGCTGCCGATGTTGATGCTGCCAATGTTGAGTTTCCCTGGGTTGGCTTTGGCCCATGTCAACAACTCGGGCAGCGATTGAAAACGCGAATCAGCGCTGGTGACAACAGCTAAGTCAAACGTCCCCATCAACGAAACGGGCGTGAAGTCTTTCACGGGGTCAAATGGCAAAGCCTTGAAGAGACCAGCACTCACCGCGTTGGCGTTGGACATCAGCAAAATGGTGTAACCATCGGGTTCAGACTTAGCCACGATCTCCGCCGCCACAATGCCACCGGCGCCGGGGCGGTTGTCAATGACCACCGCTTGACCCAAACCTTCCGACATCTTTTGTGCGACCGTGCGTGCGGTCAGGTCAGCCACACCGCCTGCACCAAACGGCACAACGATGCGCAAAGGCTTTGTGGGGTACGACTGGCCATGGGCACTCACGGCAGCCAAGGCGCAAAACGCAGTCGCTGCAACAGCTGCGAAACGGGACAACACCAAACGACGAATGGGCATAACGCATCTCCAAAAAAGGGAACTGATGCGCAGATTGTCCTAGATCGTCAAACTCGCTCAAGAATCAGTGCAATTCCCTGTCCCACACCAATGCACATGGTGCACAGCGCGTAACGGCCGCCTGTGGCGTGCAAGCGGTTCACGGCGGTGGTCGCCAAGCGAGCGCCTGATGCACCCAATGGATGCCCCAACGCAATCGCACCACCCCACGCATTGACACGCGGGTCGTCATCACGCAAACCCAGGGCGCGCGTGACGGCCAAGCCTTGCGCAGCAAACGCCTCATTCAGTTCAATCACATCCATCTGATCGATGGTGAGGCCCGTTTGCGCCAATACTTTTTGCGTGGCCGGCAAAGGACCAATGCCCATGATGCGCGGCGCCACACCCACCGTGGCCATGCCCACCACGCGCGCCTTGGGGGTCAAACCGTTCTTGGCAGCATGGGTTTCATTCGCCAAGAGCAGCGCGCACGCCCCGTCGTTCACACCGCTGGCATTGCCTGCGGTCACTGAGCCATCGGGACGCACGATGGGTTTGAGTTTGGCCAAGGCTTCCAAGCTGGTGGCGCGGGGGTGCTCATCGGTGTCCACCACCGTGGGCTCGCCCTTCTTTTGCGGAATCAGCACGGGTGTGATTTCGCGTGCCAAGTGGCCCGCTTGCTGCGCAGCAACGGCACGCAGTTGGCTGTTCATGGCCATCAGGTCTTGGGCTTCACGCTCAATCTTGAACTCTAGCGCCACGTTCTCTGCCGTCTCGGGCATGGAGTCCACACCGTATTTCTCTTTCATCAAC
>JACCDG010998844.1_pt1 | contig 11523 bp, 3 predicted proteins | sample 7442471 | NCBI WGS metagenome assembly JACCDG01 (sample SAMN15323444, study PRJNA562643) | freshwater metagenome | isolation source: river surface water | place: USA:Blue River Watershed | collected 2017-08-17
GGTCCTCGTGGTGCAACAGGACCAACTGGTCCTGCAGGTGTAGCAGGTTCTGCATCTGCAACTGGTGCAACAGGCCCTATTGGTGCAACAGGTCCTACAGGTCCTGCTGTAACTGGTCCAACTGGTCCAACAGGTCCTCGTGGTTTGCAAGGTGTTACAGGTGAAGCAGGTCCAACAGGTCCTCGTGGTCCACTTGGTTTGCAAGGTGAAGTTGGTCCAACAGGTGCACAAGGTTTACTAGGACCGACTGGTTCTCAAGGTCCAACAGGTCCAACAGGTCCTCGTGGCGTTGATGGTGTTATTGGTTTAGATGGTGCTACAGGTCCAACAGGTCCACAAGGTTTACTTGGTCCAACAGGTCCAACAGGTCCTGCATCAAATGTTACTGGTCCTACAGGTCCACTTGGTCCAACAGGTCCTACTGGTCCTCAATCTCAAGTCACTGGTCCAACTGGTCCAGTAGGTGCTGGCTATGCTCCAGTTACGTTATTTGCAGTCAGCATTGGTAACACATCTCCAGGCGTAAAAATCTTTGCTGCTGAACCGCTACCTCTTTCATGGAGTGAAGGTAGCAGAGTTAGAGTTTTGCCATTAAATAATGGTTCACCAATTCCATCTATTTTTATGGATGCTTACATTCAAAGCATCGACCTTACAAGAGAGAGCATCACTCTTTACGCTGACTATTACGAAGGTACTTGGACATCAGGCCAATACGCCGACTGGCAGATGGTTCTTAGTGGTAACCGTGGAACAACAGGTGCACAGGGTCCAACAGGACCAACTGGTGCTCAAGGTCCAACTGGTCCTGTATCAACACAGCCTTCTACTGTTCCTGGTCCAACAGGACCAACAGGACCTGCAGGTGCAGCAACAGTTATTAAAGGTGAGTACGCAGATTTAGCAACACTACAAGCAGCAAAACCAACTGGTGCAATTGGTGACTCTTATCTTTTAGCAAATGGTGACCTTTGTGTTTGGAATCCAACACTTGTTTCTCCAACACAAGGCGGTTGGCAAAACGTAGGTAACATTCAAGGTGTTACAGGTCCACAAGGTTTGCAAGGTCCTACAGGTCCGACTGGTGCTGCTTCTAACGTAACAGGTCCGACTGGTGCACAAGGACCTCAAGGACCTACGGGTGCAACAGGACCTGCATCTGACATAACTGGTCCTCAAGGTATCCAAGGACCTACAGGTCCAACTGGAGCCACTGGTGCTGCATCAAACGTAACTGGACCTACTGGTTCTCAAGGACCAACAGGACCTACTGGTGCACAAGGTACTTCTATTAACGTTAAAGGCGTTGTAGCAACTACTGGAAGTCTTCCACCAACTGGAAACGTATCTGGTGATGCGTACGTTGTTTCTGCCGATTCTAATATCTACATTTGGAATGGGACTGCTTGGGTTTCTGGCGGTCCATTCGTAGGACCAACAGGACCTACAGGTTCAACAGGACCATCAGTTACAGGTCCTACTGGTCCAATGGGTCCACGCAATGGAACGACTTTTGTAGTAACTAACAATGGGACCAATGACCAGTATTTAATTGCGGGAATTTCAGGTAATACCCCAACGCTTACTCTTGTACGTGGTGAGACTTACTACTTTGATGTAAGTGGTCTAAACATTACAGACCCTATTGCTTTGCGTTTAACTGAAAATAACACTGCGTCTGTTCCAGGAACAACAAACAATGACCCAGTTGGCGGACGTTACTCTGCGTCTACAAACACAATCATTACATACGTTGTTCCTTTAGATGCTCCAGCAAACATTGTTTATCAGAGCGTTAACAGCCCTGCTCAACTTGGTGTTATTGCCATCTTTGATAAAAAAGGTGAAACAGGTCCTACAGGACCTACTGGTCCTACAGGAGCAACAGGACCACAGTCACAAGTAACAGGTCCAACAGGACCTCTTGGACCTACAGGACCAACAGGACCTGTTGGTAAATTCACTGCAAGTGCTACTGCACCAAGTATTCAAACTGCAACTGTAGGTGATGCGTGGTTTAACACTCAAAACGCAAAAACCTATGTATTCTTTCAAGGTGCGTGGGTAGAGGTTGCTTCAGGCAACGTTGGCCCTACTGGACCACAAGGTACAACAGGAACATTGGCAATATCTACTTCATGGTGGTTGGGTATTTAGTATGAGTAGGAAAGGTAGCAACTAATGCCAGGATTTTTAGGCGGTAGTTCAAGCAGTGGAGGAACAGGCGGAGAGATTCGTTTCCCTGCCGAGTTTGTTGACCCAGTAACGAAACTCCGTGTCTCTGAGCCACAGACACTCATGGACACAGACTTTGAATATGGTCTGCAGCCAACCAAATGGGAAACAGTTGAACTTATCAATAATACCCCTTCATTCTTTTCTGCTTCTGGCGATACAACAATTGCAAACCTTGTTGACATGGTTACAACCGCAGGTTCTCGTGAAATTAAAGTTACAACTTCTTTAGCACACGGACTTGCTGTAGGTATTCCTCTAAACATTTCTGGAACAAAGTCGCTTACCGCTGATGGTTCTTACATCATTAACTCTGTACCAGATGCAACTACTTTTACATACCTTTGCAAGCAAAATCAATTAGTTACAGCATCTATCGTTGACCTTTATACCTCTGTTATTACAGGACAGTTCTTCCAAGGCTCACAGATTAAAATTTCTGACTCTGAAGGAATTGTTACTGATGCTCAAGGTCAGTCTACAATTACTCTTAAAACCGATTCTCCACACGGTTTTGGATTAAATACTCCTTTTTATTTCCTAAATCTCAACTCGACAATTTCACAAGAGTTTGACTCTTCAAACACTGGTGCTAAAACATTTGACTCTTCAAACACAGCAACAGCACAGTCTTTTGACGGTTCTAACACTCTTACAACTTACCCAATTGACCTTTCTAACGGAGCGTTCTCTGGAGGAACTGCAAGCAACGTTGCATCTGTAAACACAACTTCAGACACTATTACCGTTACTCACGGTGCAGAAAACTTTGCTGGGTTAAAGTTAGGACAACCTCTTTATCACTCAATCACCGCTTCTGCTGGATACTTTGCAACAACTCCTCGCGGAATTGTGTACCTTGCATCAAACAGTGCATTAGGTACAAGTTCTTCTGAATTCCAAGTTTCAGCAACTCCAGGAGGAACTCCAATTGATTTAACAGTGACTTTGACTGGAAGTTTTAGAATTGCTAACTTAGCAAGAACTTTTGCTGGAAATAACCAAGACACTCAGAGTCAAACAACTTTAGCGTTAGTTAATGAAAACGCATTTAACTTTGATGGAGCAAACAACCAAGGCTCTACTTCTACAGTAAACTCTTTCTCAAACGGTTCTGCAATTATCCAGATGGTAAATGATGCTGGAAGCACAGTCTCTACAGGCTTATCTGTAGGGTCAATGGTGAGATTCACTAGCACAGGAACTGCTGCGGGTGGGCTTGCAAATAACACTACTTATTGGATTACTTTTCTAAGCGTAGTTGTTCCATCAGCACCTGGTCTTGTACAGGTTAAAGTTTCAGCAACTCCAGGCGGAGCAGACATTGTTATCTCAAGCCAGGGAAGCGGAACTCAGAAGTTCCAACAAATCGGTGTTTCTCTTGATAAAGAGTGGATTCACATTCCAAACCACAACTTTGTTATTGGCGACATGGTTAGGTACACCTTCCCAGTTGGTGGTCGTTTTACTACCACTGAATCTATCCCAGCAAACTTTTACTTTGTTGAGCAGGTAAACGGAAATAACATCCAAATTGGACTTGTAAAGGGCGGTCTTAAAGACGGTTCTTCTGCTCAAAGAGCAGCAGAGTCTGCTGCAGCAATTAAGGCAGCAACAGGAACCAATACAAATGGTTGGTACTGGATTAAGACCCCAGACTACTCAACTGCACAGCAAGTTTATTGCATCATGGATTCAGCCGTTGGTGGCGGAGGATGGATGCTTGCTATGAACTTAATTGCAAATAGCAACTCTGGACTTCCAGCAGGAACTCCAATTTGGGGCAACAGTTTTTACAGCACGCAAGACGGTTCTGTTAACGCTAACAACATTAGCCTTGACAATAACATTAAGACTCATCTGTGGGGTTACTTCAATCCAAGTCAAGTGCTGTTTGTATTACACAACGTGTCCTCTACTTCATGGCGTGGTTGGGGTCAATACACCCTAACTGGTGGAAATGCAGGAGCACGTTCTCTTTGGTCATGGACCACACAGAACACGGCAAATCAAACAGTCTCTTCAGGCCGTACTGCACAAAGCGGTGACTCAGGAGTTCCTAACACCTCATGTCGTCCACAAAATCGTGGTGGTGACGGATTTATAGATGCTCGTAACTCTGGAGACTCTTTGCACTTCCGTGGTAACTACGGTGGAGGACAATGGTATGGTGCTGACGGTTACAACCGTTTCCATATTGGAACTACTGCTGGTAGTGGAAACAATTCTTACGGTCACACATTCTCAGGTATTGGTGGAGAACACCAAAACGGTGGTTGGAACAACGGCTTTAAGATGGCTCCAATTTCTCCATATTGCGATACTCCTGGGTATTACGGTGAAGGTAATGGTGCAGGTAACGGCAACAACTATACCAATCAGGGTCAAAATCAGATTTCAACTACATGCGGTCAAACAAGCACTTCATGTAACCGAGTCTCAGGCAGCAACATCATCGATGTTGGCTACGCGATTTTAGTAAAGTAAAGGATGAGATAGATGCCAATTGATATTACCGTCGCAGGTGCAACAGGTACTCACAGCCTTAACCGAACAAACGTTAACCTAGATGAGAACTACTTCTACTACTCTTCTGCTCAAGGAGTTGCCTCACAGCAATTCCCAAGCACGATTAAAGATGATGCTCCTTGGATTGTTCGAAACAACACTGGTGTTCTTGGCGGTTTAACTTCTGGCAACCTTTATTACACAAATGTTATTGACCCATCGTCGTTTACTCTTACAAGCACTGTAAACGGTACTGCACTAGATTTAACTTCCGTAACTGCTGGAACTATTACTTTTAACTTCCCATTTGTTTACAATAACGTTCTTAGTTTTGATAGCGGTACTTTCTACGCAAATCAGCAAGCGGTTAAGTACTACACCTCTGGAACACCTCTAACAAACCTTGTTTCAGGAAACACATACTACTTAAAGTCTTCTAGCAGTGGTTTTGGTGGAAGTACGCTGTACTCCTTTACAGCGTTTACCTTTACAAGTGCTGGTGCAACTGGAGCATCTGGACCAACATTGGCTCAAATGCAAACTGCGTATGCAGGAACTGCTTTTGCAACAGGTGGCGTTTACCTAAAACAAGGAACTTATCAGGGATACCAAGATTGGACAGTTCCTGTTTCTGGCGTGTATGAGTTTGATGTACGTGGTGCACAAGGTAGAGCATCTAACAATGCTTCAGGTGCAGGTGGTGCAATTGTACGAGGACGTGTAACTCTTGTTGCTGGTGAGACAGTAACTATTGCTGTTGGTCAGCAAGGTGGACCAAGCCTTGGTAACGGCGGTGCTCCTAACGGTAACTGGCCTGGTGCTTCTGGTGGAACGTTTGTTGTTCGCAAATCAACTAATACTCCTTTGTTTGTTGCTGGTGGTGGTGCATCTGCTTCCTATCTTGATGGTGCTGCAGCAACACAGATAACTGAAAACGGCGGTTCTGCAGGTTCAATTACTGGCGGAACAAACGGAAACGGTGCTACAAGCGGTTTCGTTGGTGGTGGCGGTGGAGGTTTCCTCTCTAACGGTGGAAACACTATCTATGGTTTTGGTGGCGGTGGATTCAATAGTGGTCTTATCGGTGGTTCTCCGTTTAACTCTTCAAACGGTGCTTTTGGTGGCTTTGGTGGCGGTGGCGGTTCAGACGGAAACACTCAAGGCGGTCCTGGTGGTGCTGGTGGTTACTCTGGTGGTGCTGCTGGTCCAAACCAAGGACGTGCTCCAGGTTCCTTTGGTGGTTCTTACGTAATCCCTACAGCAACAAACGTTGCTACTTCAACAGGTCAGTACAACGGTTCTACAACCTTTAATAGCGTTGCAATTACCAACCTTAGTTCCTTTAACACTGCGGGTGCTGGACAAGTAACTGCAACTCTTATTGCAGCAGGTGGTTCTGGATACGCTGTTTACCCTGATGCTACAAATGCTGATGCAGGTACAAACGCAATTGCTATTGCTCCTGCAGGTAACCAATACCACGCCTTTGTTCCAGTTACTTTAGATTTAGAAAACAACACAATCAATACAACGTCTGCTCACGGATTAGTTTCTGGAGACGCTGTTACTTACTCATTTACAGGAACTGCTGCAGAACCTTTGGCAGCAAATACTGTCTACTATGTAAACAGAGTCAATAACTACACTTACCGTTTGAGCACTACACCTTCTCCAACATTTACAAACGTCGATTTTACTCGACCATCTAGTTCTGCAACTGGAAGTTTTGGAAAGGTTGTTGTTAATACCGCAACTGATGTTATTACGATTCCTTCTCACGGATTCCTTGCAAATCAGCCAGTTAAGTACAGCACTGGTGGTGGAACTGCTATTGCTCCACTACAAAACAATGCAACTTACTACGTAAAAACAGTAATTGATAACAACAACATCCAGTTAAGCCAGTCTCTTGGTGGTCCAGTAATTGACCTTACTTCTCCTGGAACTGGAACTAACCACTCCTTCATCTATGTGGTTGTAAACATTGACGAAGAAAGCCTTTACATTCCAGGTCACGATTTAGTTACTGGTTCTAAGGTTGTTTACTCTTCTGGTGGTGGAACTGCTATCGGAGGGCTTACTTCTGGTACTACCTACTTTGTATTCAAGGTTGACAACAACATTGTTAAACTTTGCACTAATAAAGAGGCTACCAATGTTGTTAACCTAACTGCTTTAGGAACTGGTAACCACTCTTTAACAACAAATCAAGTTGACTTTGTTGCTGACCAAATCTCCATCCCATCTCACGGATTTAGCCAAGGCGAATTAGTTCAGTATGACTCTGTAGGTCAGACTGCTCTTGGAGGTCTTACCTCTGGTAACCCTTACTATGTCATCTTGGTTGATGGTGATAACATCAAGTTGGCTTCAACACTTGAACTTGCAAATGCTGGAACAGCAGTAAACCTTACAACTGCTGGTGTTGGTCGCCATCGTATTCTTTCTTTGTCTAAGTCTCCAGATGGAACTTACCAAATTAACTCTATACCTACTCCAAACACCTTCACTGTTCCTGCAAACGGCTTTGTTCCGTTTATCGTCAAGACATTTACCCCTCGTCAAGTGGTAGACCTTCAGTACAACAACATCAAGATTTTGTCTCATGGTTTTGTTACTGGAACTAAGGTTCGATACTCAAACGGTGGTGGAACTGCAATCGGTGGACTAACCCATAACACCGACTACTATGTAATTAACATTAGCAAAGACTATATTCAGTTAGCACTATCTGCTGAAAATGCTTCTTCTGGTGTACCAATTGTGCTGTCTTCTTTTGGTGGCGGTGTAGACCACTCTCTTACATCAGCCCAAATTAATGGCTACGTAACAGGTACTGGCTCTGTAACAACAGCGTCAGGCTCAACACTTGTGTCTGGAACAAATACAGCCTTTGCTAAGATTCTTAAGGTTGGAGACTTATTCCGTCTGTTCCCACCAAATCAAACCTTTACAGGAACATTTGCTAGTGGAAACGTTTCCGTTAACCCATCAAACCAGATAACCATAACTGGTCATCCGTTTAACACTGGTGACTCTGTTCTCTATACTGCAGGTGGCGGTAGCGTTGCTCCTGGTGGTTTGACTTCAAATCAGTTCTACTTTGTACGTCGAGTCGACGCTAACACAGTAGCCTTGTTCAACACTTCTGCCGATGCTGTTGGTAACACAAACCGAGTGGTTCTAACATCTCAGGGTTCAGGTTCTACCCATACCTTAGTTGAAACAATTCCATCATCACCAATTATCCGTAAAATTACAGCGATTGGTTCTGACACTCAGATTACTGTTAACCGCCCTTATGCAACAACTTACACAGGTGTTTCATACTCATACCAAACATTCGTGTATGTACGTCCACAAGGATACTCACTACATCGTCCATTTGATGGTGGTGTTGAAATGTCAACGGGCTCAGGCACTTCATGGGCTTCTATTATTCGCCAAACTCGTAAGTATTTCCGTTACCAGTCAGGTAAGGGTCTTCAGACATCCTTTGGTATCAACTTCAAGCCAACAATTGATATTGAAAAAGTCTTCAAGGTTTCAAACACGACTTTCCAATGTACAACTCGTCGTCCTCACGGCCTTATCAATGGTTTGTATATCCAAATCTCTGAAGCAAAGACTGCTGCAGGACTACCAAGCACCGTTTACAACGGAATTTTCCAAGTCACAGTACTTGATTCCTTAAACTTTACCTGTATTGCTGCTGGAACTATTCCAAATGCTCCAAACAACGTGGCTTACGGATTCCCTCAATTTAACGTTGACCAATGGGAAAACGGTGCAGTACGTGCTGGTATGTTTGATTTCCAGAACGGTATGTTCTTTGAGTTTGATGGACAAGACATTTACGCTGTTCGTCGTTCATCAACACAGCAAATTGCTGGTACAGCATCTGCTCTTCAAGGAGCGGAATGGGTATTCGGTACTGGAACATCCTTCACCACACAACTTGCTGTAGATGATTACATCGTTATGCGTGGTCAGTCTTACAAGGTATCAAGCATTATCAGTGACACTCGAATTACTGTTAAGCCTGAATACAAGGGTTCTTCTGGAATTGAAAAAGAATTTGACCCAGGAAATGGAACTACAGGAGTTGTTAGAACTGCTACAAGCCAGTTTGTTATCCAAAATCACGGATTTACAAATAACTTGCCTGTGGTGTACGACTCTATTGATGGAACTCCTATCGGAGGACTTATCAACGGTAGAACCTATTACGTTAACTTAATTGATAACAATAACTTCTATCTCAAGGCAACCCCAGATGCTGGTACTAACGTAACTATCTCTTCGGTTGGTGCTGGTTCTCCACACTCCTTTACACCAGCAAAATCAGGTATCATCATGACCAAGACTGTTGATACACGTGTAAAACAGGCTGATTGGTCAATTGACCCTTGCGATGGAACTGGTCCAACAGGATACAACCTTGACCTAAACAAGATTCAAATGGCTTACATTGACTACTCTTGGTACGGTGCTGGAAAGATTCGTTTTGGATTCAAGACAGGTGCTGGTGAAGTTCAGTATGTACACGAATTCATCCACAACAACTACCAACTTGAGTCTTACTTCCGTTCAGGTAACTTGCCTACACGTTATGAAGTAACAACTTATCAAAACCCAACCTATATTCCATTCTTATTCCACTGGGGTACTTCGGTTATCATGGACGGTAAGTTTGATGATGACAAGGCATACCTCTTCTCACAGTCTGGTCAAACTCTGTCCATTACTGGAACAACCGCAAAATCTTTTGGTTCACGAGCAATTAACGTTACAAATAACCAAATTAACATTCCAACACACGGTTTTGCTTCTGGTGATTCTGTTCAGTTTATTGGTTTGACTGCTCAAGGTTTAACGGGCGATAACAACCAGAACCCTGCGATTGTTGCTCAAGCAGCATACGCAAGCAGTTCAACAAGACTTCGAAACAGCAGCCTTTTGTTTGTTCGTGCAGTTGATGCTAATAACATCACACTTCACCCAACACAGAACGATGCAACCGCTACTGGTGGAACTAACGTTATTGATATTACCTCTCAAGGTAATGCTCAGTACACCTACTACTTGTACCCACTAGGTTCTTTGAATAACACCTCTGGTGCTAACTACCAGCCACTTCTATCACTTCGCTTGTCTCCATCAGTTTCAAGCGGTTTGACTGGAAAACTAGGTGACCGTGACGTACTTAACCGAATGCAGTTGCGAATGGTGGAACTTTCTGTTCAAACAACTCAGTTGGTTGACGTAAAGGTATTAATTAACCCACGTCTAAATAACTTGAACTTTGTTGGTGTAGCGTCACCTTCTTTGACTCAAATTATTCAGCACACAGGTAATGACACTGTTTCAGGCGGTATTCAGATTTACAACTTCCGTGCTGCTGGACAGAACGGTACTGAACAATCTACTACAGTAGATATTGGCGATTTGTTTGAGTTATCAAACTCCATCCTTGGTGGAGACTCAGTGTTCCCAGACGGTCCAGACATCTTGACAGTTGCTGTGGCTCGTTTGACTGGTAACACAACTCTAACTTCCGCAAAGTTAACGTGGACTGAAGCACAGGCATAAGGAGGAAAACCCATGGCGATTATTCGACTTGGAGTTGCTACTCCTGCAGTAAATACACCTGTTCAACTTGCATCTGTGCTGAACTCACATTTGGCATCAGTTGTGGTTGCAAACACCTCATCACAAGCAACCCCTGTATGTAAAGTTGACATTTGGGTTCAACCTCAAGGTGCTACTGGTCCTGCAGACTACGCTTATATTGCATCAAACCTTGTAATTGGAGTCGGTCAATCCTTTGAGACTTTTAGGTTTGCTCTAAATTCTCAAGACTCTATCTGGGTTGAATCAACTGTTGCAGGAACTTCTTTCTCTGCTCAAGGGCTTCTTCAAGATGAAGATGTAGGTCCAGGAGACCTTCCTTTAGTATTTAGAAATAAGACTATTAGAGGAATCAATAACCTTATCTATGTAGAAAAAGGCACTACAGCATCTCGTGATGCTGCAGCAGAGGTAGGATACCTTCGTTTTAATACAGACATCGATGGTCTTGAAGTTAAGACCGCAAGCGGTTGGAAAACCGTAACGTTGGGAGCATAAGCCATGCCAGTAGTCAGACTAGGTGTCTCTAATCCAGCAGCAAACACACTAAGCACAGTAACTAGCGTTAATCGCGGTTACGTTGCTTCAGTCATTGTTGCAAACAAAAACAATCAAGCAGTTACTTCTTCTATTTATGTTGTGCCAACTGGTGCTGTTTATACTGATGCTACCGCTTTAACTATCGTAAAAGACTTAAGTATTGCTGCAGGTCAATCTTTTGAAACCTTCCGATTTGCTCTTAATATCGGAGATTCAGTTCAAGTAATAGGTAGTTCTGACAACTTATCTTATTCAGTATCTGCTGCTTATGAGGTAGATGGTAAGCAATATGTTACCTACTCCGCTTCTGCTCCAAGCCTTCCACAAATCGGCGACATCTGGATTAAGACAGACAACTCTGTGTCATTTTGGAATGGTTCTGCCTGGATTCCTTCTATAACCGTTGGTCCTACAGGACCTGCAGGTGTTGCAGGTACACAAGGAAATGCTGGTGTGACTGGTCCAACTGGACCTACAGGTCCATCAGGAGGCCCTATTGGACCAACAGGCCCAACAGGTCCTGCAGGTGCAGATGGCACTCCAGGAGGTCCGACAGGTCCGACAGGTTCACAGGGTGCAACAGGTCCAACTGGTCCTGCAGGTTCCAAC
>JACCDG010515340.1_pt1 | contig 11522 bp, 10 predicted proteins | sample 7442471 | NCBI WGS metagenome assembly JACCDG01 (sample SAMN15323444, study PRJNA562643) | freshwater metagenome | isolation source: river surface water | place: USA:Blue River Watershed | collected 2017-08-17
CTCGGCCCTCGTGCGTCGCTTGCAAGCGCGCATTGCCATCATTCGCTAAGCGTTAAGTTACGCTGGAGTTCATCGTGATTGAATTAAAAAATGTTTCCAAGTGGTACGGCCCCGTTCAGGTGCTGAACAACTGTTCCACCAATATCCAAAAGGGTGAAGTGGTCGTGGTCTGTGGCCCATCGGGTTCAGGCAAATCCACCCTCATTAAAACCATCAACGCATTGGAGCCTTTCCAACAAGGCGAGATCATGGTCGACGGCATTGCTGTGCACGGCAAAGACACCAACCTGCCCAAACTGCGCAGCCGCGTGGGCATGGTGTTTCAGCACTTCGAGCTGTTCCCGCATTTGTCGGTGACCGAGAACCTGACGATTGCCCAGCAAAAAGTGTTGGGCCGCAGCGAAGACGAGGCGCACGCGCATGGTTTGAAATACTTAGAGCGCGTGGGCCTGATGGCGCACAAAGACAAGTTTCCAGGGCAACTCTCAGGTGGCCAACAACAACGCGTGGCCATTGCCCGTGCTTTGAGCATGGACCCCATAGTGATGTTGTTTGACGAACCGACCTCAGCACTCGACCCCGAGATGGTGGGCGAGGTGTTGGACGTGATGGTGGACTTGGCCAACGAGGGCATGACCATGATGTGCGTGACACACGAAATGGGCTTCGCTCGCAAAGTGGGTAGCCGCGTGATCTTCATGGATGTGGGCGGCAAGATTTTGGAAGACTGCTCGAAGGACGAGTTTTTCAACCACCCAGAAAACCGTCAGCCACGGACCAAAGAGTTCTTGAACAAGATCTTGGCGCACTGATACCTAATTGGGGTCAGAACCTAATTAGCTTTTGCTTGTTTGGTTCGCTTGCCGAGGCGTCTCTTTATGGGACGCCTTTTTTGTTTCTAGGTTTCGTCGTTCGTAAAGGTTTCGCGCCGGAGAGAGTGCCCAGCATGAGGAAGCTGCCCATGCCCTCTGCCCACAGTGAGCCCAGAAACAAAAAAGCGACAATCTAGGCATGACGCAAGAACTCACCATCACAAAACCCGACGACTGGCACCTGCACGTGCGCGATGGCGCTGCACTCAATACCGTGGTGCCCCACACCGCTGCCGAATTTGGCCGTGCCATCATCATGCCTAACCTCAAGCCACCCGTCACCACGGCGGCGCAAGCGCTTGAGTACAAGCAACGCATCTTGGCTGCCGTTCCACAAGGCATGAGCTTCGAGCCCTTGATGACGCTCTACCTCACCGACAACCTGCCCGCCGACGAAATCGCTCGTGCCAAAGACGCAGGTGTGGTCGCCGCCAAGCTCTACCCAGCTGGTGCCACCACCAACAGCGATGCCGGTGTGACCGACATGCGCAAGACCTACAAAACACTCGAAGCCATGCAAAAGGCAGGCATGTTGTTGCTGGTGCACGGCGAAGTCACCAGCAGCGACATCGACCTGTTTGACCGCGAAGCCGTGTTCATCGACACCCAGCTCATTCCGCTGCGCAAAGATTTTCCCGAACTCAAAATTGTGTTCGAGCACATCACCACCGCCGACGCTGCGCAATACGTGGCCTCTGCAAACAAGTACACCGGCGCGACCATCACCGCGCATCACTTGCTGTACAACCGCAACGCCATCTTCACCGGCGGCATTCGTCCGCATTACTACTGCTTGCCTGTGCTTAAGCGCGAGACACATCGTTTGGCTTTGGTGCAAGCCGCCACCAGTGGATCACCCAAATTCTTTTTGGGCACCGACAGTGCGCCACACCCTGCGCAGCTCAAAGAACACGCAACAGGTTGCGCCGGTTGCTACACCGCACACGCAGCTATGCCCATGTACGCCGAAGCGTTTGACAACGCAGGCGCGCTCGACAAACTCGAAGGCTTCGCCAGCTTCTTTGGTGCAGACTTTTACGGTTTGCCACGCAACACCGACACGCTCACCCTGCGCAAAGAAAGCTGGACACCGCCCGAGAGCTTTGCGTTCGGCGAAGCCGACTTGAAGCCCCTGCGTTCTGGCGAGGCATTGCCTTGGCGCGTGGTTTAAACAAGACCGGCAGCACCTCAGTCGCAACGCGCACACCCAAGACGGGCCGTTGCAGCAACGCTTCGACTGCAGATAGCCAGCCAGCGGTGTTTGGTGGTGATGTCTTGGCCAGCATCGATTGGTCTCAACCGTGGTTCGCGCCATGGCGTGAGTTAGGTGAGCCAACGGCGCAACTAGCCTTACAACAGCAAAGCGTTGCCGAAGCGCTCAATGCACTTCAAGCAAACTTGCAGCTAGGCTCAGTCGCGGCGAACCACTCCGCAGCCAAGCGAACAGCAGGCACATCCAACGAACAACTCAAAGAAGTGAAGTTCGTCCCCCAATCAGCCCTCCCCGAAGGCCAAGCCTACGAAGACTTCATCTTCAAAACCGCGCAAGTCCCCACCCGCGATGGCCTGCACGACTTCTTCAACGGTTTGTGCTGGTATCGCTTCCCATTGGCCAAACGCCGTCTCAACCAACTTCAAGCTGCAGAAATCGCAGCCCAAGGCATCAGCGCTACACGCGGCCCTGTGCGTGATGCACTTACGCTCTTTGACGAGAACGTCGTGCTCATGCATGCGCCCGACGACGTGTGGGCTGCGCTGCAAGCGCGTGATTGGATCAAGCTCTTTGTGGACCTGCGCGATCAATGGCAGCACGTTTATCTGGTGTTGTTCGGCCATGCCTTGGTCGAAAAACTCGTCACGCCTTACAAATCGATCACGGGCCATGTGTACCGCATCGATCCCCAAGTGAACCCCCACGACGAAGCTGCGTTAGACGCGTGGCTTGTGCAAGACTTGCAGCCCGCCAAGCTCGCCACCAAGCCCTACGAACCTTTACCCGTCTTGGGTATTCCTGGTTGGACTGCAGACAATGCCGAGCGGGCCTATTACGAAGACACAAATGTGTTTCGCCCAAAGCGTGAATTAGCCCCTAAGGCATCCGAGGCGTCAGCGACATAAAGCGCTAGACCCGTACCTAGGGTTTGCCTAACTTTTGTGTGGCTTTTTGACGTGTGTGCATTGAATTGCAAGAATTCACCCCTACCATTCTCAACAGCGGACTTTTGTATTCCCCGCTGAAAAGGAAATCATGAAACGCATTCTTCTGTTCGTCCTCACCAACCTCGCCGTCATGGTGGTGCTGGGGGTCGTCGCCAGTTTGCTGGGCGTCAACCGCTTTCTCACCGCTAACGGGTTAAACCTGTCGGCCTTGCTGGGTTTCTCGCTCATCATGGGTTTTGGTGGCGCATTTATTTCGCTCTTGATGAGCAAGCCCATGGCCAAGTGGAGCACGGGTGCTCGCGTGATCAACCAGCCCGCCAACCAAGACGAAGCTTGGATCGTCAGCACCGTGCAGCGTTTGTCTGAGCGCGCAGGCATCACCATGCCAGAAGTGGCTATTTACGAAGGCGAGCCCAACGCATTTGCCACCGGCGCTTTTAAGAACTCAGCCTTGGTGGCAGTGTCCACAGGTTTGCTGCAAGGCATGACCCGCGAAGAAATTGAAGCCGTGTTGGGCCACGAGATTGCCCACGTTGCCAATGGCGACATGGTCACGCTCACGCTGATCCAAGGCGTGCTCAACACCTTTGTGGTGTTCTTGAGTCGCGTCATCGGCTACTTTGTCGACAACATGTTGCGTAGCAAAGATGACGAGTCCACCAGCCCCGGCATGGGTTACTACATCACCAGCATCGTGATGGACATCTTGCTGGGCTTTGTCGCCAGCATGATCGTGGCGTGGTTCAGCCGTCAGCGCGAGTTCCGCGCAGACGAGGGTGCTGCCCAGTTGATGGGCAACAAGCAACCCATGATCAATGCCTTGGCTCGGTTGAACAGCATGCAAGCAGGCGAGCTGCCTACCAGCGTGGCTGCCATGGGCATCACAGGTGGTTTGGGTAAGTTGTTTGCCTCGCACCCACCGTTGGAAGACCGTATTGCTGCACTGCAAGCAGCGCGCTGATTTTTGAACGCGCCTAACTCTCCCTGGACGGTCGCCCCTGCGCAAGCAGTGGCGACCGTTGCCATTCAGCCTGCTGCTGAACTCACGGCTGCACAAAAACGTTTCAACATTTTGTTGGCGCGGGTGTCTGCTTTGTCTGATTCCATCGCCAAGCTAGAAGCGTTGTCCACTCAGCACCGCAGCAGCCACTTAACCGCGATGAGTGCGTTGAAAAACCAAGAAGACGCTGCGCGCAAAAACCTGTTGTTGTTTTTAGATGGTCGCCTGCATCAAGCAGAGCTCACAGCCTCGCACCGACGCAGCGCCACGCAAATCATCCTTGCGCTGTGCGAAGCGCTGGAACACAAGAACGACGGCCAAGTGCAAGCCGTGTTCAACCAACACCACAGCGAAGAAGACGCGCAAGCTTTGGCCGAAGAAGCCCGTGCCGGTGCTGAGCACGCCAAAGCGGTGTTTGAAGATTTATTTGGCAAACCCTTGCATGGCGCAGACGACTTGCACACCGCAGAGGCTGTGTTTGAAGCAGGGCTGCGCCAATACCGCGAACAGCAGCAGCGACTCGAAGACAAACGCCAAGCCAAAAAGGCCAAGAAAAAACCAGCAGCCCGCCAACTCAAAGACGCGCAGCAAAAGATGGATGCCAACACCGCGCTGCGCACGGTGTATCGTCAGCTCGCCAGCGCCTTGCATCCCGACCGTGAACCCGACGAAGTCGAGCGCTTGCGCAAAACTGCGCTGATGAGTGAAGTCAACGCTGCGTACGACCGCAAGAACTTGTCTGAGTTGCTCAAGCTGCAATTGCAAATTGCACAAATCGACAGCGCGGCCTTGAGCCGAATTGCCGACGACAAACTCAACGCCATGTGTTTGCTCCTCAAAGAGCAAGTGGAAGCGCTGGAAGAAGACGAAGCACAAGCTCAGTTTGAAATTCGCCACTACCTCGGTGTGAACGAGCTAGACCACATCAGCGCCGAGAGCTTGGCGCGCGCACTGGCCATTCAGCTGCGCAACAAAGAGCACGAGGTGGAGACGCTAGAGCGCGACTTGCGCCGCATTCAAAACGAGGCAGAGCTGAAACGTTGGCTCAAAGAGCAAGCGCAGCTGGCCAAAGAGGCGCGGGCAGAGCTCACAGATTTGGACCGCTTGTTGTACCGATAAAAAGAAACAGCGCCCATGAAGGGCGCTGTTAAATTTTTCAACGGCTGAGTTGTCAGCCCGCAATATCAGGCTCCACCAATTTAGCCAATTGTTCCAGCGACTCTTGCCAGCCGAGGTAGCACATCTCAAGTGGAATCATCTCTGGAATGCCTGCTTGGGTAACGTTCAATTCAGTACCGCACAGCACCGGCTTGAGCGACACCGTCACCTCCAGCACGCCGGGCAAGTTGGGGTCTTCAAACGTGTCGGTGTAACGGATGCGTTCGTTGGGTACAAGCTCAAGGTACTCACCGCCAAACGAATGGCCGTTGCCGCTGCCGAAGTTGTGAAACGACATGCGAAATGTGCCGCCTACTTGTGGCTCGAGGTGATGCACCGTACAAGTAAAGCCATACGGCGGCAACCATTTGGCCAAAGCGTTGGCTTCTAAGAAAGCGCGATACACCTTGTCAGGTGACGTTTTGAAAACTCGGTGCAGGTGAACACTTCGACTCGACATGGCTAACCTTTCTAGAAAAATTCTCAAATACTTGCAGCGTTGAAACGCTTAAACAGGCAAGTAGCCTTCCACCGACAAGTAACGCTCACCCGTGTCGTAGTTAAAGCCCAGCACAGTCGCACCCGTTGGAATTTCGGGCAGCTTCTGCGCGATTGCAGCCAGTGTCGCACCCGAAGAAATACCCACCAACAAACCTTCTTCAGCAGCGCTACGTCGACCCATTTCGCGAGCGGCGTCAGCTTCGACTTGAATCACACCATCGAGCAACGATGTGTCTAAGTTCTTAGGAATGAAGCCCGCGCCAATGCCTTGAATGGGGTGGGGCGCAGGCGCACCGCCTGAGATGACGGGCGAAGCTGTGGGCTCCACCGCATACACCTTGAGCTTGGGCCACTTGGCTTTGAGAACTTTGGCCGTGCCTGTGAGGTGGCCGCCCGTGCCCACGCCAGTGATGATGACGTCCACGCCTTCGGGGAAGTCCGCGATGATTTCTTGCGCGGTGGTGCGTGTGTGCACGTCGATGTTGGCTGGGTTTTCAAACTGTTGTGGAATCCACGCGCCGGGTGTTTGTGTGGCCAGCTCTTCGGCGCGGGCGATAGCGCCCTTCATGCCTTTTTCGCGCGGCGTCAAATCAAACGATGCGCCATAGGCCAACATCAAGCGGCGGCGTTCGATGCTCATGCTGTCGGGCATGACCAAGATCAGTTTGTAGCCTTTGACGGCTGCGACCATCGCCAAGCCCACGCCGGTGTTGCCCGAAGTGGGTTCGATGATGGTGCCGCCTGCTTTGAGTGCACCCGATTTTTCAGCGGCTTCCACCATGGCCAAAGCGATGCGGTCTTTGATCGAGCCACCGGGGTTGGTGCGCTCTGACTTGATCCACACCTGATGCGTGTAGCCAAACAAGCGGTTGATGCGGATGTGTGGCGTGTTGCCGATGGTGTCTAAAACGCTATTGGCTTTCATGGGGTGCTCCTGATGGGGGTTGTATTTGGTTTGAAATATACGTGGCTTGGTGCGTGAAAGCTGTCGCACAGTTTCAGCATTGTTTTTAGCGTGGGTGTTTCATGAGCTGACGCGCTACGGCTTCGCCCACTTTGATGCCATCCACACCCGCCGACAAAATGCCGCCTGCATAGCCAGCGCCTTCGCCAGCTGGGTACAGGCCAAAGAGCGTGGGGCTTTGCAAGCTGTCGTCTTTGCGGGCGATGCGCAGGGGCGATGAGGTGCGTGTTTCCACACCCGTCATCACCGCATCGTGCATGTCAAAGCCTTTGATCTTTTGACCAAACACGGGCAGTGCTTCGCGCATGGCGGTGATGGCGTAGCTAGGCAATGCGGTATGCAAGCTCACCATCTTCACGCCGGGTTTGTAAGAGGGCTCAACACTGCCCAGCGCAGTGGAGGCGCGGTCAGCCACAAAGTCGCCCACCAGTTGTGCGGGCGCTTCGTAGGTGCTGCCGCCCAGTGTGTAGGCGTGGGCTTCTAGTTGGCGTTGCAGCACCAAGCCTGCCAGCGGGTGGTAGCCACCGGGTGCGTCGTGCGTGGTGTGGCGCACGCTGTTGCCTAGCTCTTGACCCAGCTCAGCTTCAAAGGCGGCTGGGTCGGTGGGGTAATCGCTGGGGTCAATGCCCACCACGATGCCTGCGTTGGCGTTGCGCTCAGCGCGTGAGTATTGGCTCATGCCGTTGGTTACCACGCGGCCCGCTTCGCTGGTGGCAGCCACCACCGTGCCGCCGGGGCACATGCAAAAGCTATACACGGCGCGGCCGTTTTCGGCGTGGTGCACCAGTTTGTAGTCGGCTGCGCCCAGTAGAGGGTGGCCCGCGTGCTGGCCCCAACGTGCGCGGTCAATCACGCCTTGTGGGTGTTCAATGCGCACACCCACCGAAAACGGTTTGGCTTCCATCGCCACCGCATGGCGGTGCAGCATGGTGAAGGTGTCGCGTGCGCTGTGACCCAGCGCCATGACCACTTGGCGGGCGGGCAGGGTATAGGTTTCGTCGGTGACGTGGTTGTGAATACGCAAGGCTTGAATGGCTCGGGGGGATGACGAGTTGCTAGCGTTGTCTTCGTAGTCGATATCCACCACACGTTGTTCAAAACGCACTTCGCCACCGAGGCGGATGATTTCTTCGCGCAAGCCTTCCACCACTTTCACCAGCTTGAAGGTGCCAATGTGTGGATGCGCAGCAAACAAAATTTCTTCGGGCGCACCAAAGCGCACAAACTCGTTCATCACTTTGCGGCCCAAATGGCGCGGGTCTTTGATTTGGCTGTATAGCTTGCCGTCCGAAAACGTGCCTGCGCCGCCCTCGCCGAACTGAACGTTGCTTTCGACGTTCAAAATCTTTTTGCGCCACAAGCCCCAAGTATCTTTGGTGCGTTGACGCATGCTGGTGCCGCGCTCAATCACGATGGGTTTGAAGCCCATTTGCGCCAATACCAGCGCCGCAAAAATACCGCAGGGTCCAAAGCCCACCACCACGGGGCGCTCACCCTCGTGTGTGCCCCAGTCACCCGGCGCATGTGCAGGCGCGTGCCACGACATGTCGGGCGTAGGTTGGATGTGTGAGTTCTTTTCGTACTTGGCCAACAGCGCTGCTTCTTGCGAGGCATTGGTCAAGGTGATGTCCACGATGTAGACCACCAGCAAGTTTTGCTTGCGCGCATCAAAGCTGCGTTTAAACACATGCAGCGTGGCGATGGCGTCAGGCGAGATACCCAATGCTTCAGCGGCAAGTGCGCGCAGTGCGTCAATGGGATGGGGTGGGAGCTGGCGGTCTGCCTCGGTTTCGGCGGGCGCATCGGCGGCGCGGCGTTCTTCTACGGGAAGGGCAGACAACGGGAGTTTGAGTTCTGAGAGTCGAATCATGGTGCATGTGGCCCGTAGTTATTGGGCAGGTCACGTCAATGCAATGAATTATCTGTGACTTCACGCCATAAGAAAAAAACCCACCACGCTTGCGCGTGGTGGGTTTGAGGCATTTAAATCCTTGGCTGGCATTTAGCCAGCGGGGGGATTAGAAAGAGTGGAACAAGCCAATTGCTGTGGCTTTGCGCTCTTGGATGTTTGCAGCAGTTACTTGGGCTTCGTCTTTGACCTTGCCAGACATCACATAAGCAACAGTGCGTTTGCTCAAATCGTAACGAACGCCGAACTGTGTTGATTTGGCATCGAATGTCTTGGTGTCAGTACTGTTCTTTACGACGGCAGTGCCTGTAATGAAGTAAGGGCGTACTTTACCGAAGGCGTACTCAGCCCCAACTTGTTGGGTTAGGGTCGTTGCATTGTTTGCAATAGTCGCAGAATCGTCAATCCTGCCCTTAGCATAAGAAGCGGTCAATTTAGCTGCGCCCAACTGGTAGCTACCAGCCAATTGATCCAATGTGTTGGATTGATTAACTGCTGCGGCAGTTGCTGCTGTGTAAGCAGTGGCACTCGAAGAGCCAAAGATAGTTGTTGGGAAGGTACCAGCTGTAGCCGCAGTTTGCTCAATCTTCATGCTAGTGTGAGCAAATGAAACGTTCAAAGGACCGTTCACGTAGTTCAACAAAATGCTATTGCGCTTGTTTTTGTCTGTAGTGCGGCCGTTAGCAGGTGCTGTGGCTTCAACTTCTTCACGACCTGAACCTGTACCCATTTGCAACGTAGCTGTCACGCCGCTGAAAGTTGGAGAGATGTAGGTAATGCCGTTGGCGCGAGTGCCGCCGAAAGAAGCGTTAGACAATGTGCCATGAGCCAAATCGCCACCAGGCTGCTCTGAGCCCAAGTGGTAGCCGCTGTTGGTAGATACGGTGTACAAAGCGGTGTACTGGTAACCAGCACGGACTTCACCCAAGTTGGTGTCATTCAAGCCCACGAAAGCTTGGCGGTTAGTTGAAGTGCTGTATGCGCCAGTAGGCATGTTGCCTGAGGCAGATCCGTAGCCGTCAACTTGTTGGCCACTAGCTGCAGCGCGTGTACTGAACAACTGGCCGTTAGTGATGTTGATACCTTGTTCAATCACGAAGTTGGCAGACATGCCGCCACCCAAAGCTTCCATGCCGCGGAAACCAATGCGGTTACCGGCATTGAAGCCTTCGCCAATGCCAGAAGTTTTAGAGGCAGTTGTACCGTTAAGGTTGGTGTGCGTCTTGCTGACGTAAGCAACGTCGGCAATACCGTAAATAGTCACAGAAGATTGAGCAAATACTGAAGTAGTACAATTGATCGCGGATAATGCAGCAAGTGCAACGATGGTTTTTAGCAAATTTTTATCAAATACATGTTTAAGTATTTGATTAGTAACGAAATTAACTTTAAAATCACTATAAGTTCACAACTTCACAAAATCATGAACTATGAGTCATTTTAGAAATATTTAGTTTTATTAATAATGTTCTTAATTTGTTTCCACGGTGAGGAGGTGACTCTATGAAATTAGACGTTCCATCAGTTGGGGGGGCTGTGAATGACGCGCAGTTTTTTGTGCCTCGTGTTCGCAATGCGCCCATCAAATCGAGCATGACTTGCATTGAGGGCTTGCCCAAGAAGTTAAAGATCTATCGCATCGCGGGCAGCAAGTATTGGCAGCTTCGTTTTTATCAACAAGGTCGATACACAACGCAAAGTCTTAGAACCACTGACTTTGAAGAGGCGCAAACGTTGGCTCGTACGTTTTTTCAAGAGTTAGAGGCGTCGGGTGGGTATGTGCCCAGCATCAGAAAGTCTGCTGAACTCACTGCTTTGCAAAATCAGCAGCTTTTGCACGATGTGATCGAAGAAGTGCTGGCGACAGAGTTACAGAAGGTGCAGCGCGACGAAATCAAGCATGGCTCGTATGTGATGAGCAAGCTCAGGCTCGAAGGGTTAGTGTTTGATTTTTTCAAAAAGCGTACGCTCAGCAAAATCGACATCGATGTTCTCGAGAGCTTCATTGCTTTTTTGACAACAAAAAAGCTGTCCCCTTCCACGATGCAAGGCTACATCGCGCAAGTGCGCAAGTTGTTACGCTTGTTGCATCGCAAAAAAATCCTCAAGAGCATTCCTGTGTTCCCTGCGTTGAAGACGCAACCCAATTCAAGAGGTGCTTTCACGCTCACCGAATACAAGGCCATTTTGCGTAAATCTAAGCAGCTAAAAGCGCAGGTTTATAAGGGCTGGGAGCACGGGCACAAAATTTGGATCAAACGCGACTATCACCAAATGCCCGTGGAGATGAATTGGCTGATCCGCTTCATGGTCTACACATTTGTGCGACCCGGCGATATCCGTCAAATTCAAAACAAGCATATCGAGATCATTCGCGGAACGTATTTGTATTTGCGGCTCAATTTGCCCGAGGTCAAGCGACACAAGGCTGCGACGGTAAGTTTGCCGCCTGCCGTGCGCATTTATTCGGCACTGTTGGACTACCAGCGCGCGCGTGGTTACGGAAAACCAGATGACTATGTTTTTTTTCCCGAGGTGGCGAACCGCCGCGCCGTGCTTGATATTGCGGGCTGGTGCTTCAACTGGATTTTGCAAGACTTGGGGTTCAAGGCTGGCCCTCACGGCACAGACCGGTCTCTGTATAGCTTGCGCCACACCGCGATCACGTTTCGCTTGATTTATGGTGGCAACATTGACCTTTTGACTTTGGCGCGCAATGCCCGCACTTCCGTGGAGATGATTGAAAAGTTTTATGCGAGCACCTTGTCTGCGGAAATGAACATCGCACTGATTCATGGCAGGCGGCAGTAGCCGATAATCAAGATGTGAAGCTCGCTAGGCCGTCGCTGGTGCAATCTGGGAAACCAGGCACTGGAGGAACGTCCGGACTGCGTAGGACAGCGTAAGAGGTAACACCTCTCCACCGTGAGGTGAGGATTAGAGCAACAGAGACGAGCC
>JACCDG011867864.1_pt1 | contig 11521 bp, 8 predicted proteins | sample 7442471 | NCBI WGS metagenome assembly JACCDG01 (sample SAMN15323444, study PRJNA562643) | freshwater metagenome | isolation source: river surface water | place: USA:Blue River Watershed | collected 2017-08-17
GGGCGGAGCTCCATTCTGTGCAGCGGCTCGCAAAAGTGCGGCAGCTTTCATGGGTTCTTTTTGCTCTTCCAAAGCATGATAGGCGGCTCGGTAAAGAATAGGCCAATCATCGGGAAATAATTTGACGGCGCGATCATAAAGCTTTGTGGCTCCAGAAATGTCGCTGATCAACACGCTGAGGGCTAAACCTCCCACGGCAGGAACAGCGCGAAACCCTGGATCTAAAAGCGACGCTGACCATAAGGTTTGAAACAACCACCCTTCGGATTGGCAGATTTCTTTCGTTGAATCCTTTGCCCCCGAGCAATGATCGATATGCTGCAAAACTTGCAACCACAAACTGTCTGCCAAATTGGAACGGTATCCAAAATGAAAGTGCTCTAAATGCGGAGCCGGCACGGGAAGTCGTTTTTGTTCGGAATCCTTTTCCTGCCACGCTTGACGCCACAACAGACTGATCACAATGCCCGAAAAAAAAACAAAACCCCCGAGCCACGGCGCGAGGGTTTTGGAAAAATTTTTTGGTGCTTGTTCCGGATTCATAAGTTCATCTTTATTTCTACTGCGGAAAATATGAAATGGTTTCTTTGCCACGAATTCTTTACATAACTACTTTGCTGCAGCGGACTCTTTTTCCGTACCATTGCTGGTGGAAGATAAAATTTTCGATTCCGTGATTTTCCAAATATCTTTTTTGAACCCAGACATCAATTGGGATGATGATCCTGCTGAAAATGTCGAAGCTGCAGCTGTAAAACCACTAAGATCACAACCATCTCCACCGCACTTAGCCTCAGTCATACTTGTGCATTGGCTTGCATTATCCTTGCAATATTCTGCTGTATTTACAGGCCCGCTCCAATCAGAACCATTGTAACCACTTGGTTTAGTAAGAGTGGCTCCAGAGACAAATCCTGTATTGTAACGGAGTTCTCCTTCGGGTGCATATCCAATAGGCGCAAGATTCACAGCATAGCTTGTGTACTCCACAAAGAAGGCTTTTTCAGCAGTGTAGATGGCAGAAAGATTTGTTTTTGCTTCCACTTGACGAGCTTTCGCCATTTGTTTTTGAACTTGGGGGATACCAAAACTTGCTAAGATTCCAAGAATGGCAACCACCACCATCAACTCGATCAATGTAAAACCTTTTGAATTCAAAAGTCCTTTTTTCATACTGCCTCCAACGCTCCACATATTCGTCCTATAAAATTGTTTCAGACTTCTTTTTATTAAGCAAGACCTTCTAGGAATCGTCTTATTTCGAATCATGAAGCTTAAGATCAGGATGTCCACCTCTTCGAAAGTCTTGACCTTGACATCTGAAGGAATTCCCCCAAACTTGAGGAAGACATAAGGATCATCGAACAATCTTTATGTTACATATGCGACCCAAAATAGTGTGAATCTAAGACATAGGACAACAAGAGGAGTTTTCGTGAACTTGTTGATGAATCTCAAAAAACCACCCTTTGCCTCTGAACTTTCCTCAGCGATAGACTGCGCTGAAAGAATGCAATCGGGACCTCCTGGAACTCCACGATCAGCAAATCCCAGTGGCGGCCTTCAAGAAAGCACAGAAAGCATGGAGGCCATCAAAGAACCGTCTTTGTTCAAAGTCATGCTTTTGAATGATGATTTTACTCCTATGGATTTTGTGATTTTAGTTCTGAAAAGATTTTTTGGTAAAACGGATGAGCAAGCCACAAAGATCATGCTGGATGTTCACAAAAAAGGCGCTGGCCTTGCGGGAGTTTACACACTGGAGCTGGCTGAAATGAAAGTGATGCAAGTCAGTCAACTGGCTCGCAGTCAACAACACCCCCTGAAATGCACCCTGGAAGAAGAATAAATCCTTATCCAAATCAGAAATCCAGAAAGGATCCCTGAATGATGAAGCGAGAACTGCAACGGAGACTCAATGAATCCTTCGAACTTGCGAAAAAAGACAAATCAGAATTTGTCACCTTGGAGCATGTTCTTTTGTCTGTCAGTGAAGATCCTGCCATGGTTGAAATTCTTGAAGCCTGCGGAGCAAATGTTCCTGGATTGAAAAAAAAATTGCGCGCTTTGATCAAACAACATTCTGTCGCACTCAGCGATGATGTTATCAAAGAATATGGGGGCTACGAATCCTGGCAGCCAGAATTAACATTGGCTGTGCATCGACTTTTACAAAGAGCGGCCCTGCAAGTGCAATCCGCAGGACGCAAAGAAATCACCGAAGGCCATTTGTTGGTGGCTTTTTTCTACGAGCAAGAAAGTTTCGCTGTTCACTGTCTTCGCAGCGAAGGCGTGGATCAGTTTGATGTGATCAATTATATTTCTCATGGCATTGCCAAAGATGAATTATCGACCTCTGTCTTAGGAGACGCAGAATCTGAAGGCACCGATGTGGATGGTTTCCCGAAAGACCCATCGAAAGAAGAAAAACGAAATCCCTTAGATAGTTTTTGCACCAATTTGAATGAAAAAGCCAAACAAGGCAAAGTTGATCCCTTGGTTGGTCGACAAGATGTGCTAGCACGCATGATGCAAGTTTTATGTCGTCGTACAAAAAACAATCCTCTGTTGATTGGCGAACCCGGCGTTGGAAAAACAGCTGTCGCAGAAGGTTTAGCCTTAAAAATTGTGGCAGGAGAAGTTCCTGATCTTTTGCAAAATAAAGTGATCTATTCCATGGATGTGGGAACTCTTTTAGCGGGCACTAAATTTCGTGGAGATTTTGAAGCTCGATTGAAAGCTATTTTGAAAGAAATTTCTCTGCGAAAAAATATTATTTTGTTCATCGATGAAATTCACACTTTGGTGGGAGCCGGCGCGACCTCGGGTGGAAGCATGGATGCCGCCAATCTTTTGAAGCCGGCACTGGCCAACGGAGATATCAGTTGTATCGGAAGCACCACTCACCAAGAGTATCGTCAACATTTTGAAAAAGATCGTGCTCTTCATCGTCGCTTTCAAAAAATCGACATTCAAGAACCGACGGTGCCCGAGGCCATTGAAATTTTAAAAGGGCTAAAACCTCAATTTGAAAAATTTCATCAAGTGGAATTTACCGATGCTGCCGTTCAGGCCGCCGTGGAGCTTTCTAGCAAATATATTCATGGAAAACTTTTGCCAGATAAGGCCATTGACTTGATCGATGAAGCTGGCAGCTACGCACGACTGCATCCTGAGCTATCTCGAGTTTTAGATGTGGAACAAATCGAAGCTGTTATTGCTCATATGACTCAAATTCCAATGGCGAACATTGCCAGCAATGAAGTTCAGCAATTGAAACACTTAGATATGAAACTGAAAGCTCTGATCTATGGACAAGACGAAGCCATTGAACAACTTGTGGCTGCGATCAAGCTTTCAAAAAGCGGATTGGCTCGAGACAATAAACCCATCGGCAGCTACCTTTTTGCAGGACCTACGGGAGTTGGGAAAACTGAAGTCTGCAAACAATTGGCTCTGCAGATGGGAATTCCTTTTTTGCGTTTCGATATGAGTGAGTATTTAGAAAAACACAGTTTAGCTCGCCTGATTGGAGCTCCTCCGGGTTATGTGGGATACGAGGAAGGTGGACAACTGACCGAAGCTGTTCATAAAAATCCTTATGCTGTCGTTCTTTTAGATGAGATTGAAAAAGCCCATCCTGATATTTATGCCATCCTTTTGCAAGTGATGGATGCGGGTCGTTTGACAGATTCCAATGGACGTACCACAGATTTTCGCAATGTCATCTTGGTGATGACAAGCAATGCGGGAGCTGCCGATGTTGCCAAAGGAAGTATTGGTTTTGTCGACATTTCTTCTCGCCATACAGCCAACGAGGCCATTAAAAAAACATTTGCACCAGAGTTTATCAATCGCTTGGATGCTATTGTTCACTTCAAAGATTTGAATGAGAATGTTCTCCTTCAAATCGTCAGCAAATTTGTGGAAGAAGTGCAACGCCAGCTTCAAAGGAAAAATGTTTTTCTTGAGCTGGATGAGGACGCACGTAAATTTTTGATGAAGCGAGGCTATGATAAAGTCTATGGTGCACGCCCCATGGCGCGTGCCATCGATGATTTGATCAAAAAGCCAATGGTGGACGAACTACTTTTTGGACGTTTGACCAAAGGGGGGCGCGTCTTTATCAGCTTGAAAGATCAATCTTTATCTTTTGACTACCAAGCTCACACTCTGTCTCTGGACGCCCCTTTGAAAGTGTGATAATTTTTTTGAACTTTTAATGAAGGAGTTATTTTCATGTTTAAGCGTATTTTTCTTTTTCTAGCGACCAATCTTTTGATCATGGTTTCTATCAATTTGGTTCTGTGGGCTGTCCAGCACTTTTTAGGAATTCAAGTTTACGGTGCTCAATGGTCAGGCTTGATGATTTTATGTCTTGCTTGGGGTATGGGCGGAGCCTTTATTTCCTTGATGCTTTCCAAGGTGATGGCAAAATGGACGATGGGTCTTCAAATCCTAGATCCCAACGTCGTCATCACGGGTCCCTATGCCAATCTGATTCAAACAGTTCACCGTTTAGCTCGCCATGCAGGACTTCCTGAAATGCCTGAAGTGGGTATCTATGAATCCTCGGAAGTGAATGCGTTCGCCACAGGTCCTTCCAAGTCCAATTCCTTAGTTGCTGTTTCAACAGGCCTTTTGGATCGAATGAGCCAAGACGAAGTGGAAGGTGTACTAGGACATGAGATTGCCCATATTGCCAATGGCGACATGGTGACAATGACTTTGATTCAAGGTGTGGTGAATGCTTTTGTGATGTTCTTTGCCCGAGTGATTGGACGCCTGCTTGCAAGCCAAGTCGAGGAACGCAATCGCCACTGGGTTCAATTCTTAGCTATTTTTGTCTTAGATATTTTATTCGGAATTTTAGGATCCATTGTTGTCTTTTACTTTTCTCGACAAAGAGAATTCCGTGCCGACGCAGGCGGAGCTCAATACGCTGGAAAGTCAAAAATGATTCATGCCTTGGAACGATTGCAGGGCTACGTTGAAGGCATCGATGATGAAAACAAAGGACTTGCAACATTGAAAATTTCAGGAAAACCATCTGGTATTCTTGCTCTTTTTTCAACACATCCATCCTTGGATGAACGTATCCTTCGTTTAAAAACAGAGGTCTAATTTTTCAAGCGGGGGATTTTCAACATGCATCCATGCAGGACACTCTTGCAAAGGTCATTCTTACTTTGGCCCCTGATTCTTATGAGCTGCTCGACCCTTGCAAGGTCCAGCAGTTTTTTCATGAATCAGCACCAACAAAAGTTACAGTCTTACAAAAAAGCGAATCAAATCAAACTTGAAGACAAAGCCCAGGCCTGCTCTTTATTTTCTAGCTTAGCCAAAGATGAAGATTTTAGTTTGAAAGATATGGCTTTTTTGCAAGCTTACTTAACCTGCGAAAAACCCATCGAAACACAGCTCCCCTTTCAATCCTGGTACCGTCCACTCTGGAATGAAGCTCGTGTGCGACAAAGCTATAATCAACAGGATCTTCCCTTGTATCTTGAAGCTTTGAAGGAAAAGGTTTTACGTCAGGAAAAAAACAACGATAAAATTTTTGTGATCGATATGCAAATCACCAAAACTCGTGCGGATCAGCGAGATGCATGGGTTCAATCTTTGCAAGATCTCAAGTCACAAGTAGCTCCAAGATATTTAACAAGTCCATCGAAAAAAGATTACTTGGCCGTCGCCAATGATTATTTGAGTGCTCGTGATTTTGAAAGAGCTCGTTTGTATTTCAAAAAATTTCAATCGGAATCCCAGGGGCCAGACGAAGTTTATCTAGCATTGAAGGGCATTCGTCAGTCCTATAAGATCGAACTGAAGAAGAAAGAACTGATACAAGCCGCAGAAAAACTTTCTCTTTTTTGCAGCAAAAACAAACTACCTTCTGCGCAAACTCATGAGGCCTATGCCGTCTGGGCTCGAGCTGTTTGGACAGAAGGTGACCGACCCAAAGCAGAAGAAATTCTTCGTCACTTTTTAAAATCCTATCCGCAACTGGTCAACTTCGCCGACTTGCATTTTCTGTTAGGTCGTATCAAAGAAGAAGAAACCAATTATACAGAAGCCATTGAAAATTATGAACTGGCTCTGAGCAAAGTGGGAAACCAAGATGCACTCAGGGATAAAATTCGGTTCTTTATGGCTTGGGACCATTACCAACTTCAACATTATACCCGAGCTGCGGAAATTTATCAGAATCAATTTGAATCCAGCAAAGATGCTTCGGAAAAAGCAAAGGCACGCTACTGGCAAGGCAAAGCTTTGCTTTTGGATAAGAAAAACTCCGAAGCTCAAACGGCCTTTGAGTGGGTTCAACAAAATGATCCCATGGGCTACTACGGACTTTTAGCTTATCGAGAAACTCAAACTCCCATTCCCGCTTTGAAGCCAAGGCCGTCTCAGGAAAACATAGATGCCCTTCCTGAAGCCCTCACAAATTTAATGCATGATTTGGCCTTTGTTGGAGAAATGGAATCTTTGAGAAGCCTTCTTGCTTCTGAGTATCAAAAACTTCGTGATCGTGGTGCTAAACCCAAAGAAGCGCTTCCTTTACTCAAAGAATATGCTGTGGCGGGACTGTATCAACCCTTATTTGGTTTGGTGGCTGCTTTAGATGTGTCCAGCAAAATAGATGTTTTAGAAAGTTCACCTGAATTGTTATTTCCTTTAAAATTTTCTGAATCAGCGGTGTCTCAAGGGGAAAGATTTCAAGTTCCTGCGGAATTGATATTTTCGATCATTCGGCAAGAATCCTCTTTCAATCCCAATGCACGAAGCCCTGTGGATGCCCTGGGTTTGATGCAAATGATGCCTCAGGTGGTGGAAAGTCTCAAACCATTAACTGGAATTAGCATCCAACATTTTGAAGATCTTTATGATCCCAGCATCAATATCACTCTGGGAACAGCTCTTTTGAAAAAACTGCGAGACAAATACAAGGGGCAATTTATTCTGACTGTTGCAGGTTACAACGCCAATGATCGAGCCATCAGTCAGTGGTTAAAAACCCGGTGGAAGGGAGATCCTTTGATGTTCATCGAAGATATCCCCTACGAAGAAACAAAGTCCTATGTGAAATTAGTTTTGAGAAACTTTGTTTTTTACCAAAGATTAAGAACCACAGAAAACTCGGTTCCTTTTCCTGAATGGACTCTGAAGGGTCTTGAGAACTTTTAGTCGACTTTTATTTTTCTGAATAAAAAAACCACCTGAGATTTCTCAAGTGGTTTTTTTATCAAATCATTCCGTTGGAACGAAATTGAATTTAAGCTTTTTTATTCCAAGATGTACACCATCCTGCGCCCATCACAACTTTACCAGCAAAAATCGCGCAAGTTCCTTTTTCATCAGCACCTGCTCCACATTTTTTATTGTAAAGACCGCAGTTAGCGCAAGTTTGTTTGCCCCAAGCAACACCTTGACGCTCGACTTTTGCCTTTGCATCTTTCACATCTGCTACCTTATGAACATAATTCACAGAAGCAGCCATATCTTTACCTGGTTCTGCCAAAGGCATCGCATCACAACCTGCTGCGGCTTGTGCTGTAGATGCAAAAAGGCTGTTCAATACGGTAGGAGCAACAACAACTGCGCCGGCAAGTCCTGCTGCTTTTTTAAAAAATTCACGACGTGATGGATTTTTCATAAAAACTCCTTTGTTTGGTTTTTTTCTAAGCTAATTGAAAACCAAACGAAAGCAATTTTTTTTTTCTTATTTTAGCTTTTTGAGCATCGACAGCAAATCTTTCTGGACCTCTTGCAAATTGGTTTGAGACAAATCGTCTCCCTCCATCAAATCTTCAAGATCTTTAGAAATCTCATCTAACTGCGTCCAAGTCTCATCGAAGTACAGAATTGAGATATTTTTTTCCACCTGAACAAGAGGACCTGATCTTAACTTCTGTAAAGATTTCCTTGCTGTTCCAAGTTTTGACTTTTTATTTTTCAAAAGACTTTTTGTCGTTTTCACCCAAAGCAAATGTTGTTGGATTTTATCTTTCAACAATAACAATTCCTGAGAACGTGCCTTTGCTTTTTGTGATCCCAATTTTGCCATGGCAAGCTTCCAAGCTTGTGATTCACTTCCAACATCCATCAAAAATTCGGACTCCTGAATTTCCGGACCGTGATAAATCAATGAATACTTCCCTAAGGGCAAAGCTCCAAATTGCAAAACCAATTTTTCGGAGTTTTCAACTTTTTCAGAACCTTTTTTTCGATACCCACCCACCGAAGCTAAGTTCTTTCCATTCCCTTTAAGAATATAAAATATTTTGTCTGTTTTCGATGGAATGTTTTGAAAAACAACTTGAACTTCTTTGAAGGCTTTCTTGGATTCCATTTTCAATTTGAGGGGCAGAGCTTTTTCAATGGTTTTCACAGGTTCAGGGACAACTGAGGGCGTAGATGCCGCGGCAGTGGCTTGCTTCACAGATTCCACATGTTGATGAGAAGATACTGTCGCTGCGTTGCTGGAAGCAGGTGTTCCACTCTTGATCTCTGAAGGACTTTCGACTGATTTTTTTTCTACCTCTTCCTTCGGTGGTTCCGAAGGTACTGGTGGTGGCACGAAAGGTGCTGAAGGCGCGTCGATATTCTTGGATACCTTAGGTGGAGTCGCCAATAACTCCGCCTTCCGTTGAAGCTCTTGGTACTGCTGGAATGCAAAAAAACCAGCAGCGCTGAGTCCTATTAAACTGACCAATGTTAAAAAAGCATGTCGGATGAAAATCCCTTTTTTTTCTTCAGATCCCACGGGCTGTTCTTGTTGTAGAACTTGCTCTTGTGGCAAAGCAAAAGAGGACTCTCCCAAAAAATCATTGGCATTTTTTTCCGTAGGCAATTTAAAACTGACTTGAGACTGAGGCTCCAACTCGGCTTCCCATCGATCCAATCGCGCTAAAAAATCATCTTTTTCTGGTGCAGGACTTGCTGCAGGATTTTCGTACTCTACCACCGTTGAAAGTTTTTCTTGGCGTTCGCTGTCCAACTTCCAATGATAAATATCGAATTCCGGCAATTGACCTATGGACTTCCAATCCAAGAAGTGTTTTTGCCAAATCTTATCTTCGGTTGTTAAAGTTCTTTCTTGAAGCATCTTCTTCACTTCTTCCAGCGAAAAAGGTCCATCTTGTGTGGGCTTGGACGAGCCTAATTTTCGAAATAAAACCACATAGCTATTCGAATCCCATTTTTCATTGAACTCAGGAAGAGGAACGGAATCCTGAACCAGGGATTCTCTTTGTTGAAAAAAAGTCTGCAGCTCTTCCCAGTCCTGAGCCGCCTTCCAATCAGGATGTCCATCTTTCAAAATAAGATCGGTTTTCTTTAAAGTTCCTTTTTGAAATAGAACCTGCAGACTGCTGTCATCCACAGGCCCATGAACTTTTGAATCTAAACCGTAATACCAAGTTGAACTCATCCCATGCCCTACTAAAGTTTTTCTTTTTTGCTACGAAAAGGTTCCGGTAAAGAATCAATCCACTCAATGGATTCGAAGTAGTACTCTTCAAATTTTTCCATCTGGATATTTTTCTTCAATAGCCTTTTCAAATTTTCAAGACTCAATAGATTCTTATGATACCCATGATAGAGTTTTTCTCCCAACATGCCACCCAACAATCGCGCTGACTGTCGATAACTCTGCTTTCGTCGAGGTCGAAAAGAATCTTTGGATCGCTTTCCGCTTTGTAAAAACATAAACTCTTTCATCTTCTGACTGAGAGTTAATTTAAACGCCTCTCGACCCTGATCTTCTGTTTCTTGAGCTAAAAAACTTGCCTTCACATCCGCCAAAGTATCTGTCTTACGTTTGTGATTAATAAATTTTGACCCCAGATAGGCGATGGTTTCAACCCAAATTAAAGAGATAAAATCCTGGGGCATTTTCATTGGCCACTTCTGCCAACCACTCCACTCTGAATATAAAATCAACATCGCTAAACTGGCCGCATGGTTCACGCTGGTTTGAGCTAAATATCCCCACTGTTGCTCTGGAAGATAAAAACTTTCATTTTCTTGAATCATGGCCTCAAACCACTTTTTTTGATCCTGAGACTCTAAGCTTTCCAACCGATTCCACAGTTCCTCTTCATCCATTTTGTAAATCGCGTAGCCTTCTGGAATACTTTGAAACTCCAAATCATAAGCCAATATTTTGACAAACTGATGAACATGGTCCGAGTAATCTATTCCATCTTCCCCGTCTTCAAATTGGGGATCATATTTTTTTTCTAAAAACATAAGGTAGTTATGCCATTTGACCCAAGGAGGAACACTTTGGATCGAGTACACATTTTTTTGAAATTTAATCACATCGATGTGATTTTCAATTCCTTGGCGCATCATCTGAAAGTAAATATCTTCTAAATTTTGAAAAACTCGTACATGGTGATTTGCAAAATCAGTGCCTAACTTTTTTTCAAGATCTGTTGGCAAATGCTTTTTGGCTAAATGCATATCACCATCAATGATCACAAAAAGCTTGCTGGGATATTGAGTTCGATATTCAGCAATAAGATCAGCGGCGAGATGATCTCTTTTTTTCAAATCTTCGACCTGACTGTCGTTCATGGCGATCAATGGAATTTGGTGGCGTTGGCACCATTTCAGCAAGGGACGATAGCTCTCCCATGGAAATCCCCAGCGCTGATTCCAATCGACGGCTTTCAGCAATTCACGATCGGTTAATTTTCCCTCGGACCAACGATGAAGCACGGATTGATCTTTTTGATCAAAGCATTCTAAAAACAGAACCATGTTCTTCTTTTGAGGAATCTGCTTCAACAAACGTAAATGACTTTTTTGGGATTGATGAAGAGCATGAAAATCTCCCAACAAAAGATATTTGGCTTTTGAAATTGCATTCAGCAGATCTTGTCTTTTGGATGCTTGCCAGCGATGACTTATTTCTCTGGCAAATTCTTGTTTGTAGCGCCAGAAAGATTTGGATTCTTTGCCCAGATGAGATTGAACCTGAAGCAATTGTCCTCGGTAAAGTTCTTGGCGCAATTTCAAAGATTTCAGGGACGGCCCCTTTATTATTTTTCGTGCAGGTCTTCCGGATCCCTGCTTGAAAGAGACCGCAATATCTTTATCCATGAGGCGAGATTCTTTTCTGTCCACTTTGCTCATTCTGACACGAGACAAGATGGACATCCAAGCACAAATCATGCTTTACTTGACCTATGAAAAATAAATACCTGAACCTAAGTCTTGTTTTTTTATCACTTGCTGTTGTTCTCTTTGTTCTTCTGACGAAGGAACATATTTTTCTCAAAGTTGGAGCCTCGGAAGGACCAAGTTACTGTTCGATCGATTCGAAATTCAATTGCGAAGCTGTGGCCGCTAGTTCTTACGCCCAACTGGGTGGCGTACCCATGGCACTTCTTGGTTTATTGACCCATGTATTTCTTATCCTTTTAGTTTTGGTGGCACGATTTGAGATGTCGGAAAAGTTTGATCGCTTTTACCGTTTTGCTTTGGCAGGTAGTTTTTTTACAGTGATCAC
>JACCDG010938009.1_pt1 | contig 11520 bp, 12 predicted proteins | sample 7442471 | NCBI WGS metagenome assembly JACCDG01 (sample SAMN15323444, study PRJNA562643) | freshwater metagenome | isolation source: river surface water | place: USA:Blue River Watershed | collected 2017-08-17
CTTCAGTGAGGAGCTGTTTCACTTTGGCCTCGGTCTCCTCCGCTCGCTCGGCGTCACGCTTTTTGGCTCCCGCCTCAGCCGAAGCGATGATGGCTTTGGCTTCTTTCCGGGCAGTCATGAGCACGGCCTCTTCTTTGGCTGCGACTTCTGAGAGCTTGGCCGTGGCTGCCTCAGCGTCTTTCAGTCCCTGCTCGATACGGGCCGTCCGCTTCTCAAGAAAGTCGAGCATCGGCTGATACGCATAGCGACGCAGTACCCAAAAAAGGATAGCAAAGTTGACTGCCTGCGCGAGGAGGAGTTTCCAATCAACACCGAGTTTTGCTAATACTTCCATGGTCGAAAAATTAGGCGAAGAGGATCATGAGGGCGATAACCAAGGCGTAGATGGCTACGGCTTCGGTCACGGCGATAGCGAGAATCATCGTGGTCTGAATCTTACCCTGAGCCTCTGGATTGCGTCCGATGGCCTCCAGTGCCTTCGAAGCGAGAATACCGAGACCGATACCAGGACCGAGCGATCCGAGCCCCATGGCGATAGCTGCACCGATAAGCTTTGCTGACTCGACTTCCATACGTTTAACGTTATATATTACTTAATTCTTCTTGATGAAACTGACCTATCCTACACCGAAATCGCACTTTTGTCTACTTTCCCTAATGTTCTGGCTCGAGCGTCGCCATCTTGAGGAACACCAGAGTCAACATGGCAAATACCACCGCCTGGATGAACCCCACAAACACCTCGAGGAACATAAACGGCAGGGGCAAGAAATAGGGTACCAGGTGGAGCATGACGGTGAGGAGGACCTCCCCCGCAAAGACGTTTCCAAAGAGACGAAAGGTAAAGGAGATGATCTTGCCTATTTCAGAGATGAGCTCGAGGATTCCGACCGCCGTCCCGATGCCATAGGGCTTGTGAAACGGACTGATCAAGAACTTTTTGCCATACTTCATGATTCCGAGAGCGGCGATCCCGGCAAACTGTACCGACAATACCGCAATGAGTGAGAGCGCCAGGGTAAAGTTGAGGTCGGCCGAGGTACTCCGGAGAAACGGGATGATGGTGTGGTGACCATTGTGCTCACCATAGACGCCGACGGTCCCGAGGCCCGGGAGGAGTCCGGCCCAATTCGAGATGAGGACAAAGAGAAATATCGTGGCGATGAGAGGGAAAAACTGGCGGGCTTGCTTCTTGTCCTGAGTCACACTCTCCACGAGATTGAGGAGTGCCTCAAAGACAATCTCGATGACGTTCTGCACGCCTCGTGGCACAAGCGTGCGATTTCGAGTCGCCCGAGTGATGACCCAGATGAGGAGCGCGCTCACGATGACGCCAATGAGAAGAGCGTTGGTCACCGGCAGGGCCCCGATACTAAACAATTTTTCCGCCGCAATTGATATTTCCATTTTGATAACAAAAAAAGGCGCTTTACAGCGCCCCTATTGTATCAGTGAAATCCTGAAAGGTCAAACCCCGCACTTTTTCCAAGGAAGTCTCTGTTCAAGTCACACCACAAGACGCAGTCGCCTATTGGCTCAAGTTCGAAACAGACCGTATTTTCCCAAAGAAAGGTGCGGGGTCAAACCCTGAAAATTTCAAAATTTTATGCCTTTTCTTTGGTCGTGCTTCCAGACGGGATATTAAATGCCTTTTCAAATGCAGCTTCAGCCGTAGCAACAAATTTTTCATGTCGCCTCACTGCTGCATCTAACGCTTCGTTATTAGTGATTTCAGCTGAGAGCTGCTCATCAATCTTTCCCGCATCTGGACTATTACTTTCTACAGCCTTAGCATGCTGTGCTTGCAATTGCTGTATCCTCTCAAAAGATTCCCGCGCGGCAGCCTCTGCCGTGACTATTTTTTCACGATATGTTCGGATGGTATCCCTTGCGAATTTCAGTTTTTCCGGATCCAAATTCAGGATCTCCTGCGCACGATTCATTTGATTTAGTACTTGCTCATCTCCGGCTTGATGAACCTTAAGACTATTTGGTACTACCGTTTTCTCAAAAACCGCGCTGACCATATCAAACTGGGCCAACTTTTCTTCGTCCGACAATGAATCAAAATCTGTATCAATCACATCGCCTCTATTCGCCTCTGCGTACAGACCTGCCCTATTCTGTTCGGCAAGCTTCTTTACGATGGCATCTTTTTCTCGATCTGATAAGTCAGTAAGACGGGCAGTCTCATTGTTCTTGGCAGCCGTTGCCATCAAAGCATCCTTCTGCTTATCCGAGAGCCCACCAGTTACCGCTGCCTGTTTCTCAAGAGAAAGATCCTGAAGCGTAGCATCCTTGAGAGATTTTTTGGGTGGTTCCGCTACTGGTGGCTTCAAAAAAGCTTGTTCGGCGTGATTCATAGTTCTGCGTGTGAATAATTATTGAGGGAACATTTTTAATCAATTATTGCCCTGAGCCCTCTACTGCTTCTTGAAAAGCCTTAGCATCCGCCAACTCTTGGCTTAATGCTTCAAATTGTTGTCTTTTGGCATCAAAAGCAGCCTTAATATTCCAAGCCTCCGCAGTCAAAGCTGCTTGTGTTGTCGTGTGTTCTTCAACCACCTGAGAGTTAATCTCATTTTTCCCGAGCTTCTCAAGAGCTGCCCTCATACCAGTCATTCGATCATCATTACTCTTGATCTGAGCTTTAAGAGCCTCGCCTCTCGTCTTGAGATCTAACAAGTCAACTTTAACCTGGGCAATTTCTCGATTCATTCTCTCAACTAATTCCGGAAACGACTCCAGTTTCTCCTGCACCTCAGCCCGCTCTCGTGCCTCTTGTTCCTCACGCTTTGCTCTCGCTTCGGCCACGCCTACTTGCTGGCCTTCGAGTAAAGCACTCGCAACACCTGTATCTACTGACTTCTTAATCCCTGGTCGTTCTAATAGTTCAGTCTCGCTCATAGATTTATAGAAAGATAGACTTAATACTTCTTGTTATTATACACCTTTTTAGTGTAAAAGTCAAGGTAACAATTGAGGCTTGTTTGTGCCCCTATTGTACCATGGGAAAGACCTTTTTGAAATTTGATTCTGTCAACTGTTCGACCACTTTTGGCTCGACCCCGTGGAGCCTGGCAATACACTCGAGTACCTCGGCCACATAGGCCGGCTCATTCCGCTCCCCTCGATGGGACTGCGGGGTGAGGAATGGGCAGTCCGTCTCGGTAAATATCCGCTCAAGCGGAATCATCTTCACTGTTTCGGTCAAATCATCCTTCGTCCCCACAACGACCTGCTTCACCGGATAGGTGATGTTGCCGGTAAAAGAAAAGTAGACATTGGGGAGAGACAGGAACTTCTCCGTCACCTCGGTATCGCCCATGTAGCAGTGGAGGATACAGGAAGAATGTTGAATATCGAATGTAGAATGTTGATCACTAAGGATTTCGAAGAGGTCCTCGTAGGCATCAGCACTGCCGGTAGAGGCACGACAATGAAGGATCATCGGAAGTCCAAGCTCTTCAGCCAGGGCTATCTGAGCCAAGAATCCTGCTTTTTGAGCCACTTTCTGCGCGTCAGTAATGAGCTGTTCCGAGTTATGTGCATAATATTCCAACCCGCACTCCCCTATCGCCACTACTTTCTCGTGCTTGGCCATTTCCCGTAGCTCACTCGTCAGCCCTTTGAGATTGGATATTGGTGATTGGTGATTATTTGTATCTTGGATTTTGGTGATTGATGATTTTTCAACCAGTTCGTTAAAAAAGCTTGGGTGGATACCAACAGAAGCATATACCTGTGGATACTGCTCTGCCACCGCGATAGCCTGCCGACTCTCCTCTACCGTACAGCCGATGACGAGCATCTTGTCCACCCCAGCCTCGCGGGCACGCCGAACCACCTCGTCCCGATCGGTATCGTACGATTGCCAGTAGAGGTGGGTATGGATGTCATGCATAGCGAATATCACCATTGTTTGCTTCGACGGTTCATTGAAAAAATTCTTTTTGAGACCGTCTACAGTCAAGCGGGCACGGTTTCTGTCGCAGACAGAAGAGCGCGACTGTAGCAGAACGAGTGGCACGCCGGGCCATGAGAGTGTCGCAAAAAGAATATTTTTCAAATGAACCTCAGCCAAAAATCACTTAATTCGTTGAAAGAGCGGCTCAACTTTGCCCGTGACGAGAGCGGTAGCGATTTTCTCTGAAGTACCGGGAAGGAATGGACGCACCTCAGCACTAATCTGGGCGAGCTGGTGCCTGGCATACTTCATCACTTCGACAAATTTCTCCGTATCTGGCTCGAGTTTCCAAGGCTCTTCTTTGCCGAGGTATTCATTGAGCATCTGGACGCTGGTCCAGATATGGACGAGGGCACTCGAGAGATCAAACTTGGCAAAGAATGGCGCGAGTGCACCCGACACTCCCTCCTCAGATACTTCGATCTGCTTCGACTCTTCGGTCGTGAGTTTTTCGGAGAGCTTCACGATGCGTGAGACCAGGTTCCCCAGGCCATTGGCGAGGTCCGCATTGTACTTCTCAGTCATCTTGTCCCATGACAAATCCCCGTCCCGCGTGTACGGGAGCGCGGTAAGGAGGAGATAACGCGTGCCATCAATGCCGTACTTCTCCACGAGGTCACTCGGATAGATGACATTTCCCAGAGACTTGGACATCTTCTGACCATTGATGGTCAGGTATTCATGGGCGTAGATAGTGGTCGGGAGTGGGAGGTTGGCCGAGAGGAGCATAGCCGGCCAGTAGATAGCATGGAAACGAAGGATGCCCTTGCCGATGACATGGACTTTTTCACTATCAGTAGCATTCCAATATTTCTGATACAACTCGCCTTCACCCTCATAATCAAGCGCAGTAATATAATTTGCCAATGCGTCCACCCAGACATACATGATCTGCGACTCATCACCTGGCACGGGTACACCCCAATGTTTAGCTCGCTCGACGGAACGAGACATTGAAAAATCCTCTAAACCAGATTTGATAAATGCTATAACCTCATTTCTGCGGTAGTCGGGATAGATCGCGAGGTCACCACTCTCAATGAGAGCGAGGAGTCGGTCACTATAGTTCGACAATTTGAAGAACCAGTTCTGTTCCTGAATGTGTTCTGGCACTTTCTGGTGATCAGGACATTTACCCTCAATCAAATCCTTTTCATTTTTGAATTCTTCACATCCGATACAATAGAGACCACTGTAGGACTTAAGCTCCAAATCTTTAGGGTCGAGTGCCTGCCAAAATTTAGTGGCTCCGGCAAAATGTCTTTCTTCAGTAGTACGGATGAACTGATCTAGTGAAAGATTTAAAGACCCAGAAAGTGCTTGAAACGCCTCTGCATTTTCAGCGACAAATTCAGCCACTGGTTTTCCTGCCTGCTCAGCCGACTGTACGTTCTTAATTGCGTTTTCATCCGACCCAGTCAAAAAATACGTGTCGTATGCAGGTGGCCGGTGATATCGCGCAATAACATCTGCCTGTACTAATTCCACTGCATGCCCCACATGAGGAACCGCATTAACATATGGTATTGATGCGGTGATAAAAAATGGCTTGTTCATGGTATTTTTTAGTGATTATTATTGACAAAACTGGATTTATGGTGTATACTGTATTGAACAGTGCCGTCGGTACTGTCAGTTCCCCCCAACAGGAGGTCCCATGGACGCCCCCATCATCGAAGAGGAATTCTCCGGTCCTGAATGGGCCATCCTGGTCATCGGACTTGCTTTTGTCCAGATATTTACCTGGACCGTCCAGCTGACTGTCTGGTTGGCTGGCTCCAGTGTCTGGAGCAAGACTGACCGGGCCGTTGGACGAGCCATCCTCCAAGGCTGGACCAGGTTTTCCAACCTGGTCGACCGCGCGATCTATTCGCGCACCGCGACCATCGCTCTTGGCGTCGTGCTCATCATCATCGCCATCTCAACCGCTTTCCTGGTCGCTGGCCAGGTAAGCCCCGCCGTACGGGAGTGGCTGACACCCCGCTAGGCCCCCGGACCTGATTGCAAACGCAGTCGGGTCCGCGTCATTTTTAACGTTCTGTCCGACATTCCACATTCTACATTCTTCTTTCTTCATACGCTACTATCGTAAACTCCCCCTTCATTTTCCCGGCCTTACTCTCAAGATAGGTCTTTACTTCACTGACACTGCCGCGCACCACTTCTTCAAATATTTTGGTCAGCTCTCGTCCCAGGACGAGTTTTTTGTCTTGCCTAGGCTCCGTGAGACTGGTGGGTGCCAATTCCATCAGGAGCTCGAGGTTCTTGATTACTCGGTGAGGTGACTCGTAGTAGATGACTGGCATCGTACTCTCGGCCACACCCCGGAAGAACGTCTCCCGACCTTTCTTGTGAGGCGGAAACCCGAGGAACACGAACTCTCGCATATCGATCCCCGCTACACTGACGATGGCCCCGAGAGCATTCGCACCCGGTATTGGCACCACTCGGACACCTGACTCGATCGCCAAGGCTACCAGGACATTCCCAGGATCGGATATTCCCGGAGTACCAGCGTCCGTGACGAGGGCCATACTCTCGCCTGCGAGCATGCGGGCGATGAGCTTGCTGGCTTTATCGGCCTCAGTGTGCTCATGAAACGAAACGAGGGGCTTTGAGATTTCAAAATGCCGGAGGAGATTCCCGGTCACGCGCGTGTCTTCGGAGAGCACCGTATCCACGCTCTTGAGTGTCTCCAAGGCGCGGAGGGTGATATCGCCGAGGTTGCCGATAGGAGTCGCGACGATGTACAACATTCCAGCATCCATAGTATTAGGCCTGATTGCTTTTCTTGAGGAGGAGGTCTTCCACGAACACCGAGAGGATCATCGTGATAGGCACCGCGAGGATGATACCGATTGGACCACCGAGCTCAAGTCCAATGAGGATAGCGACGATAAGGGCGACCGGATTGAGACCAGCCGAGTGCTTCATCACCTGAGGGGCGACGATATGAGCTTCTACCTGATGGGCCACGATATAAAAGGCGAGGGCTGAAGCACCGAGGACTGGCGAGGAGAGGAGTCCGATGACAATGGCTGGCACAGCCGCGAGGACTGGGCCGACATACGGGAGAATCTCCATCAGGCCCCCGAAGAGAGCGATGGCGAGGGCGTACGGCACACCGAGGAGTGAGAGTCCGATGTAGTAGATCCCAAAGGCGATGAGCATGAGGAGCATCTGACCAAAGAGCCACTGACTCACTTTGCCCTGCATGCGACTAGCAATCGAGAGAGCCTGGGCATGATACTCCTTGGGAGTCATGAGGAGGAAGAATTTTTCAATACCCTTTTCTTCAAGTGACAGATAGAGAGCGAGGAAGAAGTATCCAATGAAGTGGATAAAGCTCTGGAAGAGATCGAGGGTAGTCGAGAAAATCTGAGTAAACCATTGCGAGATGTTACCCTCGATGTTCTGCGAGAACTCATCCTGTCGGAACTCAACTCCGATACTCTGAGCGTAACTCTGAAGTCCGCTCATGAAACTGTCGAGCCGCTTGGCATACTCCGGCCAATTCAAAAGAAACTGTTTAATTTCCGAGAAAAAGAGCGGGAAGAACACTGCCAAAAGGAGTACTCCTGCAAAAAAGAGGAGCGAGTACGAGATAACGACCGAGGCCGTCCGAGACAGACCAAATTTCTGAAGTCGGGCGATCGCCGGGACCAGGGCCGCAGACGTGAGCACAGCAAGGAGCACCAAGACGACCACATCTCGGAGGAGATAGAGGACATAAGCCACCGCCAAGAGGAGCGCTGCTCGAATGAGCACCCTCGTCCCGACTTCGACGTGTTCGTTTACTGTCATACGTGTGATGAATTTAGAATGTAGAATTTTAAATATAGGCTACATCCACTGTTGAATCGACATTCTTCATTCAACATTCAACATTCTCCGAAGCTTAGCTTCGGATGCCTTTGGTCCTATTACTGCCAAGTTCAACTTCTTATTAACGAAGATATCCTGAGCTACGCGAAGGATATCGTCGGACGTCACACGATCGATGTGCTTCCGCTTTTCTTCGGGGAGAGTAATCTCACCGCGGATGGTCTCCTGACTGACGAGATACTCCACCACGTCGTCCGAGCCCTCGAGTCCCATAGCGAGCTTGCCCTTGATATACTCTTTGGCTTTCTTGAGTTCCTCCGTATCAACTTTTTCGGTCGCGATTTTCCGGTACTCATCGAGGATGACCGTGATAGTCTGCTCCAGGTTCTCGTGCTCCACTCCTGCCTGGGTAGCGAGATAGCCAGCGTCATGATAGCTCTCGGTCATGGTGTGGACACTATAGGCCAATCCGCGCCGTTCCCGCACCGCCATAAAGAGTCGACTCGACATCCCACCTCCGAGGAGGGTCGAAAGAACCGCGAGCACATAGCGGTCCGGGTGATACATATCGTACGATCGGACACCGAGGATGAGCTGGGTCTGGTCAGTTTTCTTGTTCTGGACGTAGACCTCGGGGACTGACTGCTTCTTAGTGTTTTTCTTGAACACTGGCTTCTTCCCGGTCCGGATACCCGCAAAGTGCTTTTCGATTTCTTTCTTCACCACCTTGGGATCAATCTTGCCGGCGACGCCAATAACGACGTTCTCAGCGACATAACCACGATTGAGGTACTTGATAAAATCCTTTCTCATAAACCGCTTGAGGTTTTCCTTGGGACCGATGATCTCCCAGCCAAGCGGCGTATCGCCGTAGAGGTGGAGCTCCCAGAGGTCACCGATGTGACGCATCGGCATGTCCTCGTACATGTTGAGCTCTTGGAGAACTGGTCCGCGCTCACGGTCAATTTCTTCTTGCTCAATCTTGGCATTGAGAAACAGGTCACTGACCACATCGAGAGCGGTATCCCAGTGATGAGCCTCGACTTTGGCATAGTAGGCGGTGCGGTCCTTGCCCGTATAGGCGTTGTACTCGGCGCCGATGGCATCGAGTTCCTTGGAGATATCCATCGCCGTCGGACGCTTGGCTGTCCCCTTGAAGAACATGTGTTCGAGAAAATGCGCCAAGCCGTTCTCAGCGCGTGATTCATAGCGTGACCCTACCCCGGTCATGACAATCACCGTCGCTGTCTGGGTCTCCTGCATCGGTGCCAAGAGTATCCGGAGTCCATTCTTCAGGGTGTGTTTCTGGTATTTCATGTGGATAGAATTTAGAATCTTGAATCTAGAATCTTGGAGGGGCTTACGAAAGATACTTATGAAGTTCTTCAATCTTCACTCGCTCCTGCTTCATAGTGTCGCGGTCGCGGACGGTGACGGCGCCATCGGTGAGAGTATCGAAGTCGACGGTCACACAGTACGGGGTACCGATCTCATCCTGGCGACGATAGCGTTTGCCGACGTTGCCATTGTCATCGAACTCACAGCGGAAGTCCTTCTTGAGCGTCGCAAATATCTCTCGTGCCTTCTCTACCAGTTCCGGCTTGTTCTTCATGAGTGGAAACACAGCGACCTGCACCGGGGCCAGCTTCTTCGGAAATTTCAGTACCACTCGTATTTCTTGGTCACCAACTTCCTCGCCCGGCTCATTCGATGCAGTCGTTTGGACGGGTTCTTCAGTATAGGCATCCGTGAGCACAGCCAAAAAAGTCCGGTCTAGTCCGACAGATGTCTCGACGATCCATGGAGTGAACTTCTCATTGGTCTGTGGGTCACGATAGGACAAATCCTCTCCAGAAAACTTGCTGTGTTGGGTCAGATCGTAATCGCTCCGATTGTGGACTCCCTCAAGCTCCTTGAAACCAAACGGGAAGTTATACTCGATATCCCAGGCAGCCTTGGCATAGAACACCAAGTTCTCATGCTGGTGCCAACGAAGATTCTCGGGCTTAATGCCGAGGTCGATATAGTACTGGAAACGCTTGGCACGCCACTCTTCATACGCCGTCGCTGCTTCTTCTGGCCGGACAAAATACTGCATTTCCATTTGCTCGAATTCGCGCTTGCGGAAGATAAACTGGCGAGCGGTGATTTCATTACGAAAGGCTTTACCAATCTGAGCAATTCCAAATGGTACTTTGACTCGAGATGAATCAAGCACGTTCTTGAAATTAACATAAATCCCCTGACAGGTCTCACCCCGGAGATAGGTAGGATTCTGTGTCCAACCTGCCTGTCCGGTAGGCAGGTCACCTGTGAAGTTGCCGAGGTTGGATTGTACCAGTAGGTTAAAACTTTTGGCTTCACTAAAGTTTTGCTTGCCACACTTGGGACACTTTACCTTGGCTTTGTTATCGGTAAACAACTGATTTATTTCAGCCTCGGTCATCTTTTCATCAGCGAAGACACCAATCTCTTCAAGAAGATGATCAACGCGTACCCGAGAATGGCACTCTTTACACTCTGCCAGTGGATCGGAAAATCCCCCCACGTGACCAGAGGCTTCCCATACTTTTGGGTGCATAAATATCGCGCTGTCGAGTCCGACGATGTTTTCATGATCGCGCACCATCGCCTGCCACCAGGCCTCGCGGATATTCTTGGCGAGCTCCACACCATATGGACCAAAGTCATAGACAGCAGCAAATCCCCCGTAAATTTCCGAGGAAGGAAACACAAAACCTCGGCGCTTACAGAGCGACACTATTTTCTCCATCAAATCGTTTTTGGTCTCAGCCATATGGTTGACAAAAGTAATATTCTCCTGTATAGTATACAAGTTGTTTGACATTTTCAGTGTACAGGCAAACGCCTGTTGTTTCAACCCAAGAAGGGCATATCGCCCGAGGAGAACGTCATGGAGAGCATCGCGTGGGAAGTTTTGGCCAAGTTGGCAATCTTCCTCATGGTGGTTGCATTCTTGTACTGGGTGTTCCGGACCAAGAGTCCCAGCTGTCCCGTCCCTGAGTGTGGCTGTTCGGAATCCGATGAACTCGGACCTGACGCCACCGGGCGCCAGCGCTACCAGTGCTGGGCCTGTCATCATGTCTGGGCGGTTGATGACTGCCAACCAGCCGATCCTGCCCGCACGATCAAGATGAATTAGGGGTCAGCATGCTGAACATCCTCATCATCGTTGTCATCGTCGGCGTACCTGCTCTTCTCATCTGCAAGATGCTGTTGAGGGCAAGGAGAGGGGTCACGCAGTGTCCCTGTGACGGCAACGTCACTCCACTGGCCGGCCACGGTCCGTGCGGTTGCACGTTGCAGGTCATGACGGAGGAAGACATGGCTCGGCACCACAAACAGCACAAGTAGGCCACAATCACGCGCGTACGGAGAACCATTCCGGCCGCGCTTTTTTCATACTCAAATTTATGCCTCGGCGCGGAGTCGCTCCATGAGACGCATATAGAAACGCAGGTTGTGCTCGGACGCGAGGCGGAGGGCGAGGGGTTCGCCAACTTTCAAAAGATGTTTGAGATAGCTCCTCGTGTAACGAGTACAAAGCGTGCAGTCACAGGTCGGATCAACCGGAGTGAAGTCACTCGTAAACTGCTCGTTCTTGATATTAATTGTTTCATAAAAATCTTCCGATAACTCCGGCGTTTCGTTTTTCCAAATGAACAAACGTCCATGTCTTCCTTCCCGGGTCGGGATAACACAATCAA
>JACCDG010218194.1_pt1 | contig 11519 bp, 18 predicted proteins | sample 7442471 | NCBI WGS metagenome assembly JACCDG01 (sample SAMN15323444, study PRJNA562643) | freshwater metagenome | isolation source: river surface water | place: USA:Blue River Watershed | collected 2017-08-17
AGTGAGCCTTTAGAGAACTTTTGTCCTATGGCCTATGATGAAGGGGCCGGGGAACACATTCTAGCTTATGAAATGCAAAGTGCTGAGGCGGTAGGCTGTCTTAAATTGGATGTTTTGGCCGTTTCAGCCTTAGATGATTTGTCTTCGTGCGAAGCATCTGTTAGAAATGGCGAGTGGTAACTTGCGGTGACTGTTTTAAGTCATGTGGTGTCCGAGCATTTAAATAGGGAAGTTGTATGGATGCTTTAGTTGAGAAATACTACTGTCGTAAGTGTTCTATTGCTAATGAATGTAATACTCCGTTATACCAGATTAATGGGCAATTATATTTAAAAGATTCCCAACTACTAATTATACTTGAGAAGCCTTCCCAGGAAGATAACGATATTCAATTGGGATTCTATGACCGCCACTTCAAATTTTTACAGAAGTTAGTAGCCGATAACTATGGTCTGCCTACTGCTTATACCTACACCGTTAAGTGCTATACTGAAAAGTTAACAGTAAAGAAATCTGAAATTTGTGCCCGCAGCTGGTTAAGTAGAGAAGTGTCATTATTTAATCAGATACCCGGACGGTCAGTCCTAATCATGGGCCAACTCCCCTTTAATATCTGCCGTAAGTATTTAAATGAAAAATTCGGTCTAGTGGGCGACTTCAAGCAGAATATGGGGTATAATCAAGCTACAAGGACGGGCGTAGCTTATGCCCCGGTGCATTATTTTAATCGTGGCATTAAACATCACCAAACATTAATTTCCCTACTTAAATCTATAAAGGAAAACCATGCTTCAGTACATTAAGGGTCTACTAACCAAACAAACCGACTTGGCTACTCAACAAGAGGAAGATGACAAAGAAGTTGATATGGAATTACTTGATATCGTTGAACGCCAAAACACTCTCTTAGAAATCTACGAAGATGCCGCTATCCAATACAAGGAAGCCTTGAATACTGTGTTAAGGGTCGCCGGTGCCTATTTAATGCAATCCGGAACCCAGGAAGTTACTGTAGACGACGAATTTGTTAATCTAATGTTTAATAAACACATGACCGCCCGTATGTTTAAAGACGAAGATGGCGTTACCCGTATTAAAATTGTTAGTAAGCTGCCAGGGGGCGATGAACAAACCGATGAAGATTACGCCGGTTGTGGCAGCGGTGGTTGCGGTAATTGCGATTGCGATGAGGGACCGGCCTAATGTATAAATACACGGTATTTCGCGATAATGAATTCGGCTATTGTTTAAATAGGGAAGTTGTATGTAATCCGGCAGTTACGGAATACTATAATATTTTGTCAAAAGATTGGTCGGCTACTGCTAATCATTGTTGGGTTAAGAACTTCGAATTGTTTAAACATTGTGTTGATAGGTTTCACCCGGAAGTTTCCGAGTTAAATTGTATTGTTATTTAAACAGGCGGTAATACTGCTATGTTGAACGCTATTTTCCCAGACCTTAAAATGGTTAGATGTTATCGGTGTGATTGTCAAATCTTTATGTGTTCCCCGCCCCATATTCAAAAAGTCACTTATATTGAAGATGGCGAAGCGGTAACGGATGAAATTGAAGTTTGTAGTTACAGTTGTAAAGAGTGCGGATTAACTTTTAGCGAGTAATTTTTAAGCCTGACCGGCGATTGAGGTATTTGTGGCTAAACTTCCTAATTATATTTGTGTTTTCGATTTAGAAACAACCGACCGATTTGTAGATTCTCTGTTCCCAGTGCAGATTGCATTTAAAATGTATGATTATTACAGTTTAGATGAAGTCCCAAATGGTGAATTCTCTACTTTATGTAAACCTCCAGACGGTACTTATTTTAGCCCGGAAGCGATGGCCGTTCATAAGATTCCTATGTCAGCTATCGAGTTGGCCCCACCAGTAAGCCTTGCCTGGAAAACGTTCGTTGACGAAGTTCAGAAATTTAACCCCGGCAAAGGAAAATATAATTCGCCGATTGTCGCTGGGTACAATATTGAAGGCTTCGACTTAAAGGTAGTTGATAGACTTAATAAACTATATTACGGTGACAAACCCCCTGTTCTATTCAATGAATTTAGGGGGGCTTTAGACTTAATGAAACTCATTCAAATTTTATTTGATACTTCAGCAGAATTAGGAGATGTAAAGTTTGATACGGTTCGGCAATATTTTGGAATCTCGTCGAAAGATGCTCATAGGGCTGACCTTGACGTTCGGCAGGAAGGCGAGCTATTAGTTAGGTTACTCCGTTTTTTCAGGAGAACTGCAAAAAATTCGTTTTGTAAATTTAAGGGTTCATTCAAGGATTTTGACTTCGGTAATGCTATTTCTTATTAGGCCCACGCCGATTGAGTGTTTAAATAGGGAATTCATATTATGAGTAATGGATATTCAGATATTTTCTTTGATTGGTTATTAAAGGAACTTAGAGATGTGAATAACTTCACTTTAATAGCGGATAAAAATACTTTAGTCCATCGTAAGCATGAGATTAAAATCACTAGTTTTAGAGCTTTTAGCTACGAATTGATTATTAAAATTGAGTTAAACTATTCTGATATATCTGTGATGTTACCAGAATTAATGAAAACCAACTACCGCGACTTGTACTCTAAAATTAGAAAACATTACTTAGACGCCTACGATGAGGCAGATAAAATTCGCTGTAAAAATGAATTGGATAAGTTTGTAGTTAATAACTTAATGAACTATTGATAACCTGCGGTCTGCTAACAGAGGATTAAATAATAACTAAAAGCACTTCGAAGGCAGAGATTGTTCCTGTTAATTTTATTAAACGCGAAAATTCTGACTTCCTTTCCTGGACTAAAGTCTGGGGATATACTTATGTTGGGAATACCGAAAGCTGGAAGGGTGTAACTCATGCGGTGTTTTTCCCGCCAGATAGCCTACTAGATACGACTCGTTCGGAGTTTGCTGAATTTGCCAAAGATGCTAAATATGATGAAAATAGCTTACCTTGTAAACCTGGGAAGTATTACCGAGTAAAATCGAAGAATATTAGGGGATTGCAAAGTTACGGCTTCGCTATCCCTGCCCCTGCTAGTGCCGTAGAGGGCGAAGATTGGGCGGAACGTCTTGGTGTTAAACACTATGAAGCCGAGTTAATCCAGGTTGCAGAAAAGCAAAGCCGTGGTATATTTATTGGCGGCGAAATTGCTCCTGCCCCTGAAGGCATTGATGTTTGCTATTATGATGTAGATGCGTTCTTGCGTTATTATCAGGATGTTTTTGAGCCGAATGAAACTGTTATCAGCTTTGAAAAGCTCGAAGGCTGTTCGGCGGCTTACGTTTATTCGGGCGGCGAATTCCACTGTCGTTCTCGCAATAAATGGAAACGGGAATTTGCAAGTCCGCCCAAGGTAACTTTGCAAGACTTGGTTGAAAAGATGAAGGATGAAGTTAAGGCTAAGGAAGTTTACGAGAATAAAATTGTTAATTACAAGCCGGTACAAAATTTATGGTGGAAGGTTTTAAGAAGCGATGAAAAATTACAGAAGTTTCTTGTAGATAACCCTGGGTATGTGGTATACGGAGAGGTTTATTCTCAAGTTAAAAACTTTTTGTATGATGGTACTCCTGGGAAGCCTCGCTTTAGGGCTTTTGATATTAGGTATAATGGCCGATTCCTAGATATTAAGGCGGCGATGGAACTAGGTAAAGATTTAGCTTGGGCACCCATTTTAGACGAGTCTCCCCTTGATTTTGAGAAATTAACTCAATTGGCTACTGGTAACACCGTTTTGGGCTTGAAAAACCATATCAAGGAAGGTATAGTAATTCGCGGGTTAACTGAAAAATGGAATTATCATAGTGGTAGGAACGTCCTTAAATTAAAAAATCCCGACTATCTTAATAAACATTAAAATTTAAGTGGAGAGTATTAATAATGAGTATTTTCTTCACTTCAGATTCCCATTGGAATCATCGAAATATTTGTAAAGGATGCTCCGATTGGCCAGATAAAGAAACTTCCTGTCGTGATTTTAATACTATCGAAGAACATGATAACTTCCTACTTAATGAAATTAATAAAGTTGTCCGCCCCTCCGACATTTTATATCATTTAGGGGATTTTGGTTTTGCTGTCAAGCAAGGTCAAGCTATTAAGGATATTCGGGCTAAAATTGCCTGTGAGACTATCTACTTAGCGAAAGGGAACCACGACCATATTTTCGAGCATAAGAAGTATGGACCGGAAGTAACGGCTCTATTCAAGCAAGTTAAGGATATTTACTACAAGAAAATTGATAATCAGTTTGTGGTTATGTGTCATTATGCGATGAGAACTTGGCCTTGGCAGCATCATGGAAGTTGGATGTTATTTGGTCACAGTCATTCCAACTTAGCCGACGACCCAAATTCCCTATCTTTAGATGTTGGGGTAGATACCTGTTTGTATGGCCATAAGAAGTATACTCCATATTCAATGGAAGAACTTCGTCATATAATGGATAATCATAAACAATTTGTTCCGGTGGACCACCATAAATGAAAACTCTATATATTTTAATCGGGGCTTCCGGAAGTGGCAAATCAACCCTAGCCAAACAAATTAAAGATACTTGCAGCATTAGGGGACATCCAACTATTGTTTTATCAACCGATAACTATTTTATGAAAGACGGCGAATACAGGTTTAGGCTTGACGAATTGAGCAAGGCCCACCAATGGAATTTTAACAGGTTTTTAATAGCCATTGAAGAAAAATTTAACACAATCATCCTTGATAATACTAATGTAGCCTTCTCTCATTTTCAAAGGTATATTGACGTTGCTGCCGTAGGCGGTTATAATGTCGAGTATTGCAGTCCGCGAACCCCTTGGGCCGAAGACTTGGAAGTTCTAAATTGTAAGAACGTTCACCAAGTCCCGAAGGAAACGCTGGCCAAGCAACTGGCTCAAGCCAAATTGACTAATTATGTAGTGGCTCTGGAAACTCGGAATAGTGAACTAATTTAAGTAGGGAAAGTGTATTGTGCTAGAAGTCCAAAAATACTTGCGTTCCGGTAAAACCCTTCAAGACCTTGAGTCTGAGTACGCGGTTTCGTCTAATGTTCGTGACGGCTTAGTTATCCTTAATTACTGCCAGATAGATTCGGCTAAAACGGCTCCGATTGTAATGGAATGCCGGGGTCTAGTCCTAAAAATGGATGACTGGTCTGTTGTGGCTTGCCCTCTTAAACGCTTCTATAATTATGGGGAATGCCCCGAAATAACCGGTAAATTCGATTGGAATAATTTTACTTGTGAAGAAAAGGTTGACGGTTCTCTAGTTTTAATGTACTGGTGCCCCATACGCCTTAAATGGGTAATGAACACTCGTAACTCATTTGGTGACGGGGAAATTAACGATTCGGGGCTGACCTGGGAAGACTTGTTCTTTTCACTAATCAATCCTAATGATACTTCCCTACTTAAATTTTATACTTACATATTCGAGTTATGCTCACCGTTTAATAAAGTTGTAACCTACCACGAGAAACCAAAAATAGTTCTGTTGGCAATCATGGATAAGCATTTCTGCGACGAGGCCGACGCTAGTTACTTTAATTGGTTCGCTGAAACTCACGGTTTTAAGGTTCCGCCCAAATTTAACTTTAAGAATATAACGGAAGCCCAAAATCATTTAACTGATACTCCGTTTAGTTTTGAAGGTTTCGTGTTGCGGGATTGCAATGGCTTGCGGCTCAAGATGAAGAGTCCCGCCTATCTCCGTGCCCATTATCTATTTTCTAATGGTAATTCTGTTGCTAATAAGAATTTAATCCCTCTTATTCTGTATAACCAAAACGACTTAGATGAATTGTTAAGTTATTATCCGGAGTTTAAGGGGCGAGTTGATGCCCTGCAAGGTAAAATAGGGAATATCATATTAGAGATTCAAGAGTTTTATAATGGGATTGCCGGGCTTGTTCCCCAGAAAGAGTTTGCGTCTCATGCCGTTACTAAGCCCTACGCAGCTATTTTGTTTGAGGCTCGTAAGCAAAAGAAGGATATTCATGCTATAATGTATTCTACGGTTGGGGAAAAGTATTTGGCCAAGTTTTTAAGCTAACACAGTTAAGTAGGGAATATCATGTCTAGTAAGACGTACAGGCTTGAATGAACAAGGGGTTTTAACAGAAAGGATATGAGGTTATAGTTAGTTGAAAAATAAAAAATTGAAAGAGATTTTAACAAAAGAGTATTTAACAGAAGAATACAGCGTTAAAAAACGCTCTCCTCTTGACATAGCGGAGGGGCTGGGTATCTCAGAAGCGGCTGTTTATATACACTTAGCTAAAAATAATATCGAACGAGATAGAAAAACTCTAGGAAGACTTTTAACAAAAGAATATCTTGAGCAAGAGTTTGTTAAAAACCAAAAAACAAAAGCTGAAATAGCCAAGGAATTAAATTGTACTAGAGCTATAGTAGGTTATTATCTTAATAAATTTGAATTTTCAAAGCCTCAACCATCAACCTTACATAACCAATTAACCAAAGAATTTCTTATAGAAGAATATTTTAATAAAGGTCGCACTACTAAAGATATAGCAAAGGAACTTGGGTGTCGTTTTGAAACTGTCAGAGAATATTTAAAAAAGTATGGGTTGAAGAAAAGAAAATATAATGAGAATTTAGAAGATTTAATCGGCAAAAAATTCGGTCGATTGCTGGTACTTCAACTTTCTGAAAAACAAATGAGGCATGGTCGTCGTTGGTTATGCCAATGCGATTGCGGTGTTAAAAAGGATGTAAGCACAAGTGCATTAAACAGTGCTGGTACTGTTAGTTGCGGTTGTTATTATAAAGACAACTATCACAAGGGATATGGCGAGATATCAGGAAACTATTGGAATGATGTGGTTGCCGGGGCTAAACTTAGAGGATTAGAATTAACTGTAACTTTACAATATGTTTGGGAGCTTTTTCTAAAACAAGACAGGAAATGCGCATTATCAGGAGTCTTATTAAAATTCGATAACAGGAAAGGAAAATATCAATCGGCTTCATTAGACAGAATTGATTCTAAAAAGGGATATACAACTGATAACGTTCAATGGGTTCATAAACGCATAAATTTAATGAAGCATAGCATGTCTGACAAAATGTTAATGTACTGGTGTGCTAAAGTATACGAATATAATAAAGACAAAATATCTATTGACGACGATTCTGAAAAATACGATAATGTATTACTATTTCTAAATAAAGAGCCTGTATGAAGTATTATACCTTCGAATGCGGTTGCAGTTTCCCTATCTTGTTTGAATCGACAAACGGTGGGAATCCGGCGTTAGATTTCGTAACAGAAAGAGACTGTAATTATAATTGCCCCAAAATGTGGGAATTAGTTTCTACTGGCCAGGTTTTAGGCTGCTTCCAAATAGAATCTGGGCACGCCCGCAAATATTGTAAAAAGTTGAAGCCGACATCGCTCGATGACCTCACGGCATTAATAGCGATTCTCCGACCAGGTTTAATTCAAGCTCTCGACCCTGTTGACAACAAAACTCCGATGGCTGATGTATTCTGCAAGCGAAAAAATGGCGAGATACCTATTAGAGTTGACTTCCCTGCTGTAGAGAGCATTTTATCGAAAACATATCAAGTTTTAGTATATCAGGAACAGCAAATTAAAATTGGAGAGTTATTGGCCGGATTTAGCAAAGCTGAAGCTGATACAAAACTGAGGAAAAATATTGCGAAAAAAGACCCTAATTTATTATTTGCTTTAGAGGTTGAATTCGTAGAAAGATGCAAGAAAGTCGGTTTAGTTACAGAAGACCAAGCGAAACAAATATTCGGTTGGATTAAAGCTGCCTCTCGTTATGTCTTTAACGAATCGCACTCTGCGTCTTACTCAACCCTATCTGGCAAAACAATTTTCCAGAAAACTCATTTCCCAAGGGCCTTCTATACATCAAAATTGCGAAGTTGTGGGGACAAAACTAACCCTAATTCGGCGACCGTATCAGACTTCGTAAACGAGGCAAAATTATTTAATGTGGAGGTTGGGCTACCAGATTTTCGCGATTCAAAGGACACTTTCTATATTAAAAATAAACTGATTTATTTCGGTTTGAAAAATATTAAGGGATTCGGTGACTCAACTTACAAAAATATCCAAGAATCTGTTAACAGTTTCCCCGACAAAGATAACCTCAAAAACTACACCTGGAACGAACTTCTAATAAAATTCCTGATACAATATAAGGTCCAGCCGGAAGGTAAAGTCGGGACACCGCCGCGACTAATCTCAGAATCCATTGTCGAAAACCTAATCAAGGCCGGGGCTTTCAGTTATTTCGGCAAAAGCAGGTCCGAGCTACTAGCATACTATGGCCTGTTTAGTTATTTAACGCATATAGATGTAAAATATTTGAACGGGATAATGGCCGGTCTGGATTTAAACAATACAACTTCCCTATTTAATGCTGTCGCACGACTGGTTAAGGATGGCGGTATTTTTAAGTCCCAACCCCGTTTAGCCGGTTTCTACGACGAAATTAAATCTTTTAATAGTAAGAAGTTAACAGACTCGCCTTTGTGGGTAACTTTTTGTGAGGATTCCCTGTTAGGTGTACCAATAACTTGCCAAAAGATTGATTCTTATGATACGAGTGAAGCGAATTTCACGCTGAAGGCATTCATAACAGGCGGGAACGGACCCTTTTTGGTTTTCGCCGCAGACATTGAAGATGTCCAAGACCGCGTTTTGGCCAAGGGGGCGAATGCCGGTGAAACGTGGGCCTCAGTCATTTTGTCTGACGGCACGGCAAAATTAAGCGTTGCGGTTTGGCCAGAAGATTATAAACGATGGGCCTCCCTATTGTACAAGGGCAATTCGGTTATTATTCGTGGTGAACGTGGTAAAGGCAAGTATAAGGACAACCTCGAAATTAAACAGATTGAACAGGCTAAGGCACCGACAACACATTTAGATTCTGCGAACGAAGATTATCAGGAAACGGATTTGACGAGGGTTGAGTTTTAGGGTAAAGTATAGCATCTCTTGCGGGCAACTGCCCATTAAGGTTAAACAGGGAAGCCATCATGTTTAAGAGTTTAGATGATTGGTTAGATTATCAGGTTTCCCAAGAGAATTTTCAATTGGACCCCGACTGTACTAGAACATTAAAGCATTTAACTTATGACTTCGCTATTACTTGGTTAGGGGGTGGCGATTATATTAGTAATATAGATATTGCCACAGCAACTTTAAATGATATTGTTGTTGAACTTAATTATGATTTAAAAAGCAAAATGTTTGAATTATTGCGAAAACTAAGAACGGAATCTTTCAAATTAAAAAAAGAAGCAGAAGAATCACAGTGTAATAAAACAATTAACGATTTTATGTCTCTTATTAACTCTAATAGCCACACGGCGATTAAGTGAGGAATTTGTACTATGTTTCATGATGTTACGAATAATTTTAATGTAATGGGTCGGATGACTCGGGAACTTGAGGTTAAAACTTTTCCAAGCGGTGGTAGGGTTGGAACCTTTTCTGTCTGTCATAATGGTGGCTATAAAGGTAAGGACGGAAATTGGGTTGAGAAACCTTCGTTTATTGAAGTTAAGGTCCACGGTGATGTAATGGACTTTATCGCTAAGAATTGTCCCAAGGGAACTTTAGTATTTATTAGCGGCCCCGTCGAACAAGAAAATTGGGACGCTCCTGATGGCCAAAAGCGTTCTAGGTTAGTTGTTAATCTCGTCTCTATTAAGAAGATGCCTACTGGCGAAAAGAAGGAAGTTGGTGGCAACGACGAAGCCCCTAAAGCTAATGCGGCCCCCGCAGGGAAGAAACCTGCCGCAACCCGCAAGCCTGCCAATACTGCCCCAGTTGAAGAAACTCCTCCTCCGAAGGACGAAGAAGATATCCCCTTTTAATCTCAATCGGCGATGGCCTAATTAAATAAGGAATTATTGTATGTATGAGATGGGATTTATTGACGCTCCAGAGCTTGAAGATTTATTAACTTTGAACGAATTGAAAGAGTTGATTCCTACCCTGCAATTGAAATATGGTAAGAACGCCGTATTTTGTTTTGACGCCGGGGCGAATAATGTAAGTGCTTATATCAAGCCAACTAAGAAACAGAAAGGCCAGCCATGTTAATTGAAGTAACCGCCGAAGATATTCGTTTAGGTAAACGTGACCATTGTTATCGTTGCCCTATCGCTAGAGCCGTTGCTAGAAAATTAAAGATTCCTTTAATTAGAAAATACGTTGAGGTTACAGAGAAAAATGTCTTTTTAACTACGTCGGAATTCATTTTAAAGAAGGCTAAATTAAGTAAACGGGCGGAGAAGTTTGTTAAAGATTTTGATAACAAGAAAACCCCAAAACCATTTAAATTCAAATTGGGATTTTAGCCAAGTGGCGATTGAGCTACGATTGACTTACCCGATATTCGCCAGTCTACAGATTATGATTGCGGTGCTGCTGCTACTCAGTCTGTTTTCGAATATTGGGGTACTATTAAACCTAAGAAATTCTATTTGAATCTTTTGGGTACAAATGGTATTAACGGCACTGACCCGAGAACCCTAGAAGCCCAAATCCGCCAGTCTGGATTTAAAGTTCTTTCTGGCGATATGGTTTTGCAAGATTTATACCATCAAACGAAGCTAGAGCGACCTGTAATTGTTTTGGCTACGCTACATGGTGCCGGTCATTATATTGTAGTTTCTGGTGTTCATTACGGGTATGTTTATTACCAGGATTCTTTGAGCGGCCCGTCTAAACTTAGGTGGGACTTATTTGATGCCGCTTGGCACGATTTTGATAGGTTTGGACAAGTTTACAGGAATTTCGGGTTATCCGTATATATTAAATAGGGAAGTTATATGACCCAGGAAATAGATTGTTATAATAAACTTCGGGAAATGTTATCTATTAAATCTGATTGGGAATACGTCCCCGGTAATTCTACAGCAACTTACGACGATGCCTTGAGACATAAATTAAAAGATATTCTTATTATGTTTTTCTATCCGCGAAAAGGAATTAGCCCCCAGATATACATTAATATAAATAACGAATACCAAAAAATAATTGGTAATCAAGGCTTACTAAAAGATATCAAGGATGACGCTGACACATTAAAGAAAATTCTTATCGGGGATATCCAGCAAAACATTCTGGAAAGCCAAGTTAAAACCATTCTTTTGTAATACTTCCTATTTAATATGAAAAAAGTTCTATTTGTAACCGAATCATCTCATCTCACTAGCGGTTATGGGGTTTACGCCAAAAATGTTTTAAGTAGACTCCATCGGAACTATGGCGATATCTGTGAAATTGCCGAATTAGCTTGTTATTTGAATCCGGCTCAACCAGAAGGTATGAACAACCCTTGGCGAACTTACCCGAATATGCCTCATCCCGGCAGTCAAGAAGAAAACCAAGCCTATCATTCTAATCCCCATAATGAATTCGGCTCCTGGAAGTTCCAACCAGTTTTATTAGACTACCGCCCTGATATATGCGGGCTATTCCGTGACTATTGGTA
>JACCDG011388604.1_pt1 | contig 11518 bp, 11 predicted proteins | sample 7442471 | NCBI WGS metagenome assembly JACCDG01 (sample SAMN15323444, study PRJNA562643) | freshwater metagenome | isolation source: river surface water | place: USA:Blue River Watershed | collected 2017-08-17
AAATGCAGATGTTTACATATGCGCTCCCTGACCTTACAACTAGCGAACTCGATTATGGCCCAGAGGGATTATTTGACTTGTCTGGTTTTTTTGCTGCTGAGAAAGTAGGAGCGGAATACCACTTCAGGGATCAGGAAAGAGTTAGAGAGTTCCTAAACATGCTTCGTGGTCAGTTGGTACAGACCGCAAAAGAAAAATTGCTTTCAAATTCAAAACCAACTTTTCCATACAGTAATCCAATGTTTGCAAAAGCAGTTGAGCACTCCGTCTGGCTCCTTCCAACAGTTGCATCAGCTCACGCCATGAAAGCGGAATTGGAAAGTAATTCGTTCTTTCAGAATTATCTAGTTCATGTCGCTGCTGGAAATGGTGCCAAAATGGGAGCAGAAGCTAAAAAGCCGGTAGATGCAATGCTGGCTAAGGCAGCCAAGCTTGGAAAACAAACCATTACATTGTCAGTTGCAAAATTAATGACAGGAGTAACAGTTCCCCAATGGGGTGCAATACTGATTTTGAGATCTCTCAAAGCTCCAGAATCCTATTTCCAAGCAGCATTTCGCGTGCAGTCTCCATGGGTAACAAAAAATAAAGACGGAACCCGAACGATTAATAAAGAAACCTGCTTTGTTTTTGATTTTGATCCTAATCGAGCACTCACATTGGTTTATCAATATGGAACTAAACTTGCTGGAGAAACAACAAAGTCATCGCCTGCAGAAACTATTCATGAACTAATCGAATTCTTACCAATTTATCGTTTTTATGGCGGCAGCATGGGCCCGGTAGATGTGAACTCCGTCATGGATTGGGGAACATCTCGCGTAGGAGCAGCAATGCTCGCCAAGCGTTGGGGAAGTGACAAACTGATTGACCTCTCAGAGAATGTTCTCAAGAAGTTACTGGGGCAAGAGGAACTACTGTCGCAACTTGAGCAAATGGAAGACTTCAGAAATCTTCGACAGGAAGCTTCAAAGATCATTTCCAATTCTCAAAAAGTCCGAGATGCTAAAAAACCAAAAAAAGGTACTCTTCCAGGCGATGATCCTGACGTGGATATGGCAAAGAAGGCTAAAAGGGAACAAGTTAAAACTCTCAGATCAAAACTTAAGAAATTCGTACAAGCCGTGCCGGTTTTTATGTACTTAACTGATTACCGTGAAGAAGCTCTTGTTCATGTAATTAGCTCGCTCGATACTCAACTCTTCGAGAGAGTCACTGGAATAACACTCGCCGATTTCCATAAATTATCGGACATTGGTGTCTTTCACCCAGATTACATGGACGAGGCTATCTGGCAATTTAGACTTTTTGAACGTGCTAGCCTAAATTACTTAGGTGTAAGTGAAGAACTAGATGAAACAAGAATTGGACTTTGGGAAAGATCTGTTATTAAGTCTAAGTAGGTCTATAAAAAATAGGGGTGAAGAATGCTCAGCATGAAGAATTTGATTAAAGTTGGTGCCGTTCAGGTAGGAGACATCCTTATATGGAATCGGAAAAGCCAAGGCGTAATTGAAGAATTGACTGTGGATTCAAATGGAAAACTCAAATCGGTTGATGGAAAAGTATTTGGATCACCGACTGCTGCAGCCAAGAATTTCAATGGTGGTGTAGCAATTAATGGATGGCGCGTGTGGAGAATTAAACGAACTAGCGAAGCTTTGGACGATGTGAGAAAAAGATATTCAAATACGCAAGTTTGAGTTCGCGCGAATCCAATCTCGAATATGAGTTATTGAGTAGTTCTGAGAAATTTCTATTGTAGAAATCCTTATTCCTTAATGCGGAATTGTTTATGAAAGGCATTGAATTTTAATTTATTTCAGTGATTAAGCGTTATTAGATTTATAACTTCTCAATTTTCTCATTTTGCCCCACCCGATTCACCACCAACAAACCACCATGAGAGATCTCTTCCCACTTTGCCTGACCCCGCCCACTTGAGGCAATCACAACCTGGCCTAATTCTTTGGCGTAGTTAAGGTAGTAATTTGTTTGAGATTTACTTAATACTCTGTGTTATCAATTCAGGTGAATTTAGGAAGTTCTCTGATAGATCTGTGCCAAGACCGGGAGCTTCACTTAAAGCAATCATGCCGTTAGAAATTGTTGGAAGAGTTGAGACCATCTTTGGATACCAAGAGCGTAGTGAGGCTCGAACAGTTTCCTGAACCTTGGCATTATCTCTAGCTGTAGATAGGTGAGTGCCTGAGATTAAGCCAATAGGTCCTGTGCAATCATGAGGTGCAATTGCTTTGCCATATTGGGAGGTTAATTTTGCTAATTCAATTCCTGCGGTATATCCACCGCACCAGCCAAGATCTAGGGTTAAAATATCTATGTAATCTTTTTCAAGTAGTTGTTTAACTCTTGTGTGGCTTGAAATAGTTTCACCATGAGCAATTGGGGCATACTTTTTGTTACGAAGCAGTGCGTAATCATCTAATAGATCTGGGTAGATTGGATCTTCAATCCAGGTCAGATTTAGATCACTGGTTGCTTCAAAGATTTTTTTAGCCGCAGCAGGTGACCAGAGCGCATGAAGCTCAAGCATCAAATTAATTTTATCTCCCACAGCATTTCTAACCTTTTGCAGGGGAATCAATCCTGCCTTTAGATCCTCATCGGAGATATCAACACCATTGGTTTTTTCAGCATAGGTATCAAATGGCCAAATCTTCATGCCACCAATGCCTTCAGCAAGTAGTTGTTGGGCCAAACTGCCTGCATCTGTTAAAAATGCTTGTAGATCCTCATGCTCACCTGAGTTTGAGGATAATCCCCAAGAGGAGCTTGCTTGATCTGATTTGCGCATATAACCAGTGCCCGCGCAGGTGTTATAAATTGGAATATATCTACTCTGTCCGCCTAATAATTTATAGATTGGTTGATTACTTGCTTTGCCAGCAAGGTCCCAAAGTGCGATATCAATTGCAGATTTAGCTCTAGTTTCAATACCAGAGCTTAGGGCGCCGGTATAGGTGGTTAATTTTCTAGCAATCTTTGCAATATCTCTGGCATCCTCGCCAATGATTGCGCCAGCCGCATACTCGGCAATAAAGGCAGCAACTGATTTACCAAAGTAGTAACTCTCACCAATGCCATAGAGCCCTGAGTCGGTAATTACCTTCACATGGATCAGATTTGGAAACTCTGGGTGATTAAAGGTTTGAACCTGGGTTATTTTCATGATTTTTTACCTAAGAATATCCATTGAGTAATCTTTAAATGCTGAATCTAATACCTCGTGAATTGTTCTTGAATTACCAAAGGTTTGTTTAATAATACGATCTGCAACATCAGATAGTGGAATATCTAAATCAGTTGCGTAGGTGTCCTCGGCGATATGTAGATGCTTAGACATAGCATTGACCGCTTTTTCTGGATCCTTAGCTTTAATCGCTTTTAATATTGTGTGGTGTAGGGGAGCGCCCTGTTCAAAGGTTTTAACATCTGCCAAAGATCTAAGCATGATCTCAAAGGTTAAGGTTGTAATGCTGCCAAAGATCACCTGCAACACTGGATTTTGAGTGGCTTTGGCAATCAATGAGTGAAATGCAATATCTGATTCAGCTCTTGCCACAAGCTCAGTTGCACTATCAAATGCAACAAGTGCCTGCTCTAATTGCGCAATATCATCATCGGTGGCGCGAAGGGCGGCAAGACGTACAGTTTCTTCTTCAAGATTTACTCTTGCCTCAATTAAGTCGCGGGCGGTAGCAGCTGATTGTCGCAATGTGGTGTGAACATTTTTAGCGGTGTCTAACATATGTGGTTTTCGAATAAAGACACCACGACCTGGAACAGCTTTAATCAATCCCTGTCGTTGTAATCCAGCAAGCACTTCACGTAAAAATAATCTAGATACACCATACTTCTCAGCCAAAATACGGGCAGATGGCATCAAGCCATCCTTTGAGGTATCTCCTAATATGTATTTACTAGTTAGCTCTCTTGCTAACTCATCCTGTGTATAGGAGCGCATTTAAACCTCCTCTGGATCTAGCGGATATAGCGAGGCTCCGCCATCAATTAACAGATTAGACCCACTCATATAAGTGGAGTTATCAGATAGTAGGAATGCAATACCTTGGGCAACACTTTCAACTGATTGCAACTTGCCTAGCGGAATAGCTCGCTTGGCTCTTGCTTGGTAATCAGGTTCATCCCGCCATTGTTTGGCAGCCATTCCAACATCAACAATTCCCGGTGAGATGATATTTGCGCGAATTCCAAACTTTGCATTCTCTCTGGCATAACCACGAGCTACTGCAACAACTGCGGCCTTACTGGCGCTATATGGGGCAACACCTGGCCATGGAATGTGATCAATCCAAGAGCTGGTGAAAACAATATTTCCGGCAACCTTATTTTTAATCCAAGATTGCACAAATACATTTGAAATAAGAATCTGTCCAATTACATTTGTTTCAAAGGTTGATTTTAGATCTACTAATTTTTGGTCAATAAGATTTCCACTAACTACCTTGGCCGCTAAATTAACAAGTGAGCTTGGGCAATTCTGACTGAGAGTAGTGGTGGCAAAAGAAGCGACCGCTTTTTCATCGGTTATATCAAGTTGCTGGTAGGCAACAGATGAAAGATTGTTTTCTGCTAAAAGCTTTTGCGCGCTTTGTGAATCGGCAATATCTATTGCAAGTAACTGGGCGCCCAGTGAATCAAGATGTTTAAGCAGCGGTAAACCAATTCCGCCAAGGGCTCCTGTGATCGCAACTTTTTTACCGGATAACATTTTGATAAAAAGCCCGCCCTTTCCTTGGTTGCTATTGACAACCTACATTTCCTAGATAAGTATCGCCTATTAATCCGACCTATCAGACAGGTCAGACTACTAAAGAATGATGGGAGTGTAAATATGAATACCAAACGTAAGGGTGGAGCGATTACGATCGCTCTGGCATTACTTGGTTCATTGACTCTTGCGATCACCACAGCTGCTCCATCAAATGCTGGAACTTGGTGCTCAGGAGTCAAAATTAGTTATTTCAAAGGTGGAACATCAGATCCATTCTCAGATATTTTGGAAAAGGGTGCTCGCCAAGCTGCTGCTGATACTGGCGCAGATGTCACAATTATTTCTTCTGCATGGGATTTCCCAACAATGGTTCAAAAATTCAAAGAGGAGATTGCAAAGAAACCAGACGCAATCTCATTCATGGGTCACCCAGGTGATGCTGCTATTGAGCCATCTGCAAAGGATGCAAAGGCCGCTGGAATTTTAGTTGATTTCTCAAACGTGCCAGCTCCTAAGTCAATCGCCGTTGTAAATGGTGGATTCACTGGTGCAAATCTGAAGGTTATGGGCAACAACCTAGCTGCTCGTGCTGTTACAGATTTCAAATTAAAGAAGAATGATGCTGCAATCGTGATTGGAACTTTTGGTGTACCAGGACGTTCTGATCGTGAGGATGGCACCGTTGCTACTTTAACTAAGGCTGGAATTAAAGTTACAAAACTAGACTTGAAGCCACTTGGTGATACCAATGGAAACCCAAGCTTAGTAACAGCCCAATTGACTGCAAATATTAAAAAGACCAAAAACCTTAAGCTAATCGTTGCTGCTGGTCCTGTACTTGGAAATATGAAAAACTATTTCACAGCAGCAGGTCTATCAGCTGGTTCAGTAAAGGTGGCAGGTTTTGACCTTGGCGCCACAGTGCTTCAAGGATTTGCTGATGGTTACATTCAGCTAAGTGCTGATCAAGAACCATTTAAGCAAGGTTATATGCCAGTTGTATCACTATGTCTTGCTAAGAAGTACGGCCTAGGTCAAACTAGCGTTGATACATCTTCAGGATTTGTGACTGTCGATAACTACAAGACAGTAGCGGCGCTTCCAGCAGGATTCCGCTAAACCGATAGAAATAATTGAGCAGGCGTTGATCCTCCTAATGCCTGCTCAATTTTTAATTTTGCTAGACAAGTAAACTAATAGAGAGTTTGATAATCCTGTGAGCAATCAACCGATCGTAAGCCTAGTAAATGTAAATAAGTCCTATGGAAATGTTTACGCACTTGAGGATATTAATTTAAATTTTTATCCAGGTGAGATTGTTTCCTTAGTTGGCGATAATGGGGCTGGTAAATCCACTTTAACCAAGATCATCTCTGGAACTGAGCGTCCTGATGAAAATGGGCAGATAAAGGTTGATAATGAGGTAGTTAATAACTGGAGCTCTGCCAAGGCAAGAGGTAGGGGAATTGAGACGGTTTATCAAAACCGCGCCCTTTCTGAACAACAATCAATTTATGACAATGTATTTCTAGGACGAGAGATCACAAATAGATTTGGTTTTATTGATCGCAAGAAGGAGATAGAAGAGACTGAAAGTTTGATGCGCAAGATTGGATACACCTCAAAGGTTTGGACCCCACTTTCATCTGTAAACAAGTTGTCAGGTGGTGAGCGACAAGGTGTTGCAATCTCTCGCGCAATCTTGTTTGACTCTCGGTTAGTGATTTTGGATGAGCCAACTACTGCAATGGCGCTTACTGAGGCGGCAGAGGTTTTAGATTTCATTCGCAATCTGAAGAATTCTGGAAAGTCAGTTATTTTCATCAGCCATAATCCATGGGATGCTCATGCAGTTGCTGATCGTTTTGTGATCTTAGAGCGAGGAAAGATAGTTTTTGATGGACCAAAGGGCAATATGAGTGCTGATGATTTTATTGCCCAATTACATAAATTTGCGAAAAAGGATGTGCGCAAATGAGTAAAACTAAAAAGGGTTTGGTAATCCCTGAGCGGTTTAAGCCGGTTCTAGGTGCATTTATATTCTTTATTTTTATGATGGTGATCTTTATCGCCGCCGCCCCTGAGGTTTTCTTAACTGTTGGTATTTACACCGCGATCTTTCTTTCACTGCCGCTATTTGCAATCATGGGACTTAGCTTGGTCTTTGTTACCGCAGCAGGTGAGATTGACCTTTCCTTCCCATCCATAATTCCATTATCTGGCTTAGCCTTTGCTTGGACGCTGCAGCAGACAAACTTTAACTTTGCATTAGCTGCAGTTTTTTCAGTCGTAGTTGGCCTTGCCTGCGGATTACTTAATGGAATCCTGGTTACAAAACTAGGCCTGTCCTCATTGATTACCACCTTGGGTATGAACTTTGCCCTTATTGGTTTAACCAACGTATTAAATAATGGTGAGGTGCGCACATTTAGTGAATTAAATGAGAGCAAGATCAGATCAATCTTGGTTGGCTCTTTTGGACCAATTCCGGCCCAAATGTTTTGGATGGCAGCTATCGCCTTAATTCTTGGAATGCTCTTTCATCGCCATAAGTTTGGTCTACATGTGAGGGTGGCAGGTGATAATCCTGAGGCTGGCAGAGCGATGGGTGTAAATATTGAGCGCACTAAAATTCTCTGCTTTGTCTTAATTGGATTATGTGCTGCAATAGTTGGAATTTTAGGAATCTATTTAAATAGTACTTACTTCTCAACTATGGGTGAGGGATACCTACTTCCTACCTTGGCAGCTGTCTTTGTTGGTGGAACACCTGTTACGGGTGGAAAAGGAACAATTGGCGGCTTAGTAATTGGCGCAGCTACAGTGGTCTTTATCCAAACTGGTGTTGTTGCAACTGGATTAGATGGTTACTGGACTTCTCTTGGCTTTGGTTTAGTAATTGTTTTATCTCTACTTGGACACCGTAAATTCTCTGGACGATTAACCCGCTAATTTTGTGAAGTTAAATCATCTAGAGTCATCTCATCAACTTGAGATTGATGATGCATCTGGCTTACTAACCGCGATCACCTATCAATCTGGCAAAATCAGTAGAAGAGTTGAGATCTCAACCGCCATCCTGCTGGAAATAGATGGCAAAGAGAGGCGGGCTGCAACAGGTGCAATTGAGTACTTTGATTATCAAACTCTTAACACTGTCAAAGCAACCGCAAAGCCACAATTTGCCCAGGGAGTAAATGGAGTTCTTTGGCAAGTTCCTGTAAATATTGGCCAGGTCAGCGCTGAGTTAATTTATCGGCTAGATAGACAAAGTGCTGCATTTTCATTTGCAATTAAATTTAACGGTGATCAACAGGTTTTAGTTCGAGATTTGGAGACAAATTTTGAAATAAAACTAAGTAAAGATTCCTGGATAATCAATATGCCGGGAAATGGGCTTCGTAAAGATGTACCGCTTTCACTACTTACAAAAGAGGTTGGAATCAGTCCAGTTGGTGGTTTGCGGGGATCTAGTGGAGTAGTTCACCTTGATTCAAAAAGTAATGGCGCAGTTGCAATCTGGCCAAGTAATCGAATTGAGATTCCTGAAGTTTCAATTAAAGCTTCATCTGAAAATCAGATTGAATTCAAGATTGGCGCCAACTTTGGCTCCGATTTATCAAAGGTAACGCAGGTTGAGGTTGAGATCTGCAAGATGGATTTATCCATACCAACTTATGATTTATTTGCAGATATATTCCAAGATTGGCTTCGCCGCGATGGTTATGTTTCACCAAGTAACCCGCCAAGATGGATTGATGGCACGATGATTTATGAGGCTCAGATTGGTTTTTCAGTATTTAATGAGGTTCACAAATACTCACCATATCCAGAGGTTTCAGATCTAATTGCGGATTTGGACCAAATCGCACAATATGGTTTTACCTGTATTCAATTGATGCCAAAGCAGCCATATCCAAGTTATAACATTCATGATTACTGGGATATTGATACCTCATACGGAAATAAAGCACAGATTAAAGAGTTGGTTGAAAAGGCTCACAAACTTGGCATAAAAGTAATTCTTGATATTTTGTTACATGGCGTGCTGGACCAAGAGATTATTACTATCGCAGCAGATGGGGTTAGAAGTGGTCCATTTGCCGACTTAATCAGTTCAGAAACTGGGGATAGCTTTAACTCTGATGTTAAGGATTGGCACAATTATTTAATTGCCTGGTCACGGCATATCTTAGATTTTGAAAAGTATTGGCATGATGGCAGTCCTGCCGTATCTGAGTTAATTGAGCAACATCCAGATTGGTTTTATAGAAACTCAGCCGGAGTGGTTCAAGGTGTTTATACCAAGGCTTTTGATGCCAGAAATGTTGAGTGGCAGGATTACTTTATTGATGCATGTAAATTCTTAATGACTGAATTAAATGTTGATGGATTTAGATTTGATGCCCCTTCCTACAATGATTTTCCTAACTGGGCAGAGTGGGCACGTGGTCGCGCCGGTGCCTCTGCTCTTGGCTGCTTAGGTTTGTTTGATCGACTTCGCCCAGTTATGAAGCAGATAAACCCACAATCTTTGTTATATACCGAACCATCTGGCCATGTATTCCGCCAAGCTATGGATTTAAATTACAACTACGATGAACAGTGGTTGGTAACAGCATTATCTGATGCAAAATCCCAAAGCCAATGGGGAATTAATTGCGCAAGGCATTTAGCTCAATGGGTTCAAGAACGGGATAAGTTTTTACCTGCTGGCTCTATGACTGCCCACCATATTGATTCACATGACACTTTCTGGTGGCCAACTTGGGGCAAGAAGTGGCGCCGAGAGCAGTTTGATATTAATAAGGTGGCATTGCTTACTTTAATTTTTGGCTCACTGCCTGGTCCATTTATGATGTTTTCAGGTGGTGAAATCGGAATTGAGCAATTACTTCCCAAACTTGCCAAGGTGAAGAAATCTGGAATTTGGTTAAATGGACAAATCAAATGGTGGACACAGGAGCAGTATCCAGATGGATTGTTTGCGATTTCACGCTCGGTTGGCAACCAAATGGTGGTGACCTTAGTAAATTTCACAGATAAAGATATTTCAGTTGATAGTAAATTAAACTACACTCTTAAATCAATTGAGGTACAAGTAGGTCAAGCGGCTCACTTTGAATCTTCAGTAATTAAGTTGGCACCATTTTCTGGGGTAGTCGCAAATTTAGAGATTGGTTAAGATGAAAACAGTTGTTATAACTGGTGCAGCAGGTGGAATGGGAAGTGCTGCTGCTGAACTTTTCAAATCAAAAGGTTTTAAGGTGCTGGGCACAGACCGCTCCACTAATGCCAAAGTTGATTACTTTGTTGAGGGTGATGTGGCTGATGAAAAGACCTGGCAGCAAATAATTGAGGTGATTGATAAAAACCAGCTTGAGGTTGTGAGCTTAATAAATATTGCCGGGCGCAATTATTTTGATCTGATTACAGATGCGAATAAAAGTGAATGGCTCAATATGTTTGAGGTAAATGTGGTGGCGATGGTTTTAGGTATTAAGCATCTAACTCCACATCTTCGAAGGAGCTCAGATGCAACGGTTGTAAATATGAGTTCAATTTCAGCACAGATTGGCACTACCGGCTACGCCGCTTATGTTGCAACCAAGGGGGCAGTTGACTCTTTAACTAAAGCTTTAGCACTTGAGCTTGCGCCAGCAATCCGAGTAAATGCAGTAGCACCTGGATGGATTGAAACACCATTTACAGTTGAAGGATTAAATTTAAGTAAGGATCCTGTGGCTTACCGCAAAGAGGTTGAGCAAATGCATGCACTTAACCGTGTTGGCACAGCTGATGAGATTGCAAAGGTTATTTATTTCCTGGCCACAAAAGATTCAGCATTTTTGACTGGATCGATCGTGGTTGCAGATGGTGGATATTTAATTAAGAATTAAAGCTTGGAAATCAAAACACTCTTATCTGCTTGAACAACCAACAAACTCCCATTCGGTATCTCTTCCCACCCTGCCTGATCCCAACCACTTGAGGCAACTACAACCTGGCCTGCTTGTTTGGTGTATTTAAGGTGGTAGTAATCAGTTTGCTCTTTAAATCTATCTGGGATTCTTTCCTGGTTATATACACAAGCTGCTGCAAAGTAATCCTTGTTTGTGATCATCATATTTATGGAGGAGTAAGAACAGTTGTTTTTAATATAGGTAAGGCCAGATTTAACACCCTCAATAAAGCCATGCTTTTCTATTTGGGTTAGGAGAAAGAGGAAGTAGCGCTCTGAATCTGTTGTGCCCTTGGCAAGGGACAAATACTTTTGATCAATTAATGGATCTAAACAATCAAAGGGTGAGATCGAGCCATTATGGATAAAGGAGATATCTTGATATGTAAATGGATGGGTGTTGTTCTCATTTATTGCCATGCCAGCTGTTGCCCAACGAAGGTGAAGTAGGGCAGAGGATGATTTATGGCTATCTAACTGCTCTTTAAAGTTAGCACTCTTTGTGGCAGCAACCGGCTCTTTATAAAGATCTGCACTCTTTCCTTCACATGTTGCAATACCCCAACCATCACAGTGATCATCAGCTAGCTTTACAAATTGATTAAAGTTATCACCAACTACCTCACCAAAGGTGGCAGGTGTTGTCGATGAGTAACCAAGTAAGCGGCACATAGGTAAACCTTAATCTATTTTGATTTTATCTTGGCAATTACAAAAAAATTAAGGGGCCAGCATGGCTGGCCCCTTAACCTACTTTCCTTTTTTACTGCTTACTTATGACCCTTAATCGCAGCCTCTTC
>JACCDG011566006.1_pt1 | contig 11518 bp, 19 predicted proteins | sample 7442471 | NCBI WGS metagenome assembly JACCDG01 (sample SAMN15323444, study PRJNA562643) | freshwater metagenome | isolation source: river surface water | place: USA:Blue River Watershed | collected 2017-08-17
AGCGCGGAGGCGACTTGGGGATCAACGCACAAGCCGCGCTAGACGCGATCTCGAGAGAGGCATCCAAGTGAGCGGAACCTTCCAAGGCACCTTCCCAAACCCGGTAGCCGCAGGCGGCAACCTGGTCATCCGCCTGTACGACCCAGACCGGGCAGGCCAGACGGTCTCGGTTGCGGCCTACAACCCAGCCACTGGACTGAGCACCTACATCCCCATGGTCCTGGACGACGATGGCGTGGGAGGCGTGAAGTGGGTGGTCCCGGAGGACTGGGGCGCCCCACTGCTGTCGCTCCAGACCGAGGACACTCCTGACCTGACGGTCACGGTGACCTAGCCATGAGCATCGGCGATGACAGCACAAGCATCCACGACGCTCTCTACCAGCGTCTCGATGACCTGCGCAGAGAGCGCGACGCGGCCCGAGCCGAGGTCGAGCGGCTTCGGGCTCTCCTACGCGAGGTCGCAGGCAGCGGCGTGGAGAGCCCCGCGGAGCCGCCAGGTATGTCCTACGTCACCGTGCAGCTCGACGGTGAGCTGTGGGAGAGCCTGCGCAAGGAGTTCGGCCAGTGACCCGTCCCGAATGGCTCAAGAACTGCACCATCGAGTGCGAGCGCACCGTGGAGTGCGTCGTTTGCCATCGGACCAAGAAGCCGATAGGGCGCGATTCCAGGGACAACGGTATGTGTCATTCTGACTGCCCAGGATACGCGCTAGACCCGCAGCCAGGGCACTTGTGGCCTGGCGAGCTATCTCGATCCGATACTGACGAAGACATCTGACAACGAGAGAGAACGCAATGGAACGACACCGATCGCCAGGCCAAGGCCGTGAAGGTGGAGTCGGGCGAGGAGGTGACCATTCCGATCGTGCTGGACCACGACGGGATCGGCGGGACCAAGTGGGCGGTGCCTGCTGGCTGGGGCGAGCCGTTCCTGGTGCTAGCAGGAGCAGGGTGCCCTGGACCACACGGTCAGCGTGGTCTAGCCGCGGGGCGCCGAGTTGGACTGGTCTCCGGTCTCCCAGGGGCCTCGGTGGCGTGGGTCGCGGACCTCGCGCTCGAGCTGATCGAGGCGGATACCCATCGCCCTGATCTCCGTGTTGGTCGCGCTGATCTCCTTGGTCATGTCCTTGAGGTTCTGGCTCAGCTCGTCCAGGCTGCTCAGCAGCTTGAGCATCAGGGGGCTCAGCGCCTTCCAGACCAAGTAGCCGACGACCACGAGCGTCACGACGGCTGGGCCTCCCGTCTTGGCGAAGACGTCGAGCAGGCCGCCCAGATCTTCGACCGCGACCATCATGCCCCACCCCACGCGGCCATGCCCACGGACGCGCCCACCCGCAGGAACGCCAGGATGGCTCCCTGGAGCCTCTGGTCGTGCTCCAGGGCAATCCCCTGGAGGTTGGCAACGGCCGCCAGCCTGACCTCCTGGACGGCCCTACGCTCGGCCTCAGCGATCCCTGGCTCCCCGGTCAGCCGCATGATCGCCAGGTCGTTGGAGCGCCTGACAACAAGCAGGGCCGCCTCCTTGGCTGCCTCCTGGGAGAGGCCGCCCAAATCCTTCAAAGCGTCCACGATGTGGTCGATGAGTCTCACTGGCAACCTCCTCCGTTGAACACCCGGACCTCCGTGGGGTCCACGCTGGCCCAGGCTACGTCCGTCGCCTTCTCGAGCCTCATCAGGCCCTGACCCAAGACACCAAGGACTCCTGGTTGGGGTGGCTGGGCCTTGAGGACGACGGTGGCGAGGGTTTCGGCGATGTGGGAGACTTTCACAGTCTCGTCAGGCCCTCCAAAGTCCACGGCTGGTGCGATGTAGGCCCCCAGCCATTCCACGAACTGCTCTGGCGTCACGGCTGCATCCTCCCGACCACCAGGGTGAACTGGGCCAGTAGGCCCCTGGCGATGTCAGCGCCCTTGGGTCCCAGGTTCCCTGACCCAAGCTGATCCCTGACCCATGCCTCCCCGTGGGGCGCCAGCAGCGTCCAGCCCGCCCTCAGCCCAGCCACGTCGTGGGACTCCACAGCCGTGCCAACAGAACCCACCAGGGCTGCGGGGCCACCCAAGACCATGGGCTCGATCAGTATCCACCCTGCCTTCACCTCTGGCCACACCACCCGCTCCTGGAGCACTGGGCTGGCACACGAGACCAACGCGAGAACCAAGATTCCTAGGGAGTGACGCGCTCGCATGGCCCACCAATCCTGACACCAACCCCACCCTGGGGCAAGACCCGTCTGGTAAACCCTCAAGTTGGTGGTAGATAGACCTTCTCCCCCTGCTCCAGCGTGCCAACCCAACGAACCGCCTTGGGCCAGACCAACGCCAAGGGGGTTGTCCCGCTTCCGCAGGGGGAGGTTTGGTGGTGCGGGTGCGGCAAGCACATCCCGGCGGGGATGCGCATGCTCCCCAGATGGCCAGGCCGTAACCAAACACATGAGTGGCTACGGTCACGTCGGACCACTTGGGGCAAAACGACGCGCGTATCTGTTTGGGGTTGTGACTCCTAAAGCTCACGCAGGAGTCCCCACGACACCCACCACCCCCCTAACCCCCCGGGGTGGTCGAGCTGGCATGGGCTCGGTGGACATGAATGTCCCGGTGTTAGTAGGCGCTAGCGCCACCACCCGCACGGTCGACACGCTACCCAAGGGCTTGGCGGTCTGGTGTCTCATGTCGAGTCGGTGGCCAAGGGATCGCGCGCCCGGTTTCGTCTCGACTGGCCGGATCTTGTAGATCGAGTGCTTGACTCGACCCGGCCAAAAAGCCGAGGATGGTCGAAGTCGACCGCGGCCCGCAATGGGGCGGGTCCGGTCGACCGGAGACAACGATGGATCCCAACGCTTGTGTAAGTCAGTGGCAGTCTGCGGTGGCCGAGGGCCGGTTGGCCGATGCCCGCGAGTTATCCCGAAGCTACCGTGAGTGGACGGCCAAGGGCGGGTTCCTGGGTGTCGTTGGTCGACGATGCGGGTCGTCGCTTCCGGCTCGCGTTCCGCGGCGTAGATGTGGTGTGGTCATGAGCGCCGACGCAAACGAAATGCTGGCGGTTCTCGCGGCCCAATGGGGCGCGGGGAGCGGCCTCTACGATGGCCATGTTCTCGCCGAAGTGCCGGACGACCCGAACGCTCGCGTCCGCGCCCTGGCGGAGTTGCGCGAGTTGATCGCGCCCTACGGGTGGGGTGTCGCGGGGTTCACGGCAATAGACGGCGAGACCTGGGCGAGGCTAGCGGCCGCCCCGGCCGGGTGGGGTGTCGCGGAACCCACCCCGGAGCGCATGAGCGAATCCGAGTTGCGCCAGGCGGAGTAGCGCGGAGTCGATGCTAGCCGACCCGTAGCCGGACGCTCGCGCTACCCCGCAAGGATGCTCGAGCGCCCGCCTATGGCGGACCAAGGAGACAGAATGGCAAAACTCAGAGTGACATTGACCGGGCGCGCCCCGGTCCGCATCGACATCGACGACTGGCCCGTGATCGCCGCTGCGTCTGCGTGCTCGGGCCGGCACGAATGCCAAGCCAACACCACGGCGAGCATCACCGTGCGCCAGCACGCCGACGGCCGCGCCCTCGTCTACGGCGAGCGCGAGTCGGGGCCGGGAGGCTGGCCCGCCGAAGCCGAGCCGTGGTACGGGGGCGCACTGGTGCCGGCGGGCGGTGACATCGCCGCCGCAATCCTGCGGCTTGATGGCCTAGACGGTGGATTTTGCGCGATCGACGCGGATTCGCTACGCCGCGCTGCAATCGCCGACCTGCCCGCGGAGGACATCTAGCCATGAGCGGACAGCAAAGCCAGGGCAACCGATGCGACGCCTACTACCGCCACGTCGCCGCATACAATCGGCCGCGTGCCGGGTTTGAGGCCGCGCTCGTCGGCATGATCGACGCCGTCGAGGAGTACGCCAGAGCGCACGCCGAGACGTTCGAGTCGGACGTCTCCGATGACGGCGTGCTGGGCGCCAGCCTAGCGGGGGCCATATTCGCAATCCGCGGCCTTCTCGATGGCGAGCTAGGCCGCCTCGATGGTGGCTATCTATGGGACCGCCTGACGCAAGTCGCCAAGGCGGCCGGCTGGCGCGATCTAGACCACGTCGCAAAGGACGCGAGGTAACTATGAAACTCGATCCGCTCAAGGGATGGCGACCCGCGCGGCCCAGCGGTGCGGAGAGAATCCGCGCCGCAGCGGTGCGCGCCGCAAACCGCCGACCGTCCGACCCGACGCTACGGGACATAGTTTGTCACGCTCACGTCTACCGCGGCCGCCCGCGCCCCGGCGAGGCCTACGGATGGTGGGCCGATTGCCCTCCGATGTTCTACTATCTAGGCCTGACGGTTTCAGACGCTGTCAGCCGCATAGAAGAGGGTGACACGTGGGTCTGACCGTATGGAAAGGCGTGGGCCAGGTTCGATGAGATCCAAGGCGAACCAGTGTGCGACGAAGTGTGCGGCCGCATGCGCTGCGAGGTGAGCCGATGGGATCGGCCACACACTGACAGCGAGACTTGCGCAGGGTGCGGGGCGAGGCTGCAAGCGCGGGGGGCGGTGTGATGCGCTAACTAGCCGGACGCATGCGCTACCCGAACGGATGCGCGAGCGCCCGCCTAGTGGCGGATGGAGACAACATGACAGGACAGCTAACCACTTGGAGCGAAACACGGGACGCGCTACGCCGTGAGTACGCCGCGGAGTTGCGCGGCGAGCCTGAAGCGCGCGATATGCAGGTACGGCTTTGGCTTGCCGCATGGGCGCGCGATGTCGTAGCGGCTGCATGGTCTGGCGGTATCTCAGACCGAGTCCGCACAAGCTACCTGCGCACGATGGGCAAGGCCGCAGAGCGCAACCTACCGAGCCAGCGGATGCTCCGCGAAGCTTGCCCATATCACGCGATGGATTGCCAGTAGGAGACAACATGACAGAGCAACAGACAACGTGGGGTGAAACCCCGGACGCGCTAGCCATCACAAAAGATGCGATAGCATACGCCATCGATTGGTGGGCTAACATTGACCGTCACACGGCCCGGTGCGGCCCACTAGCTAGGCACTCGGACATTGCTGCGGACGTTTGCGGCCTGACTGGCCTAGTCGGGCGCTTAGCGTTCCGCGCGGAGTTCGACCGGATTAAGGCTGAACGCTCGGCGCGGTGCGATGAGACGATGCACTTTGATTGAAGTGCCCGCTGCGGCCCTTCCCGCCGCTAAGGCGGCGGGTGGGGCGGCAATGGTGCCGCATGGAGACCACATGACAACTTACCAAGACGACCGCACCGAAGCGCAGAAGGCGACCCACGGCATCGGCATCGCCATGACGGACTCGTTCATGTCCGGGTGGGGCGGCGCATCAGGTGGAACGAGCGTAGCCGTATGGGCCTGCCGCTCTGAGGATGAGTACCGAGTCGAGCGTTGGGTTCGTTCCCGCAAGGAAGCCAAGAGGGTGCGCACCGTGCTGCTCAATGGCTACCGGCCTCGCTGCGCCCACTGTCACGTCTACGTGGTGGACGAAGGGCACCCGGCGCTGCGATGAAGCTCAAGCCACAGAACACGCGGCGGCTACCGCGGCCGTCCAAGGTCCGTGCCCGCCAGCTCGCCAGAACCTACGGAACCCCACAGGATGCCCGACGCTATCTCGGGCACCTGGGGGTGCTCTTCTACCGCGCTGTCATGCGCTTCGGTCTACGACGCGAAGTGCCTGACCCGGAAACTGGGGAGCTTGACCTTCCCAAGGCTTGCCAACTGCCTGAACTCGCTCCCTTGGTAGCCCAATGGCGCGAAGCGTGCATCGAGGCAGAGCAAGCCATCCTTGCCGTACGTAGCGGCGACTACTTGCCCCACCTGCGCGAGCTGGCGCGCCGACGGTGGCCCCTAATCCAGCAAGCTAGGAGACTGACACGATGACACAGCTAACCGAGACGGAAGTCATCCGGATACGCCAAGCCGCTTGGCGGGCGGCGCAATGCCACCCGACCAAACAGGCCATCACGGAGATCGACACGGGCCGCAAGGTCACAATGGCCGGGACCGACTGGCCCGTCACCGTGCAGGTCTACCGATGGCGCCGAGGGTGGGTAGCCGCTGAGGTCTGCAACGGAATCGCGCTGTCCACACTGACCCGAAAGACAAAGCGAGAAGCCATGGAGGCGGCCCGTGAACTCTGAAACCTACTGGATGCAACGCGAGGCTCGCCGCCGCCGCGTTGCCCGTATCCGCGAGCTCGCGGCCATCCTCGGCGTGGCCCTCGTGGCCGCCGCCTTCTTCGCCTTTGCCTGCGTGGTGGGGTGACGGCCTACCGAGCCGCAGCCCATTCCGGGTCCCAAGTCGACGCCCCCAGGCTCATCTGGGCTCGCGCTCGAGCCTGACCCTCAGGGGCTGTAGCGGCCACCGCGCGCAGCGCCGCAGGGCTCCACCCCTCGAACCCAAAGCTGGCGCTGCGCTCCACCACCGGCGGCTCCACCGGCACGGTCCACGTTCCCCCTGCCCAGGCGGGGAACTCGGCGCCCGCCGGCAGCCGACCATCGCGCACCGCGACCACGTCGGCCATGCACCAGCCCTTGGCAGCGTCCTGCCACCACGTCGACACCCAGGGCGGCCCAGCGCGCTCGAGCACCCGGCGCGCTGCCTGCGAGCCGAACCGCAGCTCTGCCGCCCGCAGCCCGATCAGCCCCAGCGGCTCCTCCCAGGACTGACAGGGCTGCCCACCGAGCCGCCGCGGGTCCGTCACCACGGCCAGCGGGCACAGTGCCCAACCCTGGGGGCAGCGCGTCTCCGGCTCGATCACCCGCTCCAGACGCGCCAGGATGCGCTCCTGGACCCGATCGGCCCAGGTGCGGTCCTCCAGGGCGCAGCTCAGCCAAGCCGCAGCCAGGAGCGTCCTGCCCACCCCTCGGGCTGCCCCAGCGTGCGACGTGCTCAGCCTGGGGTCCAGCGTCTCGCCGGCCAGCACCCACACTGCCTCGCGAACCAGTAGGCGCTGGAGCAGGTGACTGCCCGTGAGCAGCGCGGTGCCCGCCAGCGTGTTGGTGCTCCAGTGCTCCCGGTCCTTGGGCCGCCACCCTCCCACCCAGCTTGAGGCCGTGGTGGGCTTGCCCAGGCGGTCGCTCGAGACACTGGGGTGCCAGTGGGTGAACCCAGACCACACCACCCAGTTGGGATGGTTGGCCGGGTCGGTGAGGCTCCCGTCCGCCTCGTACCACAGGCCAGGGCGGCACGCCTCCTGGAAGCTGGCTGCCAGCGCCTCGTCCAGGTGGAGCGGCCCGCCGTCCCAGGCCCAGCGCAGCTTGGACACGCCGAAGTCCTGCTGCCCGCCCGTCTGGGCCGGGTTGGCTGCCATACCCAGGCGCGGCACCGCCCACAGGCTGCCAGGCGAGCCGGCACGCCCGATCCACCCGGCTACCTCGCCGCGGTAGCGAGCCTCGTCGGCCCCACCCACCGGCACCACGCCAAACGGCCCCCAGTGCCCCTGCCAGGTCGCCGCGTCAGCCACGCCCATGGGGAGCCCCCATAGCGCGCCACCGTGCGCTGGCGTGTCCGTGCGCACCAGTACGCCCCTCCAGGCCAGCCCCTGGGAGTCGCGGATGGGGCCGCCGTCGGCCAGGATGGTGCTGCCTGCCTCCACTCGAGCGCCACGCCAGGGCGCCCACAGGGGCATCGCCGCCCAAGGGGAGGGCAGGCGCAGCTCGATCTTGGGGATCTGGGCCTCGATCGCCGGGATGGTCGGGTCGGAGAAGCTGACCAACAGCTCCCATTGGGCGGGAGCGTCGCCGGGGAACCAGTCCACCCACAGCTCGAAGACGAAGCTGCCCTGGCGGACCACCGAGTGCGTCGTACTGACGACTGACTGACCAGAAGTCAGTGAAGCGTCAGCTGGCACGGGCGCGTTGCCGATCTGAGGCGTGACATGGGGAGTTTCGCCAGACCATTTTGGTGACGCCGACAAAATGGTTGGGCGAAACTCCTCGGAGCGGTGCTCGAACCCGTCCATCCGGACGAACGCATGCATGAGCCTGGCCGCGCCCACGGTGCGGCCCCCGTAGCAAGGTGCGGTGCCGAGCGTGCCGAAGTCGGGGGCGGTCGCGGCGGGGAGCGTGAAGCTCATCCACCCGGCCTGGGGCACGGGCGCGGGGTTGGCGTAGGTGATGGTCTGGGCCATCAAGGAAGCGGACAGGGATAACAACCACAATGTGGCTAGTCGCATGCTGCCATGCTAGCATCTGGGCATGCGCAAGCTGAAGTGCCTACTCCTCAAGGCCGAGGATGGTGTCTACTCCCTTGCCCTCCGCGAGGGGACCGCTGGCGGCAACGTGAAGGTGCCACCGGACTTACTCGTCCGCTACGAGTTGGCACGCGACGCTTGGGTGGAGGTCCAGAACGAACTCAAGGACTTGGCTGAGACTCAGGCCGAGGAGCACCTGGAGGCCAAGGCCATCGAGATGGAGATGCGCGAGACCGAGCAAGACGGCCACGACGTCGAAATGGTCACGGCTCTGATGAGTGACGTTGGCCTGACCAGAATCAGGCGGCTGACCTCAAGCGATCACGTGACCATGGCTGGCCACGCGATCGACCTGAAGCATGTGGCGACCGCGGTCCACAGGCTCCAGTTGTGCGGGATGCGCGTGCTTTGGAGCAAGTACGACACCGAGCTGCGCGTGATGCCAAACCTGTTCGGGCCTATGTCGTGAACCCGATCCGCGCGCTCGCGCCCGTAGCCAGGTCGGTGACGTGGGCCTCGACGTAGGCCCGGGCTGAGCCGCTGGGCGCGACCGGCGCGTTGGTGGTGATGAAGTCCCACCGCTTGCCGACGGGCGAACCCACCGCCACCACCGCATCGCCCGACCCGTTGGTCACGGCCTCGGCCGGCTGCTCCTCGCCGTAGTTCAAGGGGAAGGTGAGTTGCACGCGCGCCCCCGTGACCGCCACCACGTTGGCTTCGGTGGTGGTGCCCAGGCGGCGGGCGTTGATCGTCACGTTGCCGGCCCCGTAGGTGGCGCGCAGCACGGGCAGTCGGCACGCCTGCGCGTAGAGGGCGAGGGCGCGGCCCGGCCGCGTCCCGACGATCGCGGCGGCCTTGGTGAGCAGGTCGGTCACGGCGGTCGCGTCGTAGCCGGCCAGGCTCGCCAGCGCACCCTGCGCGTCGGTGATCGCCGCAGCCACGTCGATCCCGGTGCTCGTGGCCTCGAGCAACACGAACTTGGTCTCGTTACCAGCCAGCGCCACCACGGAGGGCGCGTAGGTCACGCCCAGGGCTGTGGCGAGGCGCGGGTCCACCGTGATCGTGACGCTACCAGCGGTGGTGCTCATGTTGCTCACGGCGACCGACCAGTTGAGCCCGTCGGTGTTGTACTGGGCCACCACCTCGGAGCCGCTGAACAGCAGGGGCGCGACCACAAAGGGGTCCGCCGTGGTGGAGGCCACGGCCGCCTCGATGGTCGCGCGGATGCCGCCCTCCACCAGGTCGGCGATCCGCTGGTAGTAGGAGTCGCGGGTCGTGCAGGCTCGCCGGTCACGGCACAGGTAGACCCAGACGTTCGTGTTGGTGCCGGCCTGATGCACCCGGTGGAGCGCGCCGGTTTCGTCGACCAGCACGGGAGCGCCCAGCGACGCCACCGTGCCGGTGGGGCTGCCGTCGCTGATGAACAGGGCGGCGCCAGGCGCCCCAGCAGGGAACCAACTCAGGTAGGTTGGTAGCAGCGCGGTCTGGGCGTCGTGGAACGGAACCACCACCAGGCTGCGCTTCAGGTGCCACTGTGCCAGCGTGCGCGTCATCACGCGCTCGTTCTGGAACAGGGCGCACGGGATGTTGTTCAGGCGCAACCGGTCATAGAGCGCGTAAGCCTGGCGACCGCTGCCCGTGTCCCGCTCGGTGAACGCGCCCTCGAGGTTGCTCGAGTGGATCGCGTACCGCTGCCACGGGCCAAACCCCTCCAGGTGCGTCGCGCGGATCGCGCTCAACGCCTCGAAGGCTCCGAGCACCGCATCGACGCTGGGCGGGTCGCCGTTGATCGAGTAGCCGATGGTGTGGAGGTAGCCAAAGTGGAACAGGCCACTACACCAAGCGTCACGCAGCGACCAGTTGACCATGTCGCGCGTGTAGGTCCTCACGGCCTTCAGCAGCGGTGGGATGCCAGCCTGCGGGAGGGTGCTGGCTGGGCCGTGTGGCGAGCACGTGATTGCGAGGCCGCCTCTCGTGCCGCTGAGCCGGTCGCTCGCGATGATGCGGTCGAACCAGTTGTGGCGGTTGGCCCGGTAGAGTTCGTCGGTCTCCGGGTGCCAGTCACCACGGGTCGCCATGTCGCTGCCGAGCCAGGCATTCTCGCCGCCCTCAAGGCCAAACCCGAACTTGCTCACCACGGCCGCCGGGTTGGTGGACTTCGCCGTGATGACGTTCTGGATCGCGATCTCCTGGCGCAGGTAACTCAGGTACTCCTCGTAGTCGGCCTGGGCCTGGGGGATGCGCGCGAACTCGTAGCGCACGAACCCCTGGTCCACGTAGGAGGTGCGAGGGTCGATGTCGCTGAAGCTCGCGTAGGTCTTGCCCCACCGGCTATTGAGCGTCCCGATGGTCTCGCCTTTCACCTGCTGCAGCCAGGTGCGGAAGCCCTCGACCATCCGCTGGCTGTAGTGGGTGGTCGGGTCGCAGTTGAAGCAGGTGGCCTCGATCGGGTCCAGGCCGCAGCGGGAGGTGTCGCGGCCGAGGGCCGCACCGCGGTGGGATAACGAGCCCTCGCCCTCGACCATCCACCTGACCTGGGTGCCCAGAGCCGTGACGAGCCCGGCCACGGACGACTGGATCAGGCCGAACACGGTTGGGTCGGTCGGGTCGTAGACGGTGTGCGGGTAGAATTTGGACGCGGTGAGAGCCGCGTTCGGGAACGAGTTGGCGTCGTAGACCCAGGCGTCTTGGTCGAGCCCGATGGCATCGCCGGCCACGAACAGCTCGTTGCGGAGGATGTTCTCGGCAGGTCTCGCCCGCAGCGGGTAGCGGTTGTTGAACCGGAAGCTGCCCGGGAACGATAGGGAGTGGTTGGCCTCGCCGATCTGCGCCCAGATGGTCCCGTTGAACAGGCCGCGGATACTCGTCAGGATCGGCGCGTAGTTGTGGGCGGTGAACGGCGGGGCCGTGCCGTTTGGCGAGAACATGCAACTCTGGAGCGCGATCGACGTGCCGCGCCGGTAGACGCCGCCGGCTTGCAGCTCCGAGTTGGCGATGCGCGCAGCCACGTTGCCGATCAGGTCGGCTCGCAACGCTTCCATGTCGGCCCTGGTGAGGGCGTCGAGGGGTGTGAGCGGCGGCGGGGGGTTGAATCCCGGGGCCACGAACGCCTCATACTCGGCCGGGTTAAGCAGCTTGAGCGCGTGCAGGTAGGCGCTGGTGTGGGCTTCGCCAGGCGTCCCTGGGTCTTCTGGCAAGGCCCACTCGGCCATGCCGATGTGGCGCAGGTTGCCCTCGGCGACTCCGTGGGCGTAGAGGGCTGGGCCGTGGGCTCGGGCGCGGATCTCGTTGACGTCGGTCATGGAGGCGGCAGTCTAGCCGCCC
>JACCDG010628246.1_pt1 | contig 11516 bp, 9 predicted proteins | sample 7442471 | NCBI WGS metagenome assembly JACCDG01 (sample SAMN15323444, study PRJNA562643) | freshwater metagenome | isolation source: river surface water | place: USA:Blue River Watershed | collected 2017-08-17
ACTGCAATTTTTTATTCATAAACTTTGGACGGTTTTGTTATGAAGGATCGTATAGGTAGCAAAAAGCTCCCAGCCAGATCCGATATACCCCGTGAGGTATACCCATACCCGTTTCCAGATATGACCGGCCAAAGGAGACTCTGACTAGGAGTTCTTTACTTTGGACGGATTTGGCGACCGTATCTTCTTGGGAGAAGACCTTAGGTCTCTTATTAAACTGTAAATGTATTATACCATTTTCACTGGTACTTTTGTACTTTAGCTTAGTTCTAAAACATTGTGTAGTAGAGTTACCAACAGCTAACTAGCAAAGACCAGCCCCAATAGTTTCAAGCTTTTCCTTCACTTTCTCCCATCTCGGATACTTTTCATTAAGTAATTGCCAAAACTTTGTACTGTGATTTTTGTATTTCAAATGACAAAGCTCGTGAACTATTACGTAGTCAATACAGTCTTTTGAAGTATGAATTAATTTTGGATTAAGAAATATTTTGTCTTTGTTGAGAAAGCTACCCCAACGTTTCTTCATTTCTCGAATAGCGAGAATGGGAGTATTTTTATACTCAAACTTATTTAACATTTCTTTGAATCTATCTTGGAAGATACTTTCTGTTTTTACCTCAAACCACGATTCAATAAGTTTTTTATTGTGGCGACTGTTTGAAACCTCTTTTGTGGTGTAAATAGTTAAAAGACCTCTTGTTAGCGATACAAGGTCTTCTTTTCCACGCCGTACGATTAGTTTGTATTGTCTACCAAGGTACAAATATCCTTCTCCTGAAATATATTCTTTTTCGTAAATCTTTCGTTGATACTTTTTGAAGAATGAAAGTTGCTTCTCCAACCAGAACCACTTCTTCTGTAAAAAGTTTTCAATTCTTTCATTATCGGTTTGTAGTGGACACTTAAGAATAATACGTAGGTCTGGAGTGACAGTGAGGGACAGCGTTTTACGATCTTGTTTTATAAGTTGGTATTCATATACAAATGTTCCAAATATGAATTCTTTCATAAGATTAGGTGAATAAATCAAAATTATTCTCTGCTAATACCATCACATTATCAATAACCGCTTTTATATGGTCATTGTCTATTTCTATACCTTTTTCACCCTTAACAACATCATAAAGATAATCATCGATACTATTTCGCATCTTACGCTTAACGTTCATATTTTTATACCAATCGACAATAGCTTCATTCTTAATGATTGCGAAAATATCAAGAATGATAGAAATATAAACTTCTTCGCTAAGTTTCAAACTCTCAAACTGAGACCGTAAATTACGGTAAAAAACATCAGAGCCTTTATTAGAGTCAATATTTTTTGGTAAGCTTTCGTCTTTCTTATTTACAACATCATCACGAATTAGCTTCATTTGTTTCAATGCTTCAATATCCGCAAGCTTACCTTGTCGCATCTTTTCGAGAATTTCAGAAATCTTTTTAGAAAACTTCTCATAGAATTCAGGGTCTGTATCAAGTTTCTCGGTAATAGTTTTCTGTGTTTGTGCGGCAATAGCCTCTGCTTTTGATTTATCAGACCCAAGATTTTCAACAGCTTCTTCAAAAAGCTTTCTATCTGTAATGTTTACTTGTTTTGTAAGCAATTCAACTCCACGAGCATCAACATATTTATCGAGGATATTGATAAGAGACTGTTTGTATTCTAATAGGTCAACACGGTCTGCATATTGCAAACTAGCCGCCTTACGAAGTTCAGCAAACTTCTTTAGCTCACGCTTGTATAGGTCGAGGTGTTTAAACTCGTGTACGAAGTCTTGTAAAACAAAACATTCACTCAAATTTTTAATGAATGCATTAAGTGTTTTGTAGAATGTTTCTCGTTTGGGTTGATCTGCAAGAAATTGCAAGTATACCTCGTCGTCAGATGACCCTTTAATTTCCTTAAAGAGATCGTGGACTAATGAATAGCTCTGTTCAAGTTCTTGAATTTTTTCAGCAACATCAATGAGAGTTCCTTTAACATCGTTCTCGTCATAGTTACCAAAGAGCTTCATAGCAGTGTCTATATTCTTGGCATTCTCTGAATAGTCCATGATATACCCAGCTGTCTTTGGTTTTTCTTTCTTGTTTTCAAACAAACGATTTACACGAGCAATAGCCTGTAGGAGATTGTGATCACGTAAGTCTTTAGCGAGATAGAGTACAGTATTTCGAGGTGCGTCAAAGCCAGTAAGAAGCTTGTCACAAACAATAATTACTTCAATACCATCATCGTTGTACTTAAAGCTTTCAACAACATCTTTCTCGTATTTATCAACGCTACTATGATTCTTTCTAACACTATCGAGATATGCAACAACCTCTTTCTTGTGTAGATTCTCCTCGTCACCGTCTTCGTGCTCATCAGAGATAATTACAGCGGTACGAATATTGCCACGAGTTTCAAAAAACTTTTGGAATAGGATCGCAGAATACTTTGATGGAGCAACTATTTGAGCCTTGAGTCCTGTATTTTGGAAATTCTCAATAAAGTGTTTTTCAATATCATAACCAATCTCAACAATACGTTGAGGATTGTCTTTGATGATTTTACTTCCAATATAACGTTGTAGTTCTTTCTTTTGTTTGTCATTAAGCCCTTCTGTAATACGTTCTACATGACGGTCAATCTGTTCTGCGTTTTGAACAAGATCGACATAGCGACCTTCATAAATCAAAGGAAGAATAATATTGTCAGCCAAAGCATCATCGATTGTATATTTATCAATATAGCCACCGAATTTTCTCCAGCTTTCTTTCTCATCTTTCATGAGTGGAGTACCAGTAAATCCGATATAACACGCATTTGGAATAATCCGACCCATTTCAAAGTTAGCTACACCATTTTGACTTCGGTGAGCTTCGTCAATAAGGACAAAAATATTCTCGTCAGTATCAACGAATCCAGCACTCTTTTTCGCAGCAGATTCAAATTTCTGTACAAGCGTAGTGACGACAGAAAGGTTTTTCTCTTTAATGAGATCAATAAGATTCTGACCACTTGTAGCTTGAATGACTTCTTTCTTGAGATTACAGTTTTTGAAAGTGTCCTTGATTTGTTTATCCAAGTCTCGACGGTCAGTAACAATGATTACTCTAGGATTAAGAATATTAGGGTCTTCAATAAGAGCCTTCACAAACATCACCATAGTGAGAGACTTACCTGAACCTTGAGTATGCCAAACAAGCCCACCCTTGCGACGGGTGATACCTTGCTCGGTTGTTTCTTCTTCCTCGACACGCTTGAGCATCTTATGAATAGCAAAATACTGCTGATAACGAGAAAGCTTCTTCACTCCTGCATCAAAGAGAATGTAGTTCTTTGTTAGATCGAGAAGTCTTGCAGGTTCAAAGAGTGAGAAAACGCCACGGTCTTGCTCTGTAGGGAGGCGGTCAGTTCTTTGTTTATGCCCATCTGTATATCCATTCAAATCTTGTAAAACTTGTTTATAGATTTCTCCGTCTATTTCTTTTTGGATAAGTTTAGATATTTTTCCATTTAGCACCTCTTCATCTGTACCTTTTTCTTTCCATATTGCATAGAATTTGTTTGGTGTACCTGTTGTTCCGTACTGCAAATCTTTTCCATTAGTTCCGACAAGAAGTTGAGTATAGGTGTAGAGCTTAGGGCAATACTCAGGACCTTGGTTACGATTCATTTGATTCAAAGCTTCTTTTACGTCTACACCTGATTTTTTATTCTCAATAACAGCAAAAGGAATACCATTGACGAAACACACAATATCAGGGCGAATGTTTTGCTTGCCAGTCGCAACAAATTCGGCAGTTACGTGGAATGAGTTATTCTTAGGATTTTGGAAATCAATAAATCTAAAATTCTTAGATACTTTCTTGCCTCCATGATTGACCTTAATGGTTTTACCGCCACTTGTTGGCATGATGGTGTTGTATATTTTCTGAGCAGTATCGATCAACCCTTCGTATTGGATATGTTCTAGTTCGTCGATAGCGTCACGTACATCTTTCTCACTGAATTTATATTCAGTACCACCAACCTCGTAACCATTTATCTCCATCAACTTTTCTGCAGCGATATCAGAGAGAATGAAATTGGAAGTATCACCACCACGTTGTCGCAGCGCTTCTTCGGCAGAAATATATGTATAACCCATGTTCAAGAGAAGCTCAATGAATGGGAGCTGGGATTGTCTTGCTTCGTCAAAATTTACTTTTTCTAACATATATTTATTTGGTTAATTTGGTTGATAATGTTTCTGGTGTACGAATTGTGCCAGTAATTAAATTATTGAGAAGGTATCGTTTTTGTTCTTGAATAAATAGGAGTTTTTCTTCTAAAAGAGTAATTTCTTTATTGGCAGTATTCAGAACACTAGCAATTGCATCCTGCTCTTTTTTATTAGGAATATCAATTTGAATAGTTTTAAAAGAATCAATCTTAACTTCCATTCGTTCAATCAGTGTCCCTTCTGCATATGCAGACATTTTTCTTATCTGCCTTTCCCACGTGAGTAGTTGTCCTATGAAATCAATGTTTGTTTCTTTTTCATTTTTAATAAAGAGAACTTGATAAATTGGAGAAAGTAAAACTGGATTTTCATTTTTATTATGAGCTATCGCCCCGTATCTTAAGTTTGCAGGGTTATATACAATGTCATTTTTGTAAGTTTTCTTATAAACTTTCGAATCAGATTTAACCAAGAAACTACGATCATATCTTTCTCCTTTAGGACAAACTCCGTCTTCAATTGTGAGAGAATAAAGTAATAACTTATCCGATTCAACATCTCGTTCATTTCTTTCTTTTAAGACGTCACCAAGACTAATTGTTTTCCATTTTTCAACAAAGCCTGGTAATCGAACTTTACCAGTGAGCAAACCTTGCATGAGACTTATTTTTAATTGTTTTTTGACTTCAATTTTCTTTGAAAGTTTTTCAATAGTCTTATCCCAAGTTTCAAGAACCGAAACAATACGGTTTTGCTCAGAGAGAGGAGGAAGTGGTAGTTTTATTTTAGAAACAGTTGTTTTTGAAATACCATAAACAGAAACACCATTTGCTATTTTTTGCATTGTATTTCGAATCTCTGGATTGCGGAAAATATATTGTCGATAGTATTCATTAGTTAGCCCTTTCTCGTCTCTAAGCACAAAGGTGTGTAAACCACCAACAACTTTTTTATTTCCTATACCATGAATAGAAACAGTTACTCCAATACCCTCGTAATCTTCCGAAGCGTCAGACATTACCAAATCACCGTCTTTCAGAAGAGTGTTTTTATCAGGATTAAAATCCCGATCTTTAATTAATGGAATCTCAATTTTTGAAACATCTATGTTAGGAGAATTATATGTTGAATGAATATCACCATAGTGAATATTCCCTATAGCATCTTTAGAGATTAGACCATTTGTTAAATTGTCTCGAGAATAAGCATATGATTTTACAAAAGTAAAAACTTCACCAACAGGAAGTTGCTTCCAATCTTTTTGAATATTTTTTGTTTGGTTAGTTTTCATAATATTCTTCAATTAACTTACGTGCATACAATTTACCCACATATTTTATTAAAAGAAAACCAAAAGATATATATAGCAAATATACAAGCCCAAAACTTATAGAAATAGTCATCATTGATTCATTGTTATTTGCGATAGATATATACAAAAGAATTAATGAACCTACCAATCCAAATATAGATGATGACCACAAATTTCTTGAAAAGCCGTATTCGTAATTATGTTTAAGAAGTAAATAGCCACCCTTAACCTTATTTATCATTAGCTTGGTAGCATCTTTTATTTTACGCCTAGCTGAGACCTCATCTGCTATTTCTTCTTCTTTTGAAGATAAAGTTATTCCAAAATCTCTCTGAATTTGAGAACGAATATTGTCTTTGAACTGGTCTTGATATTCAAAATCTTTATACATCAAAAGATTTGTTGTTGGCATATATAAACCATTTGAAAACAGCCAATCCTCAAACATCTTTGCGGGAATTCTTATAATGAATTGAGTTGAAACATAAACGAGAGCAGTAGAAAATATTCCCGCTGTGACAATTTTCAAAAGAATAGGTTCAATTGGTATAAACTTTAACGTCAAAGCAAAAGGAATAACTCCTAGTACTGCTGGGAAAATTCTTGCTCTTAATGTGTATTTATCGAATAATGTTTTCATAAATTTATTCTTCAACCTCGTTATGAAATGTCGCAGGCGTTATTGGACCCCATCCTGACCTTGCTGGAGTATTGCCAGAATTGTGGTTGATTGCATTACCTTGATTGTTCTTGTGAACAGAGCACCCTCGACGAATTAAAGCATTAACCACTTTTCTAGATGGGTGTTTAGGGTCTCCGTCTGGAGGGCATGAAATAAAAGCGACCTTTGGTTTAATCTTATTTAAAATCGTAGGACCAAGATTTCTTTTACTTCCGTGGTGAGGTACATCAAAAAAGTCTATTCCTTCTAGTGAATAATTTTGACCATCACAATATTCGATTACTTTAGTAAGTGCCCCTTTCCCTGCATCTCCAGTAAACAAAAATCGTCTAATGGTCCCATCTCCCATATCTAATGCGAGCAATAGTACTAAACTTGAGTTATTTTCAGAATCTGTATCTGGGTGGTCATCTGAGAGTGTTTCTATGTGTAAAGCTTCTGCAACCCAATTAACAACACTTTTACCAAATGAAAGAACCCCACTAATTTTATGCTGATCTTTTGCCTCAGGAGTAATACCAAAGTTTGCAAGTAATTGCTGATAATAGTCCTTTGATGGACCAAGGACAACTAGCTGACCTTGAATAATATGATCACCTTGGAAAGGACTTTCAATAGTGATATTTTTTGATGCAGCAAGATCAACTAAATCAGACAACCCAGAAACTGATTTTTCAAGTTTAGTTTGAAGATTGCCTAGAGTACTAGTTGTGTGGGTCATTTTTTTGATTGCTTGTGTATGATCCCATGGGGCATGAACTACCAACTTGCCGACAGTTAAATTTTCTAAAACTTCTGTTAAACCCGAAATATGATCAGAATGTAGATGAGAAGCTACAACAACATCGACAACAGACGTATTAAAGTGGGTTTTTACGTGCTCAACCAGTTGCTTACCAGAATCCTTTGTTCCGCCGTCAATAATAATTACATTTTGGGTTGAAGGACTACTAAAGTTTCCATAGCGTATAGCTATAGCATCTCCTCCTTTTTCTCCAGTGCCTACTGGTATGTAATCGATTTCGTATTGCATATTATTTAATTCCTAGTTCTTTTAGATATACGACCATTTGTTTTTCGAGTTTCGCAAGCTCAGGCTCAAGAGCCTCGAGTTCTTTAAGATTCGCTTTGATGTCTACTGGAGCTTCTTCCTCAAACGTATCAACATAGCGTGTGATGTTAAGATTGAAGTCATTTTCTTTGATTTCCTTAAGAGTTACCTTGCGAGCGAACTTTTCTACATCTTTATGCTTTTTATATGTAGAATAAATCTTCTCAATATTTTCTGGAGTTAAAACATTCTGTGCTTTATTTGGTTTGTATTCTTTTGATGCTTCCATGAAGAACACATCTTTCTTGCTTTCATTTTCTCCGCCTTTTTCGCGTGATCGATCAATTACAAGTACAGCAACAGGAATGCCAGTTGTTTGGAAAAGTCCTGCAGGTAATCCAATAACCGCATCTATAAGATTTTCTTTTAGAAGTTGTTCACGAATTTTACCTTCAGCTCCGCCACGGAAAAGAACACCATGAGGAACAATCACTGCCATGCGACCTGTCTTTGGTTTAAGTGTTTCCACCATGTGTGTAATAAAAGCAAAGTCTCCTTTGTCTTTTGGCGGAACACCACGCCAGAATCTTTTGTATTTATCAGCTTCTGCATGTTCTGCACCCCATTTCTTCAGAGAAAACGGAGGGTTTGCCACAATGGTGTCGAACTTCATCAGGTGATCATTCTCTACAAGAAGAGGGTTATTTAAAGTGTCGCCCCACTCAAGTCGTGCTGAGTCTTTTCCGTGAAGGAACATGTTCATACGAGCGAGCTGATAGGTTGAACCTGTTGATTCCTGACCATAAAGTGCGTAGTTTTTTGAACCTTGCTTCTCAACTTCTTCACCAGCGAGAAGTAGAAGACCACCCGATCCACAACATGGATCACAGATACGAGCCCCTGATTTTGGTTCAGCAAGTTTTGCAACAAGCTCAGCAACATTGCGTACAGTGAAGAATTCGCCAGCTTTTTTACCTGCGTCTGCTCCAAAGCGTTCGATCATGTACATATATGAATTTCCAATGATGTCGTCTTTAACACCAGAGAGATCCATCTTTGCAAAGTCTTGCACAAGGTGACGAAGCATCTTGTTACGCTCCGTGAGTTTTCCAAGAGTTGATTCAGAATTGAAGTCTACAGAAAATACACCATCAAGTTTTTCTTTATTGGCATCTTCAATACGATGAAGTGCTTTGTTTATTTCTTCGCCAAGATTGTCTTGTTCAAGAATAGAATAAATATAATCAAAAGATGATTTTGGGGGGAGATAGAAGCGGTCAAGCTTCATTTTCTCTTCAACACGCTTCTCATCATTGCCGAAGCGTTCCTTGTATTCATCTCGTTTCTTTTTTGAAAGGTCGGAAAGATATTTAAAGAAAAGCATTGCAAGTACATAGTCTTTGTAGACACCTGCATCAACTTGTATACGAGAAGAATCCGCCGCTTGCCAGAGGATTTTATTTAAGTCTTCTTGTGTGTACTTTTGAGTATTCATATTAGTTATTAATTAGGTTAGTAAACGATGCGTTGATAATGTTTTTTTGTATCTCTTGTTTTCTTTTAAGTATCCGTTCTTGGTCTGTTATGTTTTCGTGGAGTGCAATGATAGATTTTTGAATATGTATCGGGGGTATGGGGATTTTAAAATCAATTAAATTTTTTACTAAAATACTTTGTATATAGGATCCACCCGTGACTATTTGAATCAATTCCTTCTGTCCGATTTCTGAATTAAAGTATAGCGATACATATTTAGGGAGAACTGTTACATCTTGAATTCGGATTACATGAACCGAAGATGACGGCATTACCTTTGATTCATCAGATACAAAAACTGCGGATCGAAATGAGCCTGGTCCTGACCCTCTAGAGACAAGTAAAATGTCATTATGTTGTAGGAAGTAGGGGTTTCTTAAAGATTTGTCTGTAATTGTTGTAAAATCAGTAACATCCTCAATGTCTTGGTTGGTCTGGACATTTTTAGCTTGAAGCACAAAAATGTCCCCATTTGGGTCATTTTCTATAGATCCACGGAATGTGTACCCTGAAACTATGTCCGCTAATTGGCTCAATTTCTTGTGCATGTAAACAGTATACTGCACTTTCAAAATAAAAGCAAGTTTTTACCCTATTTAGTTACCAACAGCTAGGAAATGGGGCGCTCTGGACTCCTTGGAGGAGTTGCGTCATCAATGTAGGTGTATGAAAACAACAGCACCAATTGGCTACGAAATGCCCCAAGTAGCCCAAATAGCAACAAAAGTGAGGTATTGCCTCTATGCAAGAAAATCAACGGAATCAGAGGAAAGACAGGTCCTTTCAATAGATTCACAAATTAAAGAGATGTTACAACTCGCTGAGAGAGAAAACTTGGAAATTGTAACAATGAAGCGAGAAAGTCATTCAGCAAAAGAAACTGGGCAACGACCAGTTTTTAACGAGATTGTCGAAGAAATACGAGCAAAGAAATACAATGGCATACTTACTTGGGCACCCGATCGTATTAGTAGAAATGCTGGCGACTTAGGAAAGATTGTGGACTTAATGGATGCAGGGCTACTTCATGAAATACGAACATATGGTCAAAAGTTTTCTAACAATCCAAATGAAAAGTTCTTGCTGATGATTCTTGGATCACAAGCAAAACTAGAGAATGATAATAGAGGTGTGAATGTAAAGCGTGGACTGCGAACAAGGGTTGAGATGGGTCTCTGGCCTGGGGTAGCACCACTTGGATACTTGAATCAAAAGCATATGGATAAAAAGTGTCAGGTAATAGTTGATCCGCAACGTGCTCCAGTAATCAAAAAGATATTTGAAAAAGTAGCATACGAACACTATTCAGGAAGAAAACTATACAACTGGTTAAGACATGAACTTAATTTCTATACTCGTGGAAATAAACCATTAACACTAAGTGGAATATATAGAATATTAGAAAATCACTTCTATTACGGAACATTTGAATCCCCGAGAGGTAGTGGTAACTGGTATACAGGCAAACATATACCACTGATCACTCAAGAGCTGTTTGAAAAGGCTCAAGCACAACTGAAGCGTGACAATATACAACGAGAGAATAAAGAATTCGCATTCACGAAACTATTCACCTGCGGATACTGTGGTAGTGGAATCTCCGCTGAAGAAAAATGGAAACAACTTAAAGATGGAACACATGCAAAATACATCTACTACTCATGCAGTAGAGCGAGAGACAGAAATTGTAAAAATCACTATATACGAGAGGAAGATTTAATACTGGAATTACTCAAAATACTAGATAAGGTAAATATAAACGAGTTGGGTATGAGGCAAAAGCTAGAAGATGAAATAGCACGATTCAATATATTCCAAAGATCAGTACTTGGAGCAACTGACAAGATTAAAAACAACAAAGACACTGACATACGAAACTTCGCTAAGTATATTTTGAAAGAAGGAACTGTCGGTGAGAAACGAGAACTACTAGCGAATCTTAGATCAAGAATAGTATATAAGGATAAGCAACTTACATTAGTAGACTAAAACTATGATTGTAATTTCTTCATAGTTTTCCAGTCAATCTCTTCTACAACACCCTTAGAATCAACAAGGAATACGAACAAATTTAATTTATCCATTACATCAAATGGAATTTTTTTAATCACCATTACCCTAAAAGAATGTGGAAATGCAATGCCATACTTATATCCATATTTGTAAACTCTTTTTCCATTACGATGCATTCTTGTAAGTATTTGCCCTAATGCAGAATTCAAAGAACTACTCCTACTACCGCCAGGACTTTTTACAGATTCGGATGGATCTCCTTTGGCTTCAATTAACCAGTAGCGAGAAAATTTATTATTCCTTACTTTGATATCAACTCCGTGTTCCCATAACTCAGCACTCTGTAATGATTTGCTCCAACCTTGGTTTTCTAAATGGGAGATCAAGCACTTTTGTATAAAGTCTTCTTTGAGAATTTTGTACGAGGCTTTCATATATTATTTATATATGAAATGAAGTTTTTTAGCTATCTTTACATAAACAAAAACACACGATTGCTCGTGTATTTTTGTTTCTAATTTATGTACTCGGGTCGCACATTCGTCATAGACAAATGGGTTGACTCCGATAATAAATTGTCTTGGCGGAGATTGTGGGTTAAGTACCCACACGTCTAGACCCCATAAGGGTATTTTAGCATCTTTTCCACGCTCTAAAATATGCATGTGGGTCGCTGTCCAAATGCCAATAAATGCCAAAATTCTGGAC
>JACCDG010360329.1_pt1 | contig 11514 bp, 6 predicted proteins | sample 7442471 | NCBI WGS metagenome assembly JACCDG01 (sample SAMN15323444, study PRJNA562643) | freshwater metagenome | isolation source: river surface water | place: USA:Blue River Watershed | collected 2017-08-17
AGATGCTCTTGGGAACAGTTTTACTAGCAACACTGTCAATTATAATATTATAAAGAAAAACTATAATTGGGTGTTTCCGGTTGTTAAAGATTTTGCGATAGAAGAGGCGATATATTCGGTAAACAATGGGGTAGAGACTTATTCATCATTTCTTTCTAAGTGGAAGTCTAAAATTAAGTATTTTTCATCGTTGCCGGATTTATTGTCGCAAAGACTTAAGTTGTTTTTTTGGAATAAGACAATTCCGCGAAATTTTAGACAGCAAGGAGCTGTTCCTGTACAAAATCCGCTTTTGTTGAGGCAAATTTTTAATAAACACAATCTTGTGTTTGGTGCTATTTCTGAGAAAGATGAAATTTCGCTAGCCAAATTCAAATTATTGGAGGATGAGTTCTTGGTAGCCTTGCAACAAGGTACCTTAAAACAAATTGAAGAAAAAGTAGATTTTATTTTTAAACGCTACAGCATAGCAACAAAAGAATATTATAAAACTTCCAGCGTTTTGAGCTCTATTGAAGAGCAAATTTGTTCTTACAAGTGCAAAACAAAAGCTTATAACATCCCAATTGTTTCGGCTTATCGATTAGAAGAACTTGAGCTAGCAAAAAACAGCCTGTGTGTTTTTAAGAAAAATTTTTTAGAACTTTGGCAGCAGAGATTTTGTGATAGTTTGGCTCAGCAACCGATAGGATTTGCTTTATACCTTTTGAACATAAAAAAAACGTATGATTTTGATGATTATAACCCTAGCAATTTGGCTATTTTGGAGAGATTTGAGCTTGAAGAGTTTTTGCTAGCTTTACATCCAGAATTTTATGGAGAGCCGCGGTTTGTTATCCCTTGGTTTGAAAAATTTTACGACTGGATGAAGAGAACCTGTCGAACGCATTCTGTTTTTAAGAAAATTTGCATGCATACGTTTAATCCCAATCGAATAAAAAAAATAGAGCTATTTCAAAACCAAATGTTTGATTTTTTTAAATTTCCAGAAAAAACACGAATTGATAAATCTTTAGAGATTTTTAATCAATATAAAAAAACGATTTTGGCTTACTACTCATCTGACGATATGATAAAAGCTATTTCCGAGAAAGTAGCGAAGCTAGAAAAGCCTAAGGATATGATATCTAATAAAATTAAACTGGAACCAATCAATAAGAAATAAAGTGGTGTGCCCGGTAGGATTCGAACCTACGACCTACGGATTAGAAATCCGTTGCTCTATCCTGCTGAGCTACGGGCACTTAATGAAGATTTTGTAACAATGTATCTAAAGACCGAAAAATGGTCGGGGTGGTCAGACTCGAACTGACGACCCCTCGCTCCCAAAGCTAGTGCGCTACCAAACTGCGCCACACCCCGATACAATAAATTTCTTCAAAAAAAAATAGGTTTATGGGGTGAGTGACGGGGATCGAACCCGCGACATTCAGAACCACAACCTGACGCTCTACCGACTGAGCTACACCCACCATAACAACGAGTAATAGAACACCCGTGATAGGAATTATAGATTATCCAAAAATAAAAATCAAAAAAAATATCAGCATTTTTTATTTTATTTTTTCGACCTTAAATTCTTTTTTGTTAATGCAAAAGTTATTTTCAATCGCTTTTTTTGCAGTTTTGCGCGTTACAGGCTGCTCTTTGCCATACAAATGAAGAAAAGATATCATGCTAATACACGTAGATATGTACGAATCTTGCAACAAGGACTGAATTTTCTTTTTTTCTAAGCCAGCCTTACAATCTTTGCTCTTATTTTTTTTACTATCTTTGCTGCCTTCTGAAGCTATTTTATCATAAATATCTCCAATCTCTTCATCTTCTTCTGCAAACATTGTTTCTGGCGTTGGAGCGCAGTCATTATCTGATTTATTTCTCTCTTCTTCCATTTTATCGATAATTTTTGATGTTTCTTTGTCTATTTCAGAGCTTTTTTCTAGCTCTTTTCCATTAATAAGGCTTTCGACTTCTTTAGATGATATATGATGATAAGAGCTACGCTCTTGCCCAAACATCTCATAGATAAATCGCTCGTCTTTGGTAAGGCCCTTTTTGATAGGGATTGAAAAGTCTGGCTTTACTCCGATGGCCTGGATAGATTTGCCACTGGGCATAAAATATAGCATCGTCGTCATCTTGATAGCGCTAGCACCTTTTTTGCTGCCGCTGTTTAATGGAATAACTTCTTGTACAGAGCCTTTTCCATATGTTCTGTTTCCAAGTAAAAAGACGTCTAGTTTAAATTTACTGTTTTTATCTTTGGACATTTCTTTTGAGTAGTGACGAAGTGCTTCTGCCAAAATCTCTGCAGCAGATGCTGTAAAGCTGTTGATTAATACAAAAACGCACAAGTTTTTTTGCAAAACAGGCTGACTAGTGGTTTTTGACTCATGGATGATCTGATTTTTTCTGTTTCTTGTTGATACGATGAGTGAGTTTCTTGGTACAAAAAGGCTTGCAATTTCTACGGCGGACTCCATTATTCCACCAGTGTTTGCTCTAAGATCTAATATTAAGCCCTTTGCTTTTTCATCGTTGTTGATTCTTTGAAGGAGGTTGCGCATTTGCTTTGGAGCTGTTTCAGAAAACGTTTTTAATTTGATGTAGTAAGTTTCTTGGTCTGGTAAGTGGTAACAAATTGAAGCTTGGTCATTGATAGTATCTCTTGTTATGTCTAAGTCTATAATTTTTTTTGCCCTATTGATTTTTAGCTTTACTTTAGAGCCCCTCTTGCCTTTCATTTTTGAAATTACTTCTTCGCAGGGCATGCCTGCCAGCTTTTGTTCATCTACCATCATGATACGGTCTCCTGGCAAGACACCTTCTTTAAAGGCAGGAGAGTCGTCTAGAACATCAATAATTAATAGAGAATCATCCTCTATTTTTTTATTTAAGATTGAAACGCCAATTCCAGAAAAGTTTCCAAGCAATGGATCCATTATTTGTTCAAAATTTGGGATAAATGCAGAGTGGGGGTCTATCTTTGAGATTCCCGCTTTGAGGCAGTCTTTGACAAATTCTTCAATATCAACATTTCTAAATCCTCTACGAACTATTTGTAGAGCGTCAATGAATGTTCGTATTCCTGCATAGACGTCTTTGTCTGTTTTTTGTTTTAAGATTTGGGCAGACATTGCACTGGCCGCGGACGGTTGAAGTTGCTGTTGGGCCAAACTTTTGCTGCAAATTTTTTGTGAAAAAATTACCCAAAAAAAAATAATTGCAATCTTGCTGATAGCTATCCGCGACTTGGTCATGATTTTCTATTGTTGAATTTTTTTAATATTTTATCTTTTTTCTAGTGTCAGCTTGCAAGGAAAAAGAAATTCTTTTGAAAGTTTTAGTGGCGGCGAGAATAACTCGCCACCAACTTTGTATCGAATAAAATTAAGATTTTTTATCTGAGTTAAACAATTCTTTGATTCCGGCAATTGAACCTAAAACTGCGGTTGTGTCATACGGGAGCACAACTGTTTTTGTATTGTTGCCTTCAGTCATTTTTGATAACGCTTTGATGTAGTTTTGAGCAAGCATGTATTTTGCAGGATCATCTTTTTTCAAAACAGCAGAAACAGCTTCAAGAGCTTCTGCCTCAGCTTTGGCTCCAATTATTCTAGCTTTTGCTTCTGCTTGTGAAGTGATCTCTTGCGCAGCGGCAGCACCATTTGCGGCTTCTATCTTGGAAAGTTTTTCACCTTCTGCTTTTAGAATTGCCGAGGTTTTTTCTGCTTCAGCGCGTAAAATTGCCGCAGATTTTTCACCTTCAGCTTCTAAAATAATAGCTCTTCTGTCACGCTCTGCTCGCATTTGCTTTTCCATCGCGATCTTAATGTCTTCTGGCGGGATAATTTCTTGTAACTCAACACGGTTTACTTTCACGCCCCATTTATCTGTCGCGCTATCAAGAGTTTCTCTTAGCTTTTCATTGATACAATCTCTTGAGCAAAGAGTTTCATCAAGATCTAGCGAACCTATTACCTCCCTTAGCTTGGTTTGTGCTAGTTGAGAGATTGACTCTGGAAGATTTTGTACTTCATAGACGGCTCTTTTTGGATCAGTTATTTGCCAGTACAAAATGGCACTGATTGCCATTGTTACGTTATCTTTTGTGATAACATTTTGTCGTGGAAAGTCGTAGATGCCTTCTCTTATGTCGATCCTGTCTAAAGACACTAGTTTTCTGTAGCTTCTTTTAGAATAACCATCCGAATCTGTAAACGTCCATTCAAATACCCTTATTGCATCAACAAATGGTACCAAGAAGTGTAGCCCTGGATGTAAAACTGAGTGAAATTTACCAAGTCTCTCGACAATGACGACTTCTCCCTGATTTACCATGACAGAAGCTTTTTTTATTAAAGCGATTGCTATGAAAAACAAAAATAAGTAGGCGCCAGCATAAACTGACATCGAGTCGATTAAAACTTTTAAAAACATGTTTTAGTTCCTCTCAAAATTAAAGTTTTTTGATTATTAACTTGTTTCCGATAACATCGACAATCACCGCTTTGTCTGATGGATTAAGCTCTATTGATTCATCCTGATTAATTGCTAGCCAATTTTCTGAGCCAACTTTGACATTAAAGTATGTCGTACAGTCTATTCCTTGCGTATCAATTATTTTTACAGTATGGCCTACTAGGGGGTTGATAGCATGACATTGGCCAGCTTTTGAAAAGCCCTTTTCTCTAACTATTTTTTTCATGATAAACCAGAAAAAAATAAAAGAAACAAAAAAGTACGCAAATCCAAGCTGAGCATTAAACTGTAAAAAGTCTAAGATTGCTACAAGTGCAAATGACGCGGATAGTGCAAACAGCATCAACCCTCCGGGCGATGCTAATTCTAGCAAAAAGCAAACTATGGCTAGTGTTAGTAAAAATGGCCAAAGCGTTAACACATTATTTCCCGCATATTACTCATCGTCTGGCTAATTCTAGCAGACTCAAACCTTTTTGCAAAACGGGAAGCGCTTTGCGAAAGTATTTTGTTGGCCCAGCTTAGGAAAGAGCTAGTGAGTTGTCTCTTCGAATGCTTGTTGGATTGCTTGATGGAATTTTTTGACTAACCCATTTATTTTTTTCGATATTTCGATTTCCTTTGCCCATCTTAAAACTTGTGCCGACCAAAACAATATCTTTTCCACTGTTTAGGTATGTTTCGTAATATTTTGTCGATAAAATTTGATTCAAGGCCTGTTGGGGTTTGCCGTTAAGTTTTACTTCTATAACATAAATAATTTTTTCAGTAGTAATAACCAGATCGATTCGTCCAACATTTGTTTTGACTTCGCACTCGATTTTAAACCCAAGAATCTTGAAAATAACAAAAAATATAGCATGATAAAATTTTTCTTCTTCGATGTGCATGTCGTATGGAATTTGGACGAAGAAGCTGTGCAGGATGTCAAAAAAAGATTGTAAATCGTTTTGCTTCAGCGCTTTAGATAGCAAAATAGCGGCGGATTTAACTTCTTCTTGAGCTTGATTCCCGGCGAAGTAACCTAAAAAATAATTAAAAAAAGATAGCTCTACTTCGTTGTTTGGATAATTAAGAGTGTATAAGTCATTTTCTTTATCATAATCAGTAACTGTGATATAACCGGTCTGATACAAAAGAGTGTTCCATGGAATTTGGTTTATATCAAAAGACAAAAGTGCCTCTCGAGACATACAGATGTCTTTAATTTTTTCGATGTCGTAATTATTTTTTTTCATCAATTTAAATAAAAGTGTAGGCGTCCCGCTGGAAAACCAATAATTTGCAAATTCTTGAGAGTCGAAGAAGTAATGCAAAGAAAATGGATTATAAACACGATCTTTGCTCTTGCTGAAACGATAGCCATTGTACCAACGCTTCATTTTTGCCATTAAATCCTCGAAAGAAGTGTCATTTTTTTCAGCCGCTGTTTTTAAATAATCATGAAAATTTTCTCTAATTTCAGCTTCAGTGTAACCAAGCAATGTGCAATTTCTTGGATCGAGAGTTAAGTCGGTTAACTGATTCATTCCGGAAAAGAGAGATGTGTGAGAAAATTTTGTAACTCCAGTAATAAAAACAAAGCGCTCAAGGGCTCCTTGAGACTTAATAATTGTGTAAAATAGCTTTAGAACATCACGAATCTTTTCTGCTTTTGGAGTGTCGTCAATCAAGTTAAGGATAGGAGCATCGTATTCATCAATTAAAATCACAACTTTATTATTTTTTGATAATTTTGTAATCAAATCATCCATCTGAGAGTTAATTTGGCCAGTTAAATCGATTTCGATGTTGTACTCATTAGCGATAGCTTTTAGTTGTTTAGTGATATTGCTTTCTAGCCCTTCAATTGAATTAGCGCTTACTTTGCTCATGTCTAGATGGATGATCGGGTATTTTTCCCATTTCCAATCGCTGTTATAAATCCAGGTGTCTTTAAATAGTTCTTTGTTTCCAGAAAATAAATGCTTGAAGGTTGAAATAAGAAGAGATTTACCAAAACGACGTGGACGTGACAAAAAGCATGCCCTTCGTTCTAATGAATTGGCAATGCTGTAAATTCCTTTAGTTTTATCAATGTAAAGATACCCAGAAGCTTTAAGGTCTTGAAAGTCTGCGATAGACATCGGTAATGGTTTTAGAGGTTTGGTAATTTCTTTATTTAAGCCAGAGCTACTTTTGAAAGCAGTTTGACTCAGAGATAGCTTTTTTAAAGCATGTTTGTAAGATTGCTTTACCACAGAAAGCATACAAAACATTTCGTTAAAACAAGAAAATAATAAGACGAGATAGCAGAAAAAATTTATTCGTGAAAACATGATGATTTCCTTGAGGTAAATTCTTGTAACAGCATAACAGAATTATTATCTAGCCTCAAATCGATGTAAGCACTTGAGATGGACAGACTAGATTCGTGCTCTAGTTTATTTTTTACTTAGAGTTGGCGCTATTAGTTTTAGATTGAGAATCTTACTTTTTTATTATCATCAGAGTAAGTAATCGGCGTGCTTGTTGAAATTTCTTGTGGGATTTGGCTGATTTCAAATGCTAACCTTGAAGTTGCTAAATTTGTTTATTAAAGTAAAAAAAGCCGGGAGCTGCAAAAGCTCCCGGCCGTACCGAAGAATTATAATAATCTCATGATTCCAAAAGCATTTCTTGGGAGCGCTCCTCGTCTTGGAGGAGCAAAACAGCTCCTCGACCACATGGGTTGAGAATAGGGTTTTTAGGGAGATCCTTATTACCGGTAACGTTTTTTTCGCAATCATTTTCTTTACTTTCTGATGAATCAAAAATAAAGTTTTTTTGAATGAATGGTTCCAACTCAGGGTTTTTTTCAGCATGATTTAGTATTTCAATTAAATCTTCTATACATTCTATCGCTTTAGTTGAGCTGTGTTCGTTAGATAACTTTTTATAAATACCTAGCTTGTCTTCATTTGAACTCCCCTTTAAATTTATTTCGGTCAATACTTTTTGGTTATCTTTATTTTTAAAAACAGCCTTTTTTAAAACTCGAGGAACAACCCCATTTTCAGCTTTTTCCTTAATATTTCCCAGTTTCATAATAATCCAAGATGGTTTATTTAATTCAAGATAGACGCAAAAATTGAATTGATCTTTGTCTGAAGAAAGAAGTTCCTCCATTTTTTTTATTTGATCCTCAATCTCAGATCCGATTTCGTCCTGAGTTAACTTTTTTACAGATAAATTTAAGACATTATCTTTCAGATTTTTTGACCAAACTCTAGCAAAAAAGCCTCCACAGCTGTGTGTTACTGAACAAGATGGGTCTGCAAACTTATATTCAAGCTGTTTTATTGTACCCACAATTAGTTCTAATCGGTCTATTATTTGTCCAACTTCCTCTTTAAAGCTCTCTTGAATGGAAAAATCAAACCCAACCATCATAGCTTCGTCATGCTTTTTACTAATGACATTAGCGTAAAAATGCTGTACTGAAAGGGCCCACGAACAACGATCATATTGTATTTTATATCCTAGTTCGAAAATTTTTTCATATAAAGAAGCAAGATATTTAAACTGACTGCAGATAAACTTATTGCACAAATTTTTTATATCAGTTTTTTCCACTTCTTCCTTTAACAGATCCGTCTTAATTTTAATTTCTAAAACAGTATTTTTTACCTTCAGGGGTAAAATTGTGATTTTTTTATCAAATGGATCTGGTGTTTTAATAAGAAAATAAAAAAGCCTTGAAATAATATCATTAGCATCGTTATTGGAACCGATTATTCTATGTAACAACTTTGCTGCGAGAAAACTATCTTTTGCAGCACCTTCGGAAAGACACTCTATCAATGATGGGTTTTGATTATAATTTTTAGTTAAACTTGAAATTAGTTTTAACCCTACTGAACCATCATTCTTAAAAGTTAAGTCGCTCTTTTTTGAATTAGAATCATTTATCACAAATCTTGCATGTTTGTTAGAAATAATTACGGTAAAAGAAAAAAACTTATCGCCATTCTTTTTTCCAGATATTGTTATATCACCTTGAAGGTCTGGAAACTTCTTGTATTCTTCTATAAATTCTTCGGATATAGGTAATATAACCTTTAATTTTGTTATTTCTACTTTAATATCAGAGTTAGATTCTGATATAGACGTACACAATTTAATTATTTCTTGTTCTAATTCTCTTTTGATTATATCTAATTTTGGTATTTGATTATTTGATATTTGATCTATGATTTGCTCAGTACGTTTCAGAAGCGGAGCGGTGGTTTTATTGCACAATTTTTTTAATATATTGATAAAATTAATTATCCCAGCTTTCAAATCCCTTCGAGGATTAGTATTATGGTTATATATTATATTTTCATCCTGTATATCCCCAACCACTTTATTCCACTCACTTCTTTTAGCAACAGATCCATTATTAGAATCTGCGGGATCTTTTCCAATATTTTGATAAAAATATTTTAAATCTTCTGCTAAAGAATCTTTTAATTCAAAACGCGGTTCATTTTGTTGATCTTGAGGAGCAAAAGCAAGGCTATTAAAAAAATGTCTAGCCACAGTTTCTACACAATCAGGAAATCCATTAAATTCTTCTGATTCTAAATTTCCGGACAGCCTATTGTAAACTTCGCAAACAGATGCCCCGTGAGCAATTGGTTCAATTACATAAGGTAATGAAGATTCCAGATAATTTGGAAAAAATGCATTTTTCCAAGCTTCCTCCAAACTATTGATAGATTCACAATTTTTATTGTTGATTATGTCTTTTATATCACTATAAGAAATAGGTTTAATATCCAGGTCTTTTCTATTTCCTCCAAAAATTCTAGCTATTTCTATTAAGTAATTTTCCAAATCACTGTTTTCAAACCTTTTAACCACAAATGCATGAATAATTATCTCTATTATATGCTTCGGATAAAAGACCTCTGATTCTTCCTTGCAAATAATAAACCTGCATATTTGTTTTAGAACTTCTTTACCGTTTGCAGTAACTTTGAGCTCCGATATTTCTTTTATTTCTTTTTTTTCTTCATTCGAATCAGATTCATCTGATAGATATAAGCATGAAAAATAACTACACTTGCTTTTATTATCGTTTTTTTTATATTTCCCTAAATTCAATTTAAAATTCGTATTAAGTATGCAGACCTCATTTTCAAGGTTTTCATATTTATCCAGATCCCTAAACTTTCTGCATTCTTCTACATACCACAAGAGCCAAGCAAAATAATTGATAGGTGGCACTTGCCTTTCTTCAGCATATTCAAATAATTCTTTAAATGTTTCTGTTGTGCCTAGTTGAGCATTTCTTCCAGGAAAAAATATTTTCAATATTTTCGAAATTAGATCTTTTCCTGAGTCATTGTGCAGCTTGTCGCTAAACTCTTTTGGCTTTTGATGTTTAAAGCTTCCAAAAAGCCTAAGGTTATGAATAAGCCCAACTCGTTCATCCAAAGCTATCAACCCAATTAACGGATTGAGGTGCTCGGCGTAGAGGTTTCTAAGATGATCCGTTAAAAATTTTTCTTTTTTATCGAAATCCCGTATCTCAGAGTATTCTTTGTATTTATCTTTTCCTAGATTAGTCTCAAGATATTCCTGAAAATCGTTTGTTGCATGCATATTTAAAAGTTTGTGCTTTTTTCCAGGCTTTCTAACGGCTTTATATTCTTTTAATTTTACTTCAGAAAGAGTATGCTCCGCAAAACCATCAAGCCCCATGCCGAGGTTGTAGCGAAGGTACTTCTCAACCCCGTTGAACATTGTTGGCGAGATTGGGCAGAAAAGCGAAATTGAATTAGAGATTAGAATTGAAAAAAATAATAGGAAACGGTTACTCATTTTAGGCTCCATTGATGTAAAAAACTGGCTGTAACTACTTAAAACTTGTAACCGTTATTTTCTCCCCTGATAAAATTTTTAGAAACAACAACTAAAATTCAATTTTCAAAGATTTAAAGAGCGTGTATTTTTTAGCTCAAATTTGTGTCAGAGGAGCTTGTAGGATTTGAAGATGAAGATGAAGCTTGTGAAGCTGGGATGATAAACTCATCATCTTCTGAGAATGTTTTTATTATGAATTTCAGTCCTTTTGCCATCTTTCTATTGAAGCTTGCACTGTTTTTAGTATCTTCTTGGCATTTTTTTACAAATTTATCCAAGTCTTCCTCAGATACGTTCTCTTGTTTCAGATACTCGCTCAGGGTTTTTGAGGAAAGAATAGATTGCATAATTATTCTTGCGCCGGTTTCAGCATTTTTTTGTATTAAAAAATCTTTGTTAGCTGTACCATGGATTTCTAATATTTTAAGCTCTATTCTAATTGCTGTTGTGTAGATTCTGATTCTTAATTCATCCCCAGGAATTGGTTTTAAGTTTGCAAGGTATCCTTCAAAATTTGCGTTTAATTTTATTAGCATTTCAATATTTTTACGATATTCTCCTTTTTCCGTATCTTTATGAAGTTTCATTAGCAGATCCCAGGCTTTAGAGATATCATCTTCCGCGTTACATCTCATTGATATATCATTCTTTTCGTAAAGTAGAGCTAGAAGATCGCTTTCAGGCGTTCCACATAGAAAGAAATTAAATGAAAGAAAAATCATTGAGTAATAAGCGCTTTTCATTATAAATATCCTTTAAGATTAGTATGTTTTGTCTTCATCATCCTGTGTTTTAAGTTTATTATTATCAGCTTTTGCCGAAAGCTCTTCTTTCAGCCTAGCGACTTCTTCTTTTAATTTTTCGTTTTCTTGCTTGGCTTGAGCAGCCTTATCTTTGGCGGCTTTTGCCTCGTTGGATTGATGCTTGGCAACCGCTAGGAAGGTGTCTATCGCTTGATCCTTTATATTATCTAAGCCCTTCTTGATTTCGGCATTTTGTTTGGTTTGTTCAATTTCTTGCTGAACCTTTTCAAGGGCTTTGCATTTTAATACGTAAGATTCCGCAAGCTTTGGAAAACACGCAATAGATAGGATGCCAATAATGACAAGAGTGTCAGCAATACCACCAAAAAAATTATACTGGTCATAACTAGTGTTC
>JACCDG010853203.1_pt1 | contig 11514 bp, 11 predicted proteins | sample 7442471 | NCBI WGS metagenome assembly JACCDG01 (sample SAMN15323444, study PRJNA562643) | freshwater metagenome | isolation source: river surface water | place: USA:Blue River Watershed | collected 2017-08-17
CGGCGAGTGCGACTGTACCCGTAGTGTACGCCGGCCTCCATGAGAGACTCGGCTGAATATGTAGTTGACATAACAATCTGTAGCAGGAAGGGGATAGTGTCCGCTGACAAGCGGCCCCGACCTTAATTTCTGAATAATTTCGTCCGAATAAGGACGATTTAGAGTAGCATTTAAAAGGGGTTTTGGCAAATAGGTGCTATTGACATTTTTCTATATAAATGCTACTATTAACTTGTAACTAATTTGCACACAATCTTAAAAATTAAATATAAATGAAAAGATTAATCAACGAGATAATCCCGATGACATTATTAATTATAATGTTTGGATTATTATTCTTAGGTTCGATTGGTGGACTAATAGATGTTCTGATGGGTAACGAATAAGAATAGTATGAAATTATTGCAGGCTAGGTATTTTACTTAGCCGCTTTTTTTATTTGCCATTTTGTGGCATTATAAGAGTACTTTTATGCGCCAAAGCCAGCTTTTTACCAAGACCCGTAAGGAGGCCCCAAGTGATGAGGTGGCAAAAAATGCGCAACTATTGATCCGGGCAGGATATGTCTACAAAGTCATGGCAGGGGTATATGCGTATACGCCGCTTGGTTTACGTGTTCTTGAGAATATTAAACGCATTGTTCGTGAAGAAATGGATGCAATCGGCGGACAGGAACTCATAATGTCCTCACTTCAAAAGAAAAGCACCTGGGAAGAAACAGGTCGCTGGGACGATGACGTTGTTGATGTCTGGTTCAAGTCAAAACTCAAGGATGATACTGAGGTAGGGTTTGGATGGTCACACGAAGAGGCAGTCATTGAAATGATAAAACAGCATCTTTCAAGTTACAAAGACTTACCGATCAATGCCTATCAATTTCAAACAAAACTCCGCAACGAACTCCGTGCAAAGAGCGGCATTATACGTGGGCGAGAATTTATCATGAAGGATATGTATTCATGCAGTATCGACAGCGAACAGCATGAGGCATTTTATGAAGCGACGATTCAAGCATACAAAAAAATCTATAACCGCATTGGTATTGGCGAAGATACGTATATGACGTTTGCATCAGGAAGCGCGTTTACAAAATTCAGTCATGAATTTCAAACTATTTGTGATGCTGGAGAAGACACGGTGTTTCTCCATTGTGGAAAGAACATTGCGATTAATGAAGAAGTACTTAATGATCAAACATTAGCAGATCTCGGTATTGCTCGTGATGAACTTGAAGCAGTAAAGACTGTAGAGGTTGGAAACATCTTTAATTTTGGTATTCAGAAAAGTGAAGATACAGATTTTACATTTACTAACGACAAGGGAGAAAAGCAGTATGTCCATCTCGGTTCATATGGTATCGGTATTACCCGTGTCATGGGTGTTGTTGTTGAAAAATTTTCAGATGACAAAGGTATCGTTTGGCCAGAATCTATTGCACCGTTTAAAGTTCACCTCGTTGCGCTCGGTGAGAATATTCCTGCGGAAGCTGAGCAGGTGTATACAGAACTCACCGCGGCTGGTATCGAAGTACTTTTTGATGACCGTACTGGCGTGATGCCAGGAGAGAAATTCGCAGATGCTGATCTCATCGGTATTCCGCATCGTATCGTTGTCTCAGAACGCAGTCTCAAAAATGGTGGTGCAGAATACAAATCTCGCACCAGTACTGAAAGTGAGATAGTCGCACTCACTGACATTGCAGCAAAGATATCTCATGCGTAAGAAGCTCTACGAACGATTTTCAAATGATATCGGTATCGACCTTGGTACTGCAAACACGCTCGTATACCTCAAGGGTCACGGGGTGATCATTAACGAACCCTCTATTGTCGCAGTGAATGAAAAGACCGGAACAATCGTTGCAATCGGTCGTGAAGCGAAAGAAATGTGGGGCAAGACTCCCGCGCATATCAAGATCATTCGTCCGTTGATCGAGGGTGTAGTATCTGACTTTGAAATGACCGAAGAGATCCTTGCATACTTTATTCGCAAGGCCGAGAAAATGTCTCGCAAGTTTTTCCGTCCGCGTGTGGTGATCGGTGTACCGAGTGGTATCACCAATGTAGAGATGCGTGCGGTCTATGACGCCGCAGTCAATGCCGGTGCACGCGAAGTCTATCTCGTCGAGGAAGCGATGGCTGCTGCTATCGGTGTGCGACTGCCGGTGCTTGATCCTGTCGCGACATTTATCGTGGATATGGGAGGTGGTACGACTGACATCGCGCTCATCGCGCTCGGTGGTGTGGTGCGATCGTTCAATCTGCGTGTTGCGGGAGATCATTTCAATGAACGTGTCATCGAATACCTCCGTGATGAATTCAAACTCCTTGTGGGTGAACCAACTGCAGAGATGGTGAAACTTGCGCTTGGTTCTGCAGTTGAGACTGACTATCAAGAGATAGAAGTGCGGGGCAGGGATCTCGTGACTGGACTTCCGCGTGCACTCATGGTGACCGATGGGGATATTCGTGAAGCATTGGCACGTCCGCTTGGGTTCTTGCTTACAGCGATCCGTGAGGTGCTTGAGACTGCCCCCCCTGAAATGACGTCTGATGTGCTTCAGCGAGGACTCGTGCTCACTGGTGGTGGGGCATTGTTGCCACAACTTGTGGTACTTCTTGAGGCAGAACTCAGACTGCCAGTGCGTGTTGCAGAAGATCCGCTCTCTGCAGTTGCTCGCGGTACTGGCATCATTTTAGAAAATTTTGATATATACAGTGCTGTACTTCTTTCATTAGACGACCATGTCATCATTTAATACGATTAACATCAGAAATAAACATAGATCACCTTTATACTATGTGTATCGAGTAGTGTTTGTTCTGGTCGGTATTGTTGTTGTGTGGGTTGTTGCACATGCTGTGATGCGCAACAATGCGTCTGTCATCAAACCAATCACTGGGGAGGCGGTATACAACACACTGAGTCCAAAACGCGCACTCGTATCTCGTATCACTGAGCTTCAAACTACTCTTGCATCATATGACACACTATTGCAGACTGCAGAGCTTCAGCGACAAGAAAATGAATTATTAAAAAAAGAATTGGGTCGTATTCCAACTCCGCGCGGCATACTCGCGCATGTACTCACGCCGCCATCACGAAGCTTCTATGACACGTTTATTATTGATGGGGGAAGTGCACAAGGCATTGCTGTCGAGCAGACGGTGTATGCATTTGATAGTATTGCGATTGGTACGATCAGTGCAGTTGAGGACAAGAGTGCGACGGTATTACTCTACAGTGCGCCAGGGCGTGAGACATCAGGTACAGCAACGGGCAATAATGTGGCAGTGACACTCATCGGTCGTGGTGGTGGGGAATATGAAGTTCACCTCCCAAGAGATGTCCATTTTGATATTGGTGAATTGATTGCATATCAATCCACAGCGAGTGCAATCCTCGCACAGATTGAAAAGATTACGACCGATCCTCGTGATCCATTCCAGCGACTCCTCGCAAAGGCCCCAGTAAATCTGCAGGCATTGAAGTGGGTGATAGTGAAATAAATATGAAGAAAATATTTTTTATAATAATATTGTTATTAGTTTTAGGAGGAATACTGTTTTTCCTATTTAAATCAAGAGATACTACTAATCTAAGTGTGGGGTTGCAATATCCTATGGTACAAAATGGTAACTATACTTCCACTAGTAAACTACTTCCTCCTGGTGAAATTCAATCCGTGAAGAAGTTGATCACGGAGAAAGATAATGAATTTTATTGTGGTGATATCAAGGGTGTTTCTTATGAATACTCGACCCGTGAATTATCACTAGCTAAACAAATTTTTAATACTGTATCTCGAGCGATGGGGCTGTATTCTTACAATGAATATGTTATTGACTGTGGTAGCGAATATTTCGTATATGTATTGCGAAATGGAAAAGAATTTTACGGGCCGTTTGAAAAATAATATCTATGAAATTCTCCATCCATAAAAAATTAGATGGCACGCTTGCTCGTGCAGGTGAAATCGTTACTCCGAATGGTGTCATCAAAACACCTGCATTTGTGACGGTTGGGACTAAAGCTACAGTAAAGGCGCTGACTGCCGAGCAGATTCGTAGTCTTGGAGCTCAAGTCGTGCTTGCAAACACCTACCACCTCTACCTCCAACCAGGAGCTGACATCGTTGCAAAAGCCGGAGGATTCGGTCCGTTCATGGACTGGCATGGTCCAACGATGACGGACTCGGGAGGATTTCAGGCATTCTCGCTCGGTGCTGCATTTGGATCCAATGTATCGAAGGTTGCAACAGGTGAGGAGATAGAAAATATTTCCAAAACATCTGGACAGCTCGCAAAGGTGACTGATGAAGGGGTGACATTCAAGTCGCATCTTGATGGCAGCAAGCATTTGTTTACGCCGGAGTCTTCGATGGAGGCGCAATGGAAAATCGGTGCAGACATGATATTCGCATTTGATGAATGCACGAGTCCGAGTGCGCCATATGAATACCAACAGAAATCTCTCGCACGCACCTACGAATGGGCAAAGCGCTCACTCGATGCACATGAGGCGCTTGATATAGAACAGAAACAAGCACTCTTTGGTGTGGTGCAGGGTGGACGATTTCAAGATCTTCGCGAGCAGGCAGCTAGAGACCTCGGTGCATTGCCATTTGATGGATACGGTATCGGTGGGTCATTTACAAAAGACGACATCGGTACGGCAGTAGGGTGGGTGAATGCGATTCTCCCGGAAGACAAACCGCGACATCTCCTCGGCATCGGAGAACCAATCGATCTGTTTGAAGCAGTGCAAGCAGGGTGTGATCTCTTTGACTGCATTGCGCCGACACGCATGGGACGACATGGGACATTGCATACAAAAAACGGTCGGATGAATATCAGGAATGCAAAATTTGTTGATGACTTTTCAAAGATAGAAGACGACTGCACCTGCTACACCTGTACGCATCATACGCGCGCATATCTCGCGCATTTATTTCGAGGAGAAGAAATGACAGCCGCGACACTCGCATCTATTCACAATCTGCATTTTATTTTGAGAATGGTAGAAAAGATCCGAGAAAGTATTTTGGATGATAGTTTTTTTGAGTTTAAAAAGGAGTTTGTGGAGAAGTATTATAAAAAATAAAACCCTACTGCAATCTTAGCAATAGGGTTTTCACTCTTAGTGAATGTATTAATTTTTGGAATATTTTACTCCGTGATCGATGGCATTTAAAATTGAAATACCAGCGATAATTCCACAAACAATGCTTTCATTTTTGGCCTCATTAGGCCATGTGTTTATAAGTAATGCTATAAACACAAGAGCTACTATGATACTGGCGATGCATGCCACTATGTGATGAGTGCGAAGTGGTAGTTTCATTTTTTTAATTTTAAAGATGAGCAGATAAGTGGCTTTCATTATATCCTATATACTATATTTGTCAATATTTGCCAACTTCTATATACTATAGATATGAAATTCAAACTCTCAGGCAGCTATCAACCCGCTGGTGACCAACCGGCGGCTATAAAATCCCTTCTAAAGGGGCTCAAAGACGGCAAACAGCTCCAGACACTGCTCGGTGCAACAGCGACTGGTAAGACGTTTACGATGGCAAATATCATCGAGTCTATTCAGAAGCCGACACTCGTGATTGCGCACAACAAGACTCTCGCTGCCCAGCTCGCCAGCGAGTTCAAGGAATATTTTCCAGACAATGCCGTCCACTACTTCGTCTCATACTACGACTACTACCAGCCTGAGGCGTATATGCCGATCACGGATACGTTTATTGAAAAGGATGCGCAGATCAACAAAGAGATTGATCGTCTTCGCCATGCAACCACTCAAAGCCTCCTCACTCGTAAAGATGTAATCATCGTTGCGTCAGTCTCATGTATCTATGGTCTTGGTTCACCAGTTGAATATGAAAAGACGAATTTTAAAATAGAAAAAGGAATGAAGCTCTCACGTACTGAGGCGATGGAGCGACTCATTTCGATTCATTTCTCACGCACTACTGCAGACCTCGAAAGCGGTACCTTTCGCGCACTCGGTAACAAGGTGGATATCATGCCAGTATCCGAAACGATCATGTATCAGATCGACTTTACCGGAAATACAGTGCAGAGCATTTTGAAAATTGATCCAGTGTCATCAAAAATCTTGAGCGAAGAAGACAATGTATTTATCTTCCCGGCAAAACACTTCATGACCAATGCTGATGAAAAAGAACGTGCAGTTGCGGCAATCAAACATGAGCTCGATGAACAACTCAAACATTTCGAAAAAGAAGGCAAACTCCTCGAAGCAGAACGCATCAAGCGCCGCACGACCTACGATCTCGCCATGATCCGTGAGATGGGATACTGCTCAGGTATTGAGAACTATAGTCGTCATATGTCAGGCAAGCTTGCAGGGGAGCCGCCAGAGACATTGCTTTCATATTTCCCGCACAAGGCAGACGGGAGTCCGGACTTTATGTTATTCATCGATGAATCACACGTAACTATTCCACAGCTTGGCGGTATGTACGCAGGAGATGCATCGCGCAAACAGACACTCGTGGAATTTGGATTCCGACTGCCATCTGCAAAGGATAACCGACCATTGAAGTTTGAAGAATTCAAAGAACGCATTGGGCAGACGATATTTGTCTCTGCTACACCAGGCAAATATGAAGCTGAACATTCAGAGCAAATAGTCCAGCAGATCATTCGTCCGACCGGGCTTGTAGATCCACTCGTAGAAGTACGACCAATTCTCGAAGACCGCGACGCAAAAGGATCTGATGGATACAAAGGTCAGGTACAAGACTTTATTGCCGAAGCAGAAAAGGAAATCAAAAGTGGTGGGCGAGTACTTGCAACGACATTGACCAAACGCATGGCTGAAGATTTGTCTGCATATCTCAAAGAAAAGAATATTAAATCTGAATACCTGCACTCTGATATCAAAACCATTGAACGAATTCAGATCATTACCAAATTCCGAAAAGGGGAATTTGATATTCTCGTTGGGGTCAACTTGCTCCGAGAAGGACTCGACATGCCGGAGGTATCACTCATCGGTATTCTTGATGCTGACAAGGAAGGATTTCTCCGTAGCGAAGTCTCACTCATTCAAACGATCGGGCGAGCTGCTCGTAACTCAAATGGTCGGGTGATCCTCTATGCGGACAATATGACGGGTTCGATGGAGCGTGCAATCAGCGAGACAACACGTCGCCGTAACATTCAACTCGCATACAACAAAGAGCACGGTATCACTCCAATGACTATCAAGAAGACAATTCGTGATATCACCCAGGGTATGGAGAGTGACCACAGCAAGGCGGTGAATGCAGAACTTGCACTCGACATGGAACTCTTTGCACAGATTGAGAAAGATCAGAAAGGAAAAAAGACGAAAGGAAAAAATCCGATTGAAAAGTTGATCATTCTCAAAGAAGCTGAAATGAAAGAAGCAGTAAAGTTGCTCGACTTTGAGACTGCGGCAATATTGCGCGATGAGATCGGGGTGTTGCGGGAGAGGACATATATCAATCCATAGATATCTAATGCTAATAAAAGTAAAAGTATTTCCGGAGAGTAGTGAAGACGCTGTAGAGAAAGTAGGTATTGATACGTACCATGTGAGTGTACGGGCCGGTGCACAAAACAATCATGCTAATAGAGTGACCATTCACTTACTCACCAAACATTTTGGTACAGGGGTGAAGCTCGTGTCAGGGGGTACGAGACAGAATAAAATATTTAAGGTTCAAGAAAGTTAGTTTTTTCTCGGCAATGGATGTAAATGCGCAGCGATGCCTATAGCCGCTGCAATGATGACGAGGTTTTTGATGATGTACTGACCTTCGAGTGTCGGTACAAACGGTCTACTGAATGTCTCGCCTGGCAAGAAAATGAGTGGAAGAAATGTGGTCACCATATGGATGAGGAGGAGCGGAATGACGATGCGCACTGCCTTGGGGATGAGAAAGAGGATACCGATGAGACATTCAAACAGTGCGAACATGATATAAAAACTATCAAACGGTATTGCTGGTGCAAGTGTCTGATCAAAGAGCTGGTGGACGAGTGCGCCTGCGGGTGAGAGTCCAATGACTTTCAAAAGTCCAAACCAAAAGAAGACGATAAACAATGCAATGCGTGCAGTAGGGATGCTAATCCGGCGGAAGAAATGGATGATCCGAGCGTCGGTGCTGTATGTTGTTTCCATGGCGCCAGTATACTATAATCACCTTTGTAATACTCTATATACCCCTATACGCCAACTGCGAGGGGATTTATGCGTACCAGCAACATATGAAAAAACCAACCACAACAAACCAAGACAAAGTACAAGAATATATCATCGTCAAAGGCGCACGTACTCATAACCTCAAGAATATTGATGTGGAGATGCCACGCGGCAAGATGATTGCAATCACTGGTATGTCAGGAAGTGGCAAAAGCTCGCTTGCATTTGATACGATCTTTGCAGAAGGGCAGCGTCGCTATGTGGAAAGTCTCTCTGCATATGCACGACAATTTTTGAATCAGATGCCAAAACCTGATGTGGATGAGATTAGTGGTCTCTCGCCTGCTATTTCCATTGACCAGAAGTCTCGCTCCAATAATCCTCGTTCAACGGTTGCAACAATCACCGAGATATACGACTACCTCCGTGTGCTCTATGCGCGTATCGGAAAGGCATACTGTCCTGTCTGTGGCACACTCATCACCAAACTCTCACAAGAAGAAATCAATACATTTATTCTCAATAAGATAAAAGATTTATCCAAAAATAAATCAAATAAAGAAGTCATGGGTGTCGCATGGAATGACACTCGCATCCAAGTATTTGCGCCGGTTGTCCGTGGACGAAAAGGCGAATACTATCAGCTGCTCTATGATTTGCTCGGTAAAGGATTTAGCACGGTGCGTGTCGATGGTGTGATCAAAAACCTCCGCGAAAAAATCGAGCTTACAAAAAATAATCAGCACACAATCGAAGTAATGGTGGATGAACTTGCGGTGCATGAATTCAAGGACAACCCTCGTGATGCAGAGCTTCGTCTGTCAGAAGCAGTAGAACGTGCACTCCATGAAGCTGATGGTTTGGTTCAAATAGTATTTGGGGTATCAGAAGATTTCTCAATGCAAACCAATGAGCTCCAGGAATTCCTGTTGTCATCAAAGTTCGCGTGTCCAAATGATGGGTATTCATTTCCAGAAATTGAACCACGACTCTTTTCATTCAACTCTCCGTATGGCGCGTGTCCGGAATGTAACGGTATCGGTACAAAATTCTTTGGGGGTACTGAGCCCTGTGAAGTCTGTGAAGGTAAGCGTCTTCGCCCTGAAGCACTCAATGTATTCCTCGGAGAAGGTGAGACAAAAGGTAAATCCAATCGCAGAAATGTTGTTGAGGTAACCTCACTCTCTGTTGAAGAAGCATTTGATTTCTTTGGGTCATTGAAACTCACTCCAAAGGATAAGGAAATCGCAAAACCAGTGCTTCGCGAGATTGAAGATCGCCTGACATTCTTGCTCAACGTTGGACTTGAATATCTCGCGCTCAGCCGTACTGCAAACACACTCTCGGGTGGAGAAAGTCAGCGTATTCGTCTTGCGTCGCAGCTCGGAAGCCGACTCGTGGGAGCAATGTATGTGCTCGATGAACCGACGATCGGACTCCACCAGCGCGACAATGAACGTCTTATCAAGACATTGGAAGATCTGCGCGATATCGGCAACACGATCATCGTAGTAGAGCATGATGAAGATACGATCTATGCATCTGACTATATTGTTGATATCGGACCAAAGGCTGGTATTCACGGAGGGGAGGTTATTGTCTCTGGATATCTCGACAAACTATTGGCAGCAAAAACCAATCCGTCAGGATCGCGCACGCTTGCATATCTGCGTAAAGAAGAAGAAATAGAAATCCCGGAAAAGCGTCGCGATACTGACAAAGGAACAATCAAAGTAGTGGGTGCAAATCTCCATAATATTCATAATCAAAATATTGATGTGCCACTTGGCAAGATGGTGTGTATTACTGGTGTTTCGGGCTCCGGGAAAAGTACATTCCTCTACGAAATTTTATACAAAAATTTGCAAGCAAAGTTTGAGCGCAAGCACCGCTCGGCACAGATATATAACTGTGCGTCATTTACCGGCAGTGAATATATTTCTCGCGCTATCATGATTGATCAGTCCGCAATTGGCCGTACACCACGATCAAACATTGCAACCTATACCGGGGCATTTACTCATATCCGAGAAATCTTTGCGGCAACCGAAGAGGCACGTCTGCGCGGGTGGAAAATCAATCGGTTCTCATTCAACGTCAAAGGAGGTCGTTGTGAAGCATGTGAAGGAAATGGTGAGATTGCAGTCGAGATGCACTTCCTTCCAACGGTGTATGTGACGTGCGATGTCTGCAACGGCAAGCGATTTGATAAAGAGACACTCATGGTCAAATATAAAAAGAAGAGTATTTATGACGTGCTCCAGCTTTCGGTGGAGGAAGCATTGGAATTCTTTTCAGAGATCCCTGCGATATCTGATCGACTTACCACACTCAATGATGTCGGACTTGGGTATGTGAAGCTCGGACAATCTGCAACAACACTTTCAGGCGGGGAAGCGCAGCGTGTAAAGATTGCATCAGAGCTCTATCGCCCGTATCTTGAAAAGACAATGTATCTCCTCGATGAACCAACGGTTGGACTTCACTATGATGATGTAAAAAATCTCATCGGTGTGTTAAATAGACTCGTTGCAAAAGGAAATACTGTCGTCATCATTGAACATAATCTCGACCTGATCAAATGCGCTGACTATCTCATCGATTTTGGTCCTGAGGGTGGAATTCATGGCGGGAACATTGTTGCGAAGGGTACACCCGAAGATGTCGCGAATAATAAGAAGTCATATACAGGGACGTATCTTAAAAAGCTTTTGTAAGAAGTTTATTACTAGATGCCAAAACCAAATGCATCTGCTTTTGCTTCAAGTTGGTTTGCATAGATTTGATAGGGCGCAGTGGTGAGTGTTGCTGCTGGTGCTCGGTAGATGTATGCATACCCATAGTCTGGTTCCCCTCCGACAGGGCAAGGATTTAATTTGTTTTTGCGACTACTACATTTTTTAGCTCTTATTGTTTTTTTTGTTATTTGAGCAAATGCTGTATATCCACGAGGCATTTGTATCATCGCAAGAGGGTCGGTACTCAGTGATCCTATATACGGAGAGAGTTGATCTTGGAGGATGAGCCAGTTGTTTGTGTATATTGCGCTATCTGCAGTACAGGTCGCGAGATAGGTAGTATTTCCATGATTGAGACAGGTGGGATTGTTTAGATCAGGGGGTACTCCGTTGTGATCATTCATATAGAGCGCGATTGCAGTGTTGATTTGTGTAATTTCTTGAACACGTTTCGAATCTCTTGCTTTTGCACGTGCAGTATTGAGTGATGCAAGAACTACTGCTGCAAGAATACCAATGATTGCAATGACTACCAGAAGTTCGATGAGAGTGAAGCCGGAGTGTTTAG
>JACCDG010390953.1_pt1 | contig 11513 bp, 11 predicted proteins | sample 7442471 | NCBI WGS metagenome assembly JACCDG01 (sample SAMN15323444, study PRJNA562643) | freshwater metagenome | isolation source: river surface water | place: USA:Blue River Watershed | collected 2017-08-17
AAACTCCATTCAATTTATATCAAGAACAAATTAAAAATAGATCTACGCTACGTTTTGCCATAGGATATATCGTTAGACTTAAGCAATTCGCGATTCATGAATTGATCAGAAGGATAGCCATTTATAACGGAGCAGAAATAGGAAAGAACACCGTACTTCCACTAAAGTTAGCACGTCGCGCCAATCATAATTTAAAGGTTGGAGACAACTGTTCAATACAAACAGATTTAATAGACTTGAGGGCACCGGTTCATATTGGCAGCCATGTAATTATTGGTTCAAATGTAGAGATCCTCACTTGTAGTCATTACATAGATTCGCCTAACTGGGAATTTAAATCTTACGGCGTTCAAATAGAAGATTATGTTTGGTTAGCCACTAAAGTGTTTATCCTACCCTCATGCCAAAAAATTGAATACGGTGCAGTTTGTGCAGCAGGTGCGGTAGTAGTTAAAAATGTGGGTAAAATGAGTGTGGTTAGTGGAAACCCTGCCCAACATCTTAAGGTCCGACAAACAATTCACGACCAACTAATCGTATCATCTTTGAGCGGAGGTGACTTTTTATATTACCGAAGCGCTCGAAAAAATAAATAAGTGCAATTCTCTGCTGTTAAAAAGAATCTTCTAGCCAATTTTTTCGGTATTGGTGTGCAGTTGCTAATCCAAATTGCACTTGTACCCATCTTTCTGATTTTTTGGAAAGTGGAGGTCTACAGTGATTGGCTCGTCATCAGTGCTATTACCTCCTTTTTTACCGTTACTGATATAGGTTTGAATAGCGTTACCATTAATCGATTTGTGATCAAGTATGCCGAAGAAAATTTTACAGAATGCAGGGCCTTACTCACGAATAATTTGCTACTCATTATTGGTGTTTTCTTTGTTTCTGTAGTTGGCTGTTTGTTCTTCATCTTTGCTTTTGATTTAAATGAAGTTTTGCACTTACATCAACTTAGTAGTGAGACAGCCAGATGGATTTTTATTCTGTTCATCATACATGTTTTTCTTGGTATGGGAAGCTCACTGTTTGATGCCATTTACAGGGCAGTCCACCTCAATCACAGAGCAGTTTTTATTGCCAATCTTGTGCGCTTGCTCGAAGGAGGCATTATTGTCTGCTCCTTAATACTTGGGTTTTCTATAGAATTAATGGTCCTATTATACCTTGCGCCAAGGCTATTTTCGATCATTCTCAAAGTTCATGAATGCCGACGATTATTCGATTTTCAATTCAGTTTAAAAAATGCCGATTGGCGTCTTTTTAAGTTGTTATTTATCCCCTCTTTATCATTTATGTCTTTCCCAATAGGAAATGCCATCGTTTTTCAGGGTTTTTCTTTGTTAGTCAATAATTATTTTGGAGCAAGTTCATTGGTATCGTTCAACACAACAAGAACGCTAACTAGTTTTGTCACCCAAATTTTGGGCGCACTTCTACATTCAGTCTGGCCCGAGTTCTCTATTGCCTATGGCAAGAAAGATTATGACAGAATGAGATTATTACATAGAAAGGCTTTCGTCATAGCAACGATTACGGCTGTCCTGATCAGTTTGTTTTTAGTGCTTTTTGGGAATCTTATTTTTGATATCTGGACAAATGGAAAAGTTGAATTTTACTTTCCACTTATGTTGGCTTTCTTGGTTGTACTTATTTTCCGAAATGTTTGGAGCACGAGCAGCGTCGTTTTAATGTCTACTAATTACCACACTACACTCGGCATCTTATTTGTCTCCTTTGCTGCGATCTCCTTAGGCTTTTCAATGTTGATTTTAAATCTATATGAATCCATTTCACTTCTTGTTTATTGTATCCTCATTTTAGAAATATCATTGATTTTTTATAGTATCAAAAAAGCGCTCGAAATCACTCAAGATAATTTTAGGGCACTGCTCGCTTCTTTTTGGGGTATAACTAAAGATTTATATGGCCAAATAATGCCAATTAGAAATAGTAAGCTCACTAATTGATGAGAATAAATATAGCTGCAGCCCACAGATTTCACTTATTAGATCTTGCAAGAGAACTTGCAGCAAATGGACATGAAGTAAGGTTCTATTCTTATGTACCTACTAAACGCGCGCTTAAATTTGGCTTAAAAAAGGAGAATAGTTATTCATTTTTCTTTTTAATGTTACCCTTATTAGCTTTATGGAAAATCTCCAAAGGATCAACATGGTCAACCAAACTACTTCATAGTGCAATGGATTACTATATGACATTATTCATGAAGCCATGTGATGTCTATATTGCTCTTGGAACGGTTTATTTCAAATCATTTTCTTCGGCAAAAAACAAATATAATGCTTTAACCATATTGGAGTGGGGCAGTATGCATATCTTAGAACAAGAATTGGCTATTACCAAACATACATTGGCTAAAAAACAGCCGCCATACTCGGTTTCAAGAAGCCTTATTGGTTACACCCTTGCTGATTATATATCAATTCCGTCCACACATGTGTTTAACAGTTTTGTCCTCAATGAGATATCACCAGAAAAATTAATCATTAATCCATATGGTGTGGATCTCAATATGTTTCCTCCAACCGAATTGAATAAGGAAAGTAATTACGATGCCGTTATGGTTGGAAACTGGAGCTATACCAAGGGTTGCGATTTAATTTCGGACTATTTTGCAACGTCAAACAAAACATTTTTACACGTAGGGTCCATAAAAGATTTGCCATTCCCTCAATCTGCCAACATGACCCATATTGACCATGTGGACCAATCAGAATTGCAAAAATATTACGCCAAAGCAAAAGTTTTTATTTTACCATCAAGGGCAGAAGGACTAGCGATGGTTCAATGCCAGGCAATTGCTTGCGGTTTACCTATTGTTTGCAGTTCCCTAACTGGCGGAATAGACTTAAGGAATCTACTCAGCGATCAAAAATGGATCATTGAAATGTCCGAATATTCCATTCAATCACTACATACATCGCTAGAACAGGCGCTAGCGCTATCTGAAATGCAAGACGGAGTCAGAAATTATGCCCAAAATGATCTAATAAAATTTACTTGGAAGGCATATGGGGAGAGGTATAATCAATTCCTAGTTCAAAGGATAGATGCTAAATAAAATTAAGCGCATATTGACTCAAATCCTGATGATCTCATCTCTAATAGAGATGTTAATTTATCCGGATTTTAAAGTATTTTGGGCAGTATTGGTAATCCAAGTCGGATGGTTTCTAATAAATAATTTAATAATTACCCAATTTAATTTATCGAGATATCCGGTGACATTTTTTATGTTCTTTGGACTTGGTTTTTTTCATTTCATTATACCAATTCCACTGACCTTAATAGAACTAAAGCCGGTCATTTTTAATTTGATTCTGCCTTTTGAAACTTTTTTACATCATCTTTTATTTACAATTTCTTTAGTTTTTACTTTTTCGATTTACAAAGTTTTCATGGCCAATGGAAATCCTTTGATTTCTGTTTTGAAACGGACTGATTTTTACAAGCCTCCTACTAATCGTGAAATCTGGCAGACGTCAATAATTGCTGCAGCTTTTTCGTTTTACTTCTACATCGTTTATGGTGCTTGGGAGAATACCACCGAACGAAGTTTAATTATGACTCTAGGCCAGACTATGGCAATTTTTCTATGGATGCCAATAATCATTCCCTTTTACAAGATTAGGCAAATCAGTAATCACCCATCAAAAAGAACGAATTTTTTTATAGTTGCTTATTTCTTCCTGGTTGTGATACTATCAATAGTTAGCAATTGGAGAACTATTTTGTATATGGGGATTTTCATTTTTGTAGCCTTGTATTTTATGGGTGTAATTTTTGGTCACTACAGTTTTTCTAAGTTATTTACATGGAAAAGATTTTTCATGCTTTCAATAATAATTTACATCATTTCGGGTCCTATTATGAATCTCGGAGTTGCCATGGTCGTTACAAGACAAACGCGCTACTATACTAATTCTACAGAGTTTTTTAGAAATACAATTGATGTTTATGAAAATACAGCGGTTTTAGAGCAATTTGAAAAAAGCATTGTTAAAAAAGAAAAGGGAACAATGTCTCAAAATACTTGGGATGAGGAATATTTAAATAATTATCTCTTAAACCGATTCTGTAATTTAAAAATCTCTGATAATTGTATTTATTACGCTAATAAAACAGGATATGCAAATCCAAAAATGCAAGAAGTGTTGCATAATCAAGTAATCGAATTCATACCCTCATTTTTTAGAAAATATCTTGACATTAAAAGTGATAATGAAGAAATTAAATCTTCTATAACCGACAACCTTTATAGTATTGCAATAAATGACACCTCGGTAAAAGGAAGCGCAATTATTGGGAGTATGCCTGGTGTTGGTTTATCTATTTTTGGATATTGGTACTTATTAGTTATCATTCCAATTTTCTTTATCCTATTCACAATGTTCGACTCATTTGCAATTGTTGTCAAGGATAAAGTATATTTCTCCTATTTTTTCTTCACTATATTGATTACGGCTCTCAATTTCTTTAATGACCGGCATGTATTTCAATTTGAGCTTAGATGGATACTTCGAAATTATATAGAATCAATTGTTATCTTCTTGTTTGTAATGACCACTCTTAGGTTCTTTAACAATTTATGGTTTAGGAATAAAACTGAAGTCAATGAATTTTAAAGATATTATTGTTCGCATCATTCGTAAAATCTATAGATTCATCAGCAGTAAGTCATTTGAACCACCTTCTTGTGATTATGATAGGCAATCTGTAAATAAATTATTATTTGAGGTTCTTCATCTTGATCAACCCTGCATGATTTCGCGCTTTGGAACAACTGAGCTCATTACAATTAATAATTATTTGTGTATAGAGAAGAATAGATTCGCTCTCACCGGGATCTGGGATTTCATTGTCGATAATACCCACACCCCTTGGTGGAACAAAGCACAAATGAATTTTCTGGATGTATACTCTGGTGTATATCCACCAACGCAAGAAACCTCAATCAAATTCTCTGAAAGATATTTAATGGATATTCCATTGATTGATGTCTTGGGCTCATTTCAGTATTATGAAAAATTCATGCCGCTCAGTAGAGATATTAAAAAGGTTCAACTCGAGACGTTGTATCCATTTTTTGTTGAAAATCCTTGGACTAAAGCACTGGCAGGTAAAAAAGTTTTAGTTGTACATCCTTTTGAGGATACTATAAAACACCAATATAGGTTTAGAACACATTTATTTGATAATCCAGATATTCTTCCTGAATTTGAACTGATTACTTTAAAGGCTGTACAGTCTGCCGCAGGTATACGCCCTCCTCATGAGAATTGGTTTTTAGCTTTAAATCATATGGAGGAAGAAATTTCAAGAATTGAATTTGATATATGTTTAATTGGTTGTGGGGCTTATGGACTACCACTTGCGGCTCATGTGAAAAGAATTGGCAAGAAAGCAATTCATATGGGAGGAGGATTACAATTATTATTTGGAATCAAAGGTAAACGCTGGGATAATCCAGATTATGGAAAAAATGAGTACCATAAATACCCCGAACTTATAAAAATACCATATGTTAGTCTTTACAATGAATATTGGATAAGACCGTTGGATAGTGACACACCGAAAAGTGCAAAAAAATTGGATGGCGCCATTTATTGGTAGTCATCCCCATCAAGTTTAAAAACTAATTTTTATGTTTTTTAAATCTTTTAGGATATTCACAAAGAAAATAAGCGCACACAATTTTTTTGCAATCCTTTACTTTAATTTCAAAATGTTGCCTTTTAGGCATGCAATTAAGTTACCATTTGACTTCTATTATTCTGTGCGGTTCCAAAATCTGTCTGGCCATATAATCCTTAATTGCAAAGAGGTCTACAGAGGAATGTTTAAGTTTGGAGGAAGAGGATCTGAAATGTTCAGTAGAACAACCACAATAATAGACTTAAAAGGGACAATAGAACTGAATGGACCACTAGAAATCGGACATGGTTGTTTATTGAGAGTTGAAAACGCTGCTATAGTTAGTTTCGGAGCAAATGTTAGACTTGGCGCATTGACCAAAATGTTTGCTGAAAATCGAATAATTTTTGGTGATGAAATTGATTTTAGTTGGGAATCTCAAATTTTTGATACGAATTTTCATTATATCAAAAATGTTAAAAATAATACTTTAGACGCAAGGGTTGGTTCGGTGAAAATTGGCTCGAGAAATTGGTTTGGTAATAGAGTAACAGTAATGAAGGATACAGTTACTCCTGATGATCTAATAGTGGCATCAAATAGTCTATGTAATAAGGACTATTCGGGTCTGCCTAATTATTCTGTCATAGGAGGAATTCCCGCAAAGCTGATTGCTTCAAACAAACAACGGCTCTTTGAAAATCTTGTAGATGTTTCACAGTTGAATGAAAAATAAGTTTTAAAATGAGTCTTGCAATTCTCCTCACATGTTTCAATCGAAAGGCAAAAACGCTTGCTTGTCTGGAGAGTTTAAAAACAATTTGTCCAAGTGGTGATGTTTATCTTGTTGACGACGCATCCACCGATGGTACCAGTGAAGCTGTTTCAAGGTTATTTCCTGAAGTAACTATCATTAAAGGAAATGGAAATTTGTTTTGGAATAGAGGTATGCACTTAGCCTGGCAAGTGGCGGCGCAGAAAAAGAACGACTTTTATCTTTGGTTAAATGATGATGTTGTTTTATTTCCTGGTGCCCTCGATGAGCTATTTGCTTGTTCTCAAATTCAAAATAATAGCGCTATTATCTCAGGATTGATTGAATCTTCTTTGGATGGCACCGTTATTTATGGTGGAACAGATAGCTTTCGCCGACTCATTCAACCAAATGGGAAATTAAATCAAATCTCTCATTTAAATGGAAATGTGGTACTTATTCCAGATACTGTATTCACAAAATTAGGAAATTTCGACCCTGTTTTTCATCACGATTTAGGCGATGTAGACTATGGTTTTCGTGCAGTCAAGAAAGGAATTGGTGTCTACACAACAAGAGTGAGTGTTGCTAGCGGCGAACCAAATCAGATTTGCCGTGTAAGAAAAAATGGCGTGTCCATGAAAGACAGATTTAAAAATTTATACGCTCCTCTAGGGTCTCATCCGAGAATAAATTTTTACTTCAGAAGAAAACATTTCGGAATACTCAATGCCTCGTTTTACTTTGTTTTTTTGCATTTTCTGAATCTATTACCTGATTCGTTAAATCAATTTTTTTTCAAGGATAGATATATCGCTTAACTTTTAATGAGATTACTTCACGTTATATCATCTATGGACCCTAAAAAAGGTGGCCCCTCGCAAGGATTAAGGAATTTAAATCCTTTTTTAGAAGGTCATGGGATGCACGTAGAAATAGTGTGTCTGGATAATGAAGACCTCCAATCAGCTCAACCAAACAAACTACTAAAGCATAAAATTGGCAAAGGGTTTAGCGCTTTTCAGTACAATTCTATGCTGAGGAGCTGGTTAATTAAGAACTTGACATCATTCGACTTTGTCTCGGTTCACGGAATTTGGCAATACCCTAATCTTGCTGTTTTCAGTGCCATCAATCATCTAAAAAGAAAAGGAGAAAAACATATTCCAAAAGTGGTGATCATGCCACACGGTATGCTCGACCCCTATTTTCAGACTGCGAAAGATCGAAAATGGAAGGCTTTGCGAAATGAAATTGTATGGCGCCTAACCGAAAGAAGAGCCATTAATGCGGCCGACGCAGTATTATTCACTTGTCAAATGGAGCTAGAATTGGCAAGAAAAACATTCAAAGGATATCATCCAAAGAAGGAGATAAACGTTGGGTATGGCATTCAAGAACCACCTGTGTTCGATGTCAGAATGCAATCTGAATTTGAACAATGTTGTCCTGAACTTAATAACAACGCATATTGGTTGTTTTTAAGTAGAATCGACCCTAAAAAAGGCATTGATATCTTAATCGCCGCATATAAAAATCTAAAGCAAAGGGGGCTCAGTCTTCCTCACCTTGTAATAGCAGGCCCAATAGATTCAGCCTATGCTCAAAAAATGGTAGAAGCCGCAAAAGAAATCGATACGATTCACTTTCCGGGAATGTTGACTGGAGATCAAAAATGGGGTGCATTTTATGGATGTACAGCTTTTCTCCTGCCGAGTCACCAAGAGAATTTTGGTATCGCAATAGTAGAAGCAATGGCTTGCGGAAAGCCTGTACTCATTTCAAATAAAGTAAACATTTGGAAAGAGATTCAAGCCGGCAACGGCGGTTGGGTTTTGGAAGAGATCAATATGTTAAATTTATTGGATCAGTTAAATAGTATTTTGAACTTGGATACGGTACAGTTAAGCCACAAGGGCAACCAAGCAAGGATAACGTATGAAAAATATTTCCGAGTTGAGGATAAGGCTGCGCAATTTGTTACCGCCCTTTTATCCTGTGACAAGCAAAACATAAATTATGAGTAAAGATTCATACATTTCACCATCTTTTTCATTTCAAAACAGGGTAGCACGGTATTTCTGGATTGTATTTTATCTTCTTTTTTTTAGATATACTCCAAGATTTTCACATAAATGGCGCGCCTTTGTATTAAAATGTTTTGGTGCGAAGGTTGGGACGAATGTTCATATATATCCCAGAGTAGTTATTTGGGCTCCTTGGAATCTTGAAATTGGTGACAGTGTAGGAATTGCCAACGAAGTCAATCTATATAGTCAAGGGAAAATTGTTATTGGCAATCGGGTTACAATCTCTCAAGGAAGCTATGTCTGCACAGGTACGCATGATTATACGCTAAAGAATCACCCTCTCATTACAAAGCCAATAAATATTCAAAGCAATGTTTGGGTGGCCGCAGAATGTTTTATTCATCCGGGCGTCACAATTGGGGAAGGGGCTGTTGTTGGCGCAAGATCGGTCATAACCAAAGATTTACCTCAATGGTCTGTATGTACAGGAAATCCATGTTTGGTTGTTAAAAAAAGAGAGATTTCATGACCACCCCAATCTCCACAATTATTCTCACCTTCAACGAAGAGAAGCACATAGAGCGCTGTATTCTGAATGCGAGGCGGTTTTCGAAGGAAATATTTGTAGTTGATTCATTTTCGACGGATAATACCATCGAGATAGCAAAGAGGCTAGGGGCAATAGTTTATCAGAATAAATGGGAAAAGAACTACGCACGACAGTTTAATTGGGGTTTAACGCATTTGCCAGTGACGTCTGAATGGGTATTCCGTTTGGATGCTGATGAATATTTAAGCGATGAACTCATCGACGAATTATCTGAGAAAATGCCTGCATTGGATCGTCAAATATCTGGGATATCATTTGAACGCAAAATGATTTTTATGGATAAAATGATCACAAGGGGCATGCCTCAGATGCATATGTTACGCCTTTTTAAAATAAAGGATGGTCATTGCGAAGACCGTTGGATGGATGAGCATATTGTTTTAACCAAAGGTAAAACTGCACGATTTGAGGGCTCTTTTGTAGATCACAATTTGAACACACTCGGTTGGTGGATTGCCAAACACAATGGCTATGCGATTCGGGAAGCAGTAGATTTATTGCTGTTAAAATCTTCTATACATATTGTTGATGCCGAACAGGAGAAATTGACCTCTATAGACGCCATGGTTAAACGAAAAAATAAGTTGAGGTACAGTCGCCTACCTTTGTTTTGGAGGTCATTTGCTTATTTTATCTATCGATATATATTCAAGCTTGGGTTCGTTGATGGCAAAGTAGGATTTATTTGGCATTTTATGCAAGGCTGGTGGTATCGATCTTTGGTTGATGCAAAAATTCTTGAAATCAAGAAACATTGCGGCCAAGATCAGTCCAAATTAAGAAACTACCTCTCGACAAATTATCAGATAGAGATTTAAATGATTTTGGAATAATTCTATGAAAGTTTCTATCATAACCGTGTGTTACAATCGAGTTGCTACTATTGAAAAGGCAATACGGAGTGTGCTTGAACAAAATTATTCCGATATAGAATATATTGTCATTGATGGTAATTCAACCGACGGCACCCAAACTGTTATTGAGCAATATGGCCATCAACTTGCGAAGTATGTCAGCGAACCTGATAAAGGGATGTACGATGCGATCAACAAGGGACTGACACTTGCCACCGGTGAAATCGTAGGTCTTGTGCATTCAGATGATGAATTGTTTGATACAAATGTGATCGCTAAAATAGTGGAGCAATTCCAAGAAAATAATGCCATTCATGTCGTCTACGGCGACGGAATTTATGTCTCTAATTCTCAGCCAAATCAAATTGTCAGAAATAGAATTGGGGGTTATTTTTCAATAAAAAAATTAAAGTCGGGTTGGTTGCCTTTACATCCAACCGTTTATATCAAACGATCGGAAATACAGAGATTAGGAAATTATAGTTTAGATTACAAAATCGCGTCTGATACTGATTTTTTATTGAGGTATTTATATCTTCATCGTTTACCTGTCGCCTATCTCAACGCATATATCATCCGGATGAGAGTAGGGGGCTTGAGCACTTCCAAATCTAGGGCGATTGAGGTCTTAAAAGAGGATTATATAATTTATAAAAGCTTTGGTTTACCTGCCTTTAAAGTCGTTTTGCAGAAAAAAGCGCGCACGGCATTTCAATACATTCACTCTAAACTATCTAAATAAGAAATGACTACCGAACCCAAAGAAGCGTTCCCTTATTTGCCCCCGAGTCCGGAGTTGAAACAACAGTATTCCTCTTTGTTTGAATTAAATAGTCCCGTTGAGGTGAGATTTCCAAAACGCATTTTTGATATATGGCTTTCTGGAACAATTTTATTGTTTTGTTTGCCAATTATCTTGTTGTTGTTTGTTTTAAACCTTCTTGAAGGGATCTTCATCAGAGAAAATGCAGGTCCCTTATTTTTTTTCTATTATGGGGTTAGTCAAGGAAGAAAATTCAAGAAATGGAAGATTCGGCTCATCAAAGAAAAGTTTATCGATAAAGAATTGCAGAAAGTAGGTGATTGGCATGCTTATAAAAATGAATGGATGCCTGAATCGAGAACGATACTCGGAAAATTTGTAAAAAAATTCTACTTAGATGAAATCCCGCAGTTCTTTAGTGTGCTGGTTGGTGATATGTCTTTAGTTGGCCCGAGGCCTTTGGCAGTTCATCATTATGAACGCGATTTGGCGCAGGGCAATATTACTAGAAAGTTGCTGAGAGGCGGGCTTTTGGGTCTTGGCCATATTAATAAAGGTACGGCTGAAATGGGCAATCCAATCTATGAATACGAATACCTTGACTATTGCGTCCATCAATCATCAGTTAAACTTTTACTATTAGATTTGAAAATCATTTATAAAGGAATAATACTGATGTCAAAAGGAGGGGGGCATTAAAGTCGCCTGCTTCAATAAATATCTCACCCCATGAAAACACCACAACAACTACTCGAAAATTTTAATGTGATCTCCTCAGACCTTACCCGTCCGTGGGGAGGTTTTTATGTCATTGACGAAACCCAAGCTCAAGCGTTTTCGGATG
>JACCDG010362116.1_pt1 | contig 11512 bp, 17 predicted proteins | sample 7442471 | NCBI WGS metagenome assembly JACCDG01 (sample SAMN15323444, study PRJNA562643) | freshwater metagenome | isolation source: river surface water | place: USA:Blue River Watershed | collected 2017-08-17
CTTGGGCCATGCTTGAAATGTGATAGTCAGGACCGTACATTCGCGCAATCTTTACGCCATCAACATACAAGTGCGCATGCCCCGTACCCATAGCATCGGCTTCATTCACATGTGCAGGATCCCATTTGAAATTCGTTGTCTCAACGTGCACGTTGTATCCAGACACATCGTCGTGCTCCACAGTGACTGAGACCGTGGGCGCATCAGCAGCAGCTACTTCGTAGAGTGCGTGCGTGTGCTCCATTGGCATTTCTGCGCTTTGATCGTGCGCATGATCTGCAGGCGCAGGAGCACAACCAACAAGAACAATGACAACGAAGAGAGCAGCGAATGCGTATTTCATGCGTATTGAGCGACTTTTGGGGTTTTTATGTATTTGCGTTTGACCGAACGCACCCTATTTTGAAGGTGAATAAGTGCTGGAGCAGCATAAACAGTCGAACACTCTGCGCAAGTAAGTTATGCGTTGTCAAATTGAGAGACTAATGCAGGTATGTGTTCAAGGGGAATTGCATGCTGCCCGACAAAAGTGTATCCATCGTCTAAAGTCCCCAAGTAGTCATCTTGCTCATCTAAACTACTTAAGCGTCCAAACGCAACTTTTTCACGTCGATGGGACTTATCTACAACGGAAAATAAGAAACTCCCAGTTCCAATTGCTGCAAGCGCTGCATCGTACCTATCTGATGGAATTGGTAAGCACCATCCGCTAGACGAGGGAAGAATTACAAGGAGATAGTCTCGAGATGCCTCATCTACACACAAAACCGCAGCATCTCGATAGTTCGTAACTGAACTTTGAATTGGTGGCAGGGGCGCTAAACTATTATTCAAAGCCATCGCTCCATCAATTGGAATTCCTGCGCCAACATCAAATAGGGTGCCAGAAAAATACACCAGAGGGCCTTCTGTACGGTAATTACGACCAGTTACAGAATCTCTGAATAAGGGCGTAGTAGCAAGATCTCCATGCGGAACCGAAACCTCACGAATAGTTTCCAAATAACCGTTCGGACGCAGAAAATACTCTTTTTGCGGCATCGTTGCAGGAATCCTCGTCAAGGGCACCGGATTCGGCGTCGATAGAGAAACAGGCATCTGGCAGGAACCATCATAAAGCAATACTTGATTTACATCGCAGGCAATCACTTGCAGAGTAGTCAACCATTTGCGGGCGCTTGGCTCGGATGAAATTAATCTAAGATAACTATCGTCGTGCGTGAGCAAGATACTCTTCTTTCCATCGGATGCTAACCCGACAGGTCTCCCGCGAGTTGTTCCAAGTGGCGTTCTTTGCTGAGTCCACGGATTGAATGAAAACAATTCATGACCTTGAGCAAGAATGAACGCCTCAGCGCTCCCACCACGGAGAAATGCATCAGTTCGTTCAATAAGTCCATCGAGGTTCATTGTGACGCAACAAAATGTACTGCCACCGCCATACAAGAGAGGATATTTTCGCACTTTATTAAACAGATAGGAAATAATTCCAATAAACTTGCTCTCTGGGCTCCGCCTCGAAATCACGCTAGCTACTGCTCTGAAGGTTCTTCAGTGAACTTTAGAATACACCCACAACGCATATAAAAACAGCATAGCGAAATGTCCTGTATGGATCGCAGGCAGTTTCTCCGTTTCTTAGGCATAGGTGCAGCCGCAGCTGCAGCAAACCCCGTGGGAACAATCGCCCGCGCAATGAGCTCGACCTCGTCGCTGCGCGTTGAATCTATCAACGGCTCGATGGTCCTTACCGTGCCACCGGTAAGCGGTGCGAGCTATGAGAGTGTGGCTCGCAACATTACTGGACATACAGAATTCGGTTCACGCCTACTCATTTTGAACGAACCAAAACATCCTGGGGAAAACGCAATCGAAGTTCCTTGGACGCTCGTAATGCCAGAACTAAAAGAAGCTCTGAATGAACAAATAACTTTGCTCGATGTCGCTGGCGAAGACGAGGATACTTGGACGCTTGCCGAATTCATAGAAGACGCTATTGATGTTGTGCGGTGGGGCTTTGAGAAAACCATGCTCGTCATTGCAGCACTGAATGGATTTACAGAAGAAAACCCTTCAATGAGAGCAGGAACCCCAGTGAGAGTTCCGGCGTCAGTCGTTGTAAAATCATGTAATAGCGTTGATCGTGAGAAAGGAAAAATATCGGAGTATCCGGCACGATTTCGCAGAAAACCAGCGCCAGGAAAACGAACTCCTCGTAGCGATAGAGAACTCATTGAATCCATGGCGAAGTTCTATCCTCCTATTCCGGTTACATACCAGCAAGTAGTGGATAATCTGCGTGCGTGCGACAAAAAAGGCGCTCCCAGAAAAAGAAGCGGCCGAAGAGGAACTGTACCACACACAGGACTCGATGTTTTTGCGCCAATAGGCACACGCATACTGCCAATAGAAGTAGGACGAATCCTTGAAATCAAGCACTACAAAAAACCGAACAAGTACTATAGAAATGGTCGGTCTGTAAAGTACATGACGGCAAGTGGAATGATTGTTCAGTGCCTCCACCTCAGCGCATTTCGCAGCGGACTCAAGAAAGGAGACCTCGTCGATATTGATACAGTCATCGGCTACGCAGGAATCAGTGGAAATGGAATAAAAACTAATCCCCATGTACATCTGCAAATACGAACGAAAGATATCGGTGATGAAGACGATGATGTTGACGTAGTTGACCCATTACCATACGTTCTTGGCGCAAAAAACGCAGAGTTAGAAAGAGACGTTCGCAATCCGAAGACGAAGTATCTCGAGTTTTACCGCAAAGTCGATATGAAAGCACTCTAGAAGAACAACAATAGCGTTATAAACAAAATATTCTCTAACTGATCATGGATTTTGGAAAAGAATTCAGGGATGCATGGACATTGCTCAAAGCAAATCCCGCAACAACCATCCCCCAAGCAATCAGCATCTTACTCTTCGCGCTCTGGTTTATGGCTATCATTCACACCAGTGGCGCAGTACCACTCGTGCAAGACCTCATCAGAGCTGATCACGAATTCAAAGCAACGCACCCAGAGCCAAGCATGTTTGACTTTGCAGCGTATGAACAATACTCAGCAGATCAAGATGCCTTTTACGCTGCGCAATTTGGCGGTTCGCTCGAAGATACGGTGCTGCAACTTTTCACACTCGATTTGCTCAAGCGATTACTCATACTGACCGCAGTAGCGATGCTGCTCACGTTCTATGCTACAACAATTGCATACGCAGCTGTTGGCATAGTCGCAGTAGGATCTCCATTCACGCTTGCGAGCACGCTCAAACTCACCAACAAGCTGTTTCTTCGCCACATAGGCATGCGAATCCTGCAAACACTCATACTCTTTGTACCCTTACTCGTAGGAGCACTCCTTGTCATTGGCGCATTCTTTGTTCATGAAGCGCTGGGCATCCTGCTCCTCATTGTCGCTATACTCGCAGGGATTGCGTACATGGTGTACATCGGTACTCGACTTGCATTTTGCGAGCCAGCGATGTTCATGAAGCAACTTCCAGCAGTTGATAGCATTGGCGCTAGCTTTGCAGCAACACGCGGTCGCTTCGGCAGTGCGTTTGCGGTGCTCGTTATTGTCTCGCTCCTCAGCTGGTTTGCGAGTGGCATATCGTATCAGCCGCTGGTCGAAATATTTGTAGGATTCTCTCTCTCGGTTGCGACGGCAAAGCTTGCTGCATTGTCGATCATATTTGTGTTCCTCCTTGTTGTGCACGCAGCCGTCTTCACCGTTCGTGATCTGTTCTTGTTCATGGCGTACAGGGAGTTTGATACCCATGGCTGAACGATACGCAGGATTCTGGATTCGTCTGCTTGCATGTTTGCTTGATGCAATAATTTTTGGCGTCCCCTGGGGCATCCTGCAATGGGCACTTGTCGAGGAATTACAAATCATGTCCTTCGACATCGTCCTCACTATAACCTTTGTACTACTCTACGCTTGGATTGAAGGCAAAAAAGGAGCGACACCAGGCAAACTCGCATGCGGTCTGCGCGTCGTGGATGAACACGGCGATCGCATTGGCTTTGCAAACGCTGCGCTTCGCAACATCGGCAAGATGCTCTCGCTCATCCTCCTTGGCATCGGATTCCTCATGATTGCTTGGGATAGCAAGAAACAAGCGCTGCACGATAAATTCGCAGGAGCATACGTAGTTTGGAAACCAGCATGAACTGTACTCGTTGTAAGGCTGAACTACAATTTACCCGCTTCTATGAAGGGGCGAATGGCTTTATGGCAGAATTCTACTGTGCATCATGCGTCACTCGCAAAGTAATGCCAGTGAAGACTGAGTTCATGGATGGAAAATGAGACCGAGCGAACACACAAGAAAAATTATTCGAGGACTCGCCGACGACATTTCTGAAATACTCGATCGCGGCATCATCACCGAGGAAGATCGGGAAAAATTAGCGTCAGACAAGAAAGCACTCCTCTTTGCGCTTCGAGAATTTGAAGAAGAAATGACGGAGAAGCAAAAAGCACTGCTTGCTCGCGCCTACGCAGAGTACCCTACACAAAAGTATGAAGAACTCCAACATCTTGCGGATGAAGTAACGCTTATTTTTCGGTAGTGCTGATACCTTTATTCGCCATCGCCCTCAGGACGATTCACGAAGTATTTTTCACTCTCAAAACACAGCTGCCTTTTTGCTTCTCGCAAGAATAGAAGAAAAGGCTATATACTCAAGAAAAGGCCACCATGCAGTATTGCGGAGGTTTGTTGCTCGTCCCTCGCAACCTGCGCGTCGAAAGGTCTGCAGAATCGACCTCTCTCCTGCATCGCTCCAAGGCAATACCCGCTTTCAAACCCAAACTCTTATAAACCCCCCACTTATCCCACTGTTTATCAGCCCGAGTGAAAAGCGCCAGAAGGGTTGGTTTCCAGACTTCTGGCCCGCTTCCCGCTGACACAACCAAAATGGCAGAATTCAAGCACATCGTGCGCATCCTGAACACGGACCTCGACGGTAATAAGAAGACCGTCGATGCATTGCGCAAGCTCCACGGAGTCTCGCACATGTATGCAAATGCCGTCTGCGTCATCAGCAAGATCGACAAAGACAGCAAAGCAGGCGAGCTCACCGAAGCACAAACGCAACTTCTCGAAAAAACAGTCAAAAACCCAGTTGGCCTACCAACCTGGATGATGAACCGCCAAAAAGACTATGAAACAGGTGCAGACAAGCACGTGCTTGCAACTGAACTCGACCTCATCAAGGATGGCGACATTAAGCGACTCAAGAAGATCAAAGCATACCGCGGTGTACGACACATCCACGGACAGCCATCACGTGGTCAACGAACCAAATCCAACTTCCGAAAGAATAAAGGAAAACACAGCAAGGGTAAGAAGTAAATGGGCGACATCAAGAAGTTCACAAACAAGTACGACACGCCAAGTCACCCGTGGCGCAAAGAGCGCATCGAGACTGAACGTAAGCTACGACGCGAGTACGGCCTGAAGAACAGCACCGAACTGTGGAAAGTAGCATCGAAGCTCAAGAACTTCAAAGATCAAGTGAAGAGTTTTGCAACCATGCCAAAACAGCAAGCTGCAATTGAACGCGCACAACTTGAGAAGCGCCTCGCAAAATATGGCATCTTACCTGAAGATGGCAACCTCCAGCAAGTGCTTGGATACACTCCACAAATCCTCCTTGATCGACGCCTTCAGACAATCCTTGTCAAGCGCCGATTGGCAAACACCAATCGTCAAGCACGCCAGTTCATTGTCCACCGCCACATCCTGGTGAATGGCAAGTGCATTACTGCACCTGGTTACCTTGTCCCAGTCCTTGAAGAGACAGCAATCTCCTTCAAAGTCAACTCAGCACTCTTCGCTGAAGACCACCCTGAGCGTCTCTCACGTGAAGACGCAGCTCGTAAGCGCGCAGAAGAAAAAGAAGCTGCACGCAAGCTTGCAGAGAAACCAGAAGAAGAAGTAATCGAACTCACGGAGGAAGACAATGTCGAGTAAAACCCAAGACATCACCCTCGTTGAGAAGCAAGAATCCCGTGCAGCAGGAAAGAGCGCGCGCTGGGGCCTCTGCCACATCTTCAGCTCATACAATAACACAATCATCCACATTACCGATATCACAGGAACTGAAACACTCGCGATCAGTTCCGGTGGACAGGTTGTAAAGAGCCACCGCCTCGAATCAAGCCCAACAGCAGCAATGGCTGCAGCAAAGAAGGCAGGAGAAATCGCAGGCGAAGCAGGACTCACAAGCTTACACGTACGCATCAAGGCAGTGGGCGGACCAAACGGTCCAAACAACCCAGGCCCTGGCGCTCAAGCAGCAGTTCGTACGCTCTCGCGTATGGGCTTTCGCATCGGTACCATCGAAGAAGTAACGCCTTTGCCGCACGACGGCACACGAAAGAAAGGCGGAAAGCGAGGTCGCCGAGTATGAAGCTCACTGTGGTCGACCAACAAGAGAACAACCTCATCCTCCATGTAGAAGGCGCCACAGCAGCATACCTCAACACACTACGCCGAATCATGATGACCGAAGTGCCAGTCATGGCAATTGAGATCGTCGAATTCGGGAAGAACAACAGCATCCTCTACGATGAAATGATTGCGCACCGCCTCGGCCTGCTCCCAATCACCACAGACTTACAAGGATACAACATGAAGGATGAGCGCGGTTCAGCTGGAAACCCAACGAACGAAGCACAACTTGTCTTGCGTGTCGCAAAAGTCCGCGAAGATACCATCGTTACTGCAGCGCAGTTCGAGTCAAGCGATCCAAAGATCAAGCCAGTACTGCCAAACATGCCACTTGTCAAGCTCATCGAAGGCCAAGACCTCGAGCTTGTTGCAAAAGCAGAACTCGGCACTGGCAAAGAACACATGAAGTGGAGTCCCTGCCTTGCATACTACCGCCACTATCCACACATCACAATCACCAAACAACCAAAGCACGCAAAGGCAATCGCTGAGCGATACCCGAACGTGTTCGAAGTCAAGGGTGACAAACTGCACGTAGCCCAAAACGGCGGCGCATACCTCGCTGACGTTGACCTGGACTTTGATGATGGCGAAGCAACAGTCGAGTTCAAAGACGACTTTGTATTCATCGTCGAATCCTGGGGTCAGTTACCTGCAGCGACCATCGTCGAACACGCCGTCCGTTTGTACGACGAACAACTGGAGGCATTCGCGAAGGCCCTCTGAGGGCGTGCCGGAGTGGTCAAACGGGCTAGCTTGAGGTGCTAGTGGCTTAGTGCCTGCGAGGGTTCGAACCCCTTCGCCCTCATACACAATCCCTTTCACAAACAACAACATGACAACGAGACACAAAAACACGGAATTGCAGAGGCTCATCGCAGAGCTCAAACAGGCAAGCCGAGAAAACAATGCACCTGTCTGGGGAGCAGTCGCTGAGGACCTTGAAAGACCTGCACGATCACAGGCTATCATGAACCTTGCGAAGTTGAATCGCTTCACTGCACAAGGCGACGTTGTTGTCGTCCCGGGCAAGCTTCTTGGAGACGGTGAGCTTGCACACCAAATTACTATTGCAGCACTCGGCTTTAGCGCAAGTGCATCAGCAAAACTCAAGAGCAGTAAAGCAACAGTCACAAGCATTACTGAACTTATCAAGAAAGACCCGAAGGGGAAGACTGTGAGGGTGCTTGCATGAACACTGAGCTCATCATCGACGCAACAGATGCACGCCTTGGCCGCATGGCAACACACGCAGCAAAAGCCGCGCTCGAAGGTCGAAAAGTCACAATCATTAACTGCGAACAAGCAGTCATCACAGGAAGCAAGAGCGACATTCTCGCACACTACATCCAAAAGCGTGAGTGGGGACGACCAACAAAGGGTCCGTTCTTCCCACGTATGCCTGACCGCTTCGTTCGCCGCATCGTACGCAGTATGGTACCCTACAAAACACCACACGGCCGTGTTGCATTCCACCGCATCCAATGCTACATCGGAGTCCCAAGCGGCTACGAAGGCAAAGGCGTGCAGCTGGAGAACAAGCAATCAACACGACGCATGAAAGTAGGCGAACTCTGTACGCTGCTCGGAGGCAGAACCCAATGAGCAAGAAACTCATGATCAACACCGTCGGTAAGCGCAAGCGAGCGGTTGCACACGCAACTCTCACCGAAGGCAAAGGAAAAGTCCGCGTCAACAAAGTACTCCTTGAGCATGTGCAGCCAGACATGAGCCGCATGAAAATCATGGAACCACTTATGCTTGCAGGCGACATCTCAAAGATTGACATTTCAGTACGCATGAACGGTGGCGGCCAAGTTTCCCAAGCTGACGCTGCTCGTGTTGCAATTGGTCGAGCGCTTGTTGAGAACAACAAGAAGCTCCAGCAAACCTTCTTGGACTACGACAGAAACATCCTTGTTCCTGACGTACGCTTCAAAGAAGCAAGCAAGCCAAACAAGCACGGAAACGCGAGATCGGCCACACAGAAGAGCTACCGCTGATTTTCTGGGGTTTACCGGAATTTGGAATTTTTTCTTTCTCTTCGAAATTTATCTTTCTCTCCCGGATTCTATCACAGGTCACTAGTCAACCGCTCGTGATGCTTATGTATTGTAAAATCAATTAGTTTCTCGAAGTGAGCGTTCCTCACCTTCCAAATCAAACTTGCGCTATAACTGCAAGCTTGTTTCGAAGATTCCCCGTTCTCACTTCTTTGAAAATCTCTCTCTAAAACGAAGAGATTTTCTTCGGAGAAACTAAAATGGAAACAATAGACATGAAAGAGATTATACCTGCCACAATTACAAACTGCAGGAATGGAAACCAATATTCCGTGCACATCGTAGATCAAGGCGATCACTACTATGCTTATTACGAAACAGATCTCCACAACGCAAAAGGACTGGTAGGCAAACGACGATACGACATACAGTTCCCAAAATACCTCGAATTGAGCGGAGAATTTTTCGAAACAATGGGACTATTACAAGGAGAAATGAGCAAAACTCGCCGTGAACAAATTAGCTTTTGCAACAGTGAAGCTGCGATTCTCAAAAGAGTAACGGAATGGTTTATTGTATGCATGATGACACCAGCTGCAGATTGGCGATGGTACATCAAGGTAAATTTACCAAAAACACACGTAACGGATGATATGAAGCATACACTGTCTACGTTCTGGATTGACACCATCGGCATACACCCAGATAATCACTTACCTACAATAATAAGTGGCGTGGAAACCACAAAAAACACAGCACTTGCAAACAAAGGGACTCTCGTGATTGAAAAATCTAGCCCGCTGTATTCACAGACCTTGCAATCCCTCGTGAGCAGTATGACTACATCAATGCCCTCGCGTCTCAAAGAACATATCATTCCATTTATGCGTGGAGTCATTGCAGCTGAGGCGTGTGTAAATTACCGAATTGAAACTGGACATCGTCGAGTATTCATAACTGCCACTAACAACGGCGAAAGACAAATCTTCAGAATTTGTCTTGAAATACTTGGGATCCCTACCTATGATTGCCATAAAATTAGCGATATCGTAATCTCAGGACGCGAGAATCTCATGAAATTACAAGAACTAGGTCTTATGACTCTCCATCCCGAAAAGCATGCGCGCTTTGAGGAAATGATGGCATCGTACACCGGCACGTGGCACGAACGCCGACAAAAATCTTCTTCAATTCTATAGTTTTTTCGAGTAAAATAATTGTTCTTTATTGTTACTAAAATAGTTGTGCACAATTCCGACTTGCTCAAACCCTAATTTTTGGTAAAATTTTTGCGCTGGAATATTTGCCTGCCCGCTATTGCCTTTCGAGAACCGCGAAGTACGCGTTGAAAATCGAGTCTTTCTCATACAGTACTTCCTTAGTACGCCAACCAGTTTGGTTAGCAAGCTCATCGAGGTGTTCCGGCTTGTACTGCATCCATGCATGCCAATGGTCTACTCGCTCACCTACTCGAAATCTCCACCGTCGTAACCCAACAGGATCTCCACGGCTTACATTGTTCGCATCATACTTTTGTTCCAAGGGATTCAGAGTTGGATCATTGCTTTCCCCAATGATAAGCGCACCAGGTGCAGTCATTGTGTGTAATGCACCGAAAACTTGTTTGAGTGCCTGCGGGTCACCAGGCATTCCAAAACCATTCCCGAATAAAAGCACTGTTTGTGGCCGCACTCGCGGCAATGCTTCTGCAACGTCCGCTCGATATATAGGAAGACCTTTGCGCATCGCGAGCTCGCACATTCGCCACGATTTATCTACCCCGATTGTTGCATCAACAGTAGGCGCAAGCCAAGATGACACTCTCCCAGGACCGCAACCAACGTCTAATACGGTGCCGCGAGCATGCCTTGCGAGCACTACTTTTTCCAAATCACGTAATTGTGAAGCGTCCACATAAAATGGAACCTGATAATCAGGTATCAGCCGACCATCCTCCAATTCGTATGACGTTTCGGGTACTTTGCCAGTTGCTGCGTATTGCTCACAAACTCGAGCGAACAAATCATCCGTGAACCGCAAAGCCATTCTAGAAAACTCCTGCAGTAAGAGTATATCGCACCATTTCAGTCTTGACGGTGCTTACTGCGTGAAGAGAACGATCCGACGGTGCGAAGAACAAAAATCGATTTATTTTGGGAATTATTCGCTTGGCGATTGCAAAATCTTTATCGAGAAGCTCAAGCATTCCACCATCTTTCTCATCCGAATCGGTCAGGTACAACACAAATGTACCTTTTCTCCCAGGAAGGACGTCGTCATGCGCCTTTATGTAATCACCCTTGGTAAAAAAGGCGCTGTGTGCTACCGCATCAGCGTAGGACTGCCCTGAAATTCGACCAAGAGCGCCAAGAAACTCGTCTGAAGAAAAAAAAGCTGCGAAGCGTTGCAAGAGAGAGTTGCTCGTTTCATGTAAGTGTTTTCCTAACTTGAACTTGTACAACTCCGACTGAACAGGCGTTGCTTCTGCAACTTTGACTGAGGCTACCAGTATATCCAAAATATTCGGCAGCAGCAAATCGTCAACCACCAAGTGGGAGTAGGGAAGAGCCGCCTCATACTGTGCCACCAGTGCAACATCCTCTAACGTATGGAGTGCTTTGGGTGTAAGCCAAAGCTCAAGTCTATTAGTTTGTGGCAAGTTCATAATCTCCTCTTCCGCTCCCGAAGTTACGCATCCTCTTCTGGTTCAACGACAATGCCTTGGTTTGCTACCATGCCAGTTAGCTGTTGGCGTTTTTCTAATGCGGTCTTTGCATTTCCTACCGATTTTACTACAGTTCCACTATGAGTTAATACCATGTTTATCACCGTAGAGTAGATGGCAATTAGTATATTTAACTATATACTCGCCATTTTTGCCTCACCTACCAATAAACATATAATCAATTAGTACTATTATTCTAGATGGATTTAGATAATCTCGACAAAAGAATCCTAGCAATACTTGATTGGAATGGCCGCATGCCCGCTACTCAGATCGCGCAGCGTATACGCTCAAACAAAGATATCGTAAC